>Ga0247608_10007851_pt1 | contig 10878 bp, 11 predicted proteins | sample 176DNAGHGlowgp2_FD_193490 | JGI IMG/M metagenome (GOLD analysis project Ga0247608, IMG submission 193490) | Sheep rumen microbial communities from Palmerston North, Manawatu-Wanganui, New Zealand - 1766 DNA GHGlow gp2 | ecosystem: Host-associated > Mammals > Digestive system > Stomach > Rumen ... | reverse complement strand
CTGCTGGCGCACCCCGAACGCTACGTCTATATGACCTGGGCGGACTACACCCGCCTGCACGAAGCCGGCGTACTGTTCCAGCTGAACCTGCCGTCGCTCGCCGGCGGCTACGGCCCCGACGCCCGCCGCAAGGCCGAGCGCCTGCTCAAGGCCCGCTGGTACCACCGCACGGGCTCCGACCTCCACCGCCTGTCGCACTTCCGCCACGCCCTCGAGACCCCGCTCCGTGGCGCCGACACCCAGCTCATAACCACACTATGCCGAACATAGAAGAAAGCATCGTCCCGATTAAAATAGCTCATCTGGCCGAATTCGTTGCAGCAAAAAAGCGGATCTCCCTGCAAGATGCGCTCGTCTACATTTATACGAACCCTATGCATCGGGAGTTATACGATGAGCGGGCCAAATGGTGGTATCTGGACACAGAATCACTTTACATCGAGTTCGAGAAGAGAAGAAAAGCGACGGCAAAGGATGTCAGCTTCCGCGCATTCGAATTCTATGTCTTCAGTGTAGAGCGCTATGCGGCAAAGCATGGGATGACGAGCCTTCAGACAATGGCTCTTTTCAAGAGATTTGGAGCCGATCTCTTCATACTTGACAACTATGACTTGCTTCACACGCAAGATATCAGTTTTGTTCTGGAAGATATAGAACAATTCATCAGTAAGAGGAAATGAAACTCTACCACGGATCAACAGTCGAAGTTCGCAAGCCGGTTATCTCCCGGGGACGTCCGAATACAGATTTCGGGAAAGGCTTCTATGCCACCACCTCCTTCGAACAGGCGGAACGCTGGGCGCATATCCGTCAACAGCGGAGCAGGGCATTGAAAGCCGTCGTGTCCGTATATGAGTTCGACGAAGCCCTGTTGGATGCCCCCCGCTTTACGGTCCGTCGCTTCAATGGCGTCGATGCCGAGTGGCTGCATTTCATTGTCGGCTGTCGCAAGCAGACGTTGTTTCATGATTTCGATATGGTGATGGGACCCGTGGCCAACGACCGCCTCTATCTGACGATCAACATGTACGAGAACGGCGACTTGTCTGAAGAGGCTGCCATACTCCAGTTAAAGACATACAAGCTGTTTGACCAATTGTCGTTCCACAAAGAAGCTGCGCTTTCGACCCTGCGGTTCGTGGAAGCGGTTGAAGTATAGCCCTGCCAGTGTGCTTATCGTCCCGGTTTTTTGGACGATATGCACGAAAACTGCTTTTTTCGTGGTTATCGTCCCACTTTTGGGGACGTTAAACACGGTCAGACCTACAGTCAGGGCCTGTTTCCGGGATGAAGGTCGGAAATAAATGACCTACGGACAGGAAAAGGCCTGTTTCCGGGATGAAGGTCGGGAATAAGTGACCTACGGACAGGAAAAGGCCCGATTCCGGGATGAGGGACGGAAATAAGTGACCTACGGACAGGAAAAGGCCTGATTCCGGGATGAAGGGGAGAAGATGAAGGGGAGAAGATGAAGGGGAGAGGATGAGAAGAGGATGAGAAGAGGATGAGAAGATGTGTAGGGATTGTTTGAGGGTGAGGTTTTGAAATACTGAGGAATGCTGTTCAATTCGTTGAGGTTCCTGCTGGTTTTCCCGCTGATCTTCGGGGTGTACTGGGCCATTCCGGCCCGGTACAACACGGCCCGGAAGGTCTTCCTGATCGTGCTCAGCTACCTGCTGTACATGAACTGGAGGCCCGCGCCCGCCCTCCTGCTGCTGGCGGTCACGTTGCTGACCTACGGCGGCGGAATCTGGTTGGGAAGATCAAATAAACCCCTCCTGGCGTGGCTGCTGGCCATCCTGGCCCTGCTGCCCATGCTGGTCTTCAAGTTCCACGACGGCATCGACCGGGCCCTGACAGCAGCCCTGTCCGCCGCGGGCCTGCACTTCACCCTGCAGGGGCTGAACTGGGCCCTGCCCGTGGGCATCACCTTCTTCACGATGCAGGCCCTGGGCTATATGCTGGACGTGTACCACGGCCGCATCCGGCCGGAGAAGAATCTCGCGGACTATATGCTCTTCGTGTGCTTCTTCCCGCAGCTCGTCGCCGGCCCCATCAGCAAGGCTTCCGACCTGCTCCCGCAGATCAAACAGGAACGACGCTTCAACTACACCCAGGCGGTGGACGGCCTCAAGTGCCTTCTCTGGGGCATGTTCCTCAAGGTGGCCCTGGCCGACCGCGCCGGCATCGTGGTGGACAAGGTGTTCGACGGCTACCAGCTGTACTCCGCCGTCGGATTCGCCCTGAACACCGCACTGTACGGCATCCAAATCTACGCGGACTTCGCCGGCTACTCCCTGATGGCCGTGGGCGTGGCGAAGGTCCTGGGCTTCGACCTGGTGAACAACTTCCGCCGCCCGTTCCTGGCGCAGAGCATCACCGACTTCTGGCGCCGCTGGCACATCTCGCTCACGCGCTGGCTCCGGGACCAGGTGTACATCCCCCTGGGCGGCAACCGCTGCAGCAAGCTGCGCAACTACGCCAACATCCTGGTCACCTTCCTGGTGAGCGGCTTGTGGCACGGCGCCAGCTGGAATTTCCTCCTGTGGGGCGGCTACCACGGCCTGCTGCTGGTAGGGGAGAAAGCCCTCGGCTGGCACAAGAAGGAATCGACGGGCGTCGTGAAGGCCCTGCGCATCGTGCTCACCTTCAGCCTCGTGTCGCTGGGATGGCTCCTGTTCCGGGAGGCTTCGGCAAGCTCAGCCACCCTGCTGGGATACTTCTCCCGCCTGGGCAGCCTCCACGGACGCATCCTCCCCGTGGGCGGAGGCAACCAGCCGGCCTTCTGCCTCCTGGCGCTGCTGCCCCTGCTGGTGTACGAGTTCCTGACCGAGTTCCGGCCGGATCGCTACGCCCGCCTGCAACGCAAGCCGGCCCTGCGCTGGGCCGCCTGGCTCGCCGTCTTCGCCCTGATCGTGCTCATCGGCGTGCACGACGGCAGCTCATTCATTTACGAACGCTTCTGACCCGTGAAGAAGTACCTGCTGAAAGTCGCCCTGTTCCTGGCCCTCGCCGCGCTGACCGACCTCGCCGCCGGCCTGGCGTTCGCCGGCCTGCGCCGGGCGGCGCGCAGCGGCCAGACCTTCACGAACGAATACCTGAGCCGGCGCTTCCGGGACGACATCCTGATGCTCGGCTCCTCCCGCGCCAAGCATCACTACGCCCCGGCCGTCCTGGAAGAGGGCCTGGGCCTGAGCTGCTACAACGCCGGCGAGATGGGTTGCGGCATCGTCCAGGCCTGCGCGCGCTTCCGAATGGCCGTGCGCAACCACAAGCCGCAGCTGGTCCTGTACGAGCTCACCCCGCAGTACGACTACCTGCAGGAAGGCCCGGACTACTCCGCCTCCCTGGGCGTGATCCGGCAGTACGCCGGCGACCCGGCGGTGCGCGACGTGTACCTGACCTTCTCCGACAAGCTGGAGCCCCTACGCCTGCTGTCGCAGATGTACCGCAACAACTCCAAGCTGATGGTGAACCTGCGCGACGCGCTGCTCCCGCCGGACGGCAACAAAGGCTTCGCGCCGCTGCCGGGCCACCTGCACCCCGGCGACGAAGTTTACCACGAGCCGCAGCTGCGCATCGACTCCCTGAAGCTCGGCTGCCTGGAACGGCTGATAAGCGAGGCAAAGGCGGCCGACGTGCCCCTGTACCTGCTGGTCAGCCCCCTCTACAACGGCGCCCCGAGCCCCGGGCTGCTCGCCCCCGCGCGGGAACTGTGCGCCCGATACGGCGTGCCGCTGCTGGACAACACGGCCTTGGAAGGCATCGCCGGCAACCCGGACTGCTTCGTGGACGCCGAACACCTGAGCGAGACCGGCGCCGTGGCGTACTCGAAGGTGGTGGTGGAACAAATCAAGAACCATGACTCCTAAGAAAGATGGCGCCCACGACCCCTCCCTGCCAGTGTGCATATCGTCCCAGTTTTGGGGACGTTATGCACGAAAACGGCCTTTTTCGTGATTATCGTCCCACTTTTTGGGACGATATGCACGGTTCGAGCAGCGGGGCAAGAGAAATATGTTTGATGAAAAAAGAAATGAAGATATTTGGTTATTTCGGGAGAATAGCTACCTTTGCAGAAGAAGGGAAGCAAATCCGGAATTAGCGTAGTTCAACTATTAGCGTCGGTGAGCTTACCCTTTCTCTTTTTATAGAAGGTGACCGCTGCCAATTCTTTCCGGCCTGCCCTAATTTCTTCTACGTAACAACAAATAAACGTTGGATATTCCTTTTGATATTTGAGAATTTTGCGACCTTGCCGTATTTCAACAGAAACTGAATCATAACTGGATAGTATTTCGGCAAGTAACAAAAAGTCATCCAAGGCAACAAGGATCTGACCGCGAAGGACCTCCTTTTCGTTCGCATGTTTCATCATGATATGCCTTATTGCGTAGTTATCCAATACATGAATGAATTCAGCGTCCAACTCGGGTAATAGCATAGATAACAGACCGGAATCAACAGGAGAGATAACGATCTTGACAAGATGATCCTTAATTGCTACGGCTTCCGTTAGAAACGAAGAAAGACTCCCTTCGTAGTAATTGAACAAGTTTTTCATAATCAGTCTATAGTCCAAGGACAAAAGTAATGAATCCGCGTGGATAATCAAAACCGAATGAATTCCTTCACCAAACCCCCACGATGTCTTCATTGCACACGCGTCCAAAGACACGGTAGCGAGGGTGCTTGCGGTTGAATCTTATTCAGATACCTAATACTTTTAGATGAAATAAATAATTCATATTATTATGAAACAGAATGATATTCAGATTTCAATGACAGAATTCGTGAATTTCATCAATGCCTCTGGTATGGCTAAGATGACTGTCGTTGCAAATGCTAAAGTTAAACATGAGGAGTTAGAAGGGAATCCATATGATTACTGGAAGGAGTTTAAAGAAGCTGTGCGGAAGCAATTGAAAAAAGGGGGCTCCAAAGAGGAACTCCTAGAACTATTGGAAAATGTGAGAGAGGAGATGATTGCTAACTATCAGATTATGATAAATGGCTTTTCAAAGTTCTGGCGGCCCTCGCGTATGAAATGGCTAACCCCAGTAAAACGTGTCGCTCGGATTAGTGGTATAAAGATGATGATTAATCCAGAGATAGGCATACAATGGCAAGGCAAAAACTATATGATCAAATTGTATCTTAAAGTCAATGAGTCTTTGGATAAACGGCATGCGGATATCATTCTAGCATTAATGGAAAGCGAGCTACGTGAAAGAGCCGGGCACGATGTGGTTTTTGCTATATTGGATGTAAGACGAGGAAAACTTTTTACTTATGTTAACACAGATCCTCGTTTGTTAATTTTGTTGAAATCTGAAAGCCATGAATTTGTAGAGCTTTGGAAGGAGTTGTGAACTTTCACATCAACTATTTGCTAACATATTTCTCATTCGTCTTGTTTTTAATCATATTATGGCAGCTAGAAAAACAGTTCAGCGAAATCCAGAAAAGGATCGAGCACAGAAATTGAAACGTGCATCCGACAAGTCCTGTAAAACGGCAGCATCAGCAAAGGTGTTCTTAAGGTCAGCGGGTATTATTACCAAATCGGGGAAAATATCTCCCATCTACAAGTAATGGAAAACCTGTATTCGAGCAGATCAAATCTAATTATCGGTTTTCACGGATGTGATAGATCTCTTGCAGAAAAGGTTATTTGTGGGAAAGAGAGGCTCAAAATGAGTCATAATGATTATGATTGGCTTGGTAACGGTATCTACTTTTGGGAGAACAATTATGATCGAGCTTTCCAGTGGGCAAGTGATAATGCTAAACGGGCAAATTCCAAGATTAGTGACCCCGCTGTAATCGGCGCAGTAATAGATTTAGGATTCTGTTTAGACTTAACGGATTCAAAGTATCTTAATGAATTGAAACAAGGCTACGAAACATTAGTATTAACTCTAAACAAGATTGGACTTGAAATACCGCGTAACCTTGATCTACCGAACAACAACGATAAACTACTGAGAAAACTAGATTGCGCTGTTATTGAAACATTGCACAGTTTGGGATATGAAGCTGGGGTAAAAGCATACGATTCTGTAAAAGGGGTGTTTGTTGAAGGAGATGAGTTGTATCCTGGAGCAGGCTTTCATGAGAAGAATCATATTCAGATTTGTCTTAGGAACCCCAATTGCATAAAGGGGTATTTTATGCCTTTACAAAAAGACGAGAATTATCCAAATCCATAGTCGCCGAGACATTTTTTTTTACGCAAATACGACAACTAGTTCGTCTGACTACCTTACGCGATACCATCTGTATTTAGATAAAAGCAATTCAACTATGAAGAAAAAGGCCTTGTGGAAAGAATGCCTCCTAATCTTATTGGGAATCGCGTTCATCTTGCTTGTTCCTTTTCTGATTAATAAGTTAGTGGCATTGTCAACTCCCAAGTGGTTAATGCCGGTTGCCGGTACAGATGAGTTACAAGGCGTTTGGATTGGCTTTTGGGCGAGTTATCTTGGAAGTGTTCTTTCCGCTTTAGCTGCTTTTGTTATTCTATACTTGACCATCAAACACAACAGTGAAGAGAATGAAGCTAATCGAAATAATAGTGAGAAGCAGAACGCTGACAATCTGGCATTTCAACAGGCCCTTTCAAGATATGAGTTAGGAAAACAAAGTCTCAACGACCTTCGAAAGATTTGCACCAACTGCTACATTTCTATCTCTGGCCCCAAAGTTGGAATGGTTTATAGGGTTTTGTCTTTTGATGAGATTGCTTTGAATGAATTGACGCCTCAAATAGATATTGAAGAGGATCTTAATAGAGCATTCTTCATGCTATCAGCTTTCTTCCCGGACAAAAGGGAACAAGATAAACAAGAGAGAGAATCATTAGAAGCGATAAATAATCTTTCAAGGGAGATTTTTGCATGCTCTACGGATATGTATTACTTACTTAATCTTCTCACACAAAGCCCTTTTTCATTAGCTGATCTTGATAAGGTTATTGATGCAATCAATAATTATGAAGAGAAACAGAAAACGAAAAGGCTTTTCTCCCCCTATGAAGGGTATAAGTACTTATGGGATATTATTCACGAGAATTCCTGGAACGACGTGAACCTATATAGAAAGCAGATTGTGGCAGCATGCAACCAGTACAAAAAAAAGTTGGATGGACTACTATCACATGAGTTTCTAAAACTACTTGCATATGAGGGATGGAAGAATAAAAGGATTCTAAAAAAAAACCTAACCGGCAAAACTGTTAAATAAGAGCCTATCATTAAACCCTAACTCCCACCCCACCCAACAATGAAACGCTACTGCCAAACCTTGACCCTCGTGGACGATGAAGCCCTCATCGCCAAGTACGTCGAAGCCCACGCCCACGTGTGGCCGGAAGTCATCCAAGGCCAGCGCGAAGTGGGCATCTTGGACATGCAGATCTACCGCCGCGGCCGCAGCCTTTTCATGATTATGGACACCGTCGATGACTTCGAGCGCGACATGGCCCGCCTCGCCACCCTCCCGCGGCAGGCAGAATGGGAAGCCTACGTGGCTCAATTTCAAGGCTTCGTCGCCGACGCCCGCAGCGACGAGAAATGGCAGCGGATGGAGAGAATCTTTTAACCTATGACTCCTAAGAAGGTTTTCGTATCCGGATGCTACGACCTGCTGCACAGCGGGCACGTGGAGTTCTTCCGCCAGGCGGCGGAATACGGCGACCTGTACGTGGGCATCGGCAGCGACAAGACCATCGAGGGCTACAAGCACCACAAGACCATCTACTCCGAGCAGGAGCGCCTGTTCATGGTGAAAGCCATCCGCTACGTCAAGGACGCCTACATCAACGCCGGCAGCGGCGTGATGGACTTCCTGCCCACGCTGGACATCGTACACCCGGACATCCTGGTGGTCAACGAGGACGGCGCCAACGACGAGAAACGCCGCGTGTGCGAACAGCGGGGGATGGAATACATCGTGCTCCGCCGCACCCCGCAGGCAGGCCTGGAAGCCCGCAGCAGCACCGAACTCAAGAAAACCCAAAGCAACATCCCCACGCGGCTGGACATCGCCGGCACCTGGATCGACCAGCCCTACGTGAGCCAATACGCCCCCGGCTGGGCCATCACCATCAGCCTGGAGCCTACCTTTGAGATCCGCGAACGCTGCGGACTCAGCACCAGCACCCGCAACATGATCCGGAAGATCTGGCCCTACCAACTGCCGAACATGGACCCCGAAATGCTCGCCAAGCTCGTGTTCTGCTTCGAGAACGACCCCGAGCGTGGCGACGGCATCATCAGCGGCGCTCAGGACGCCATCGGCGTATGCGTACCCGGCCTGTGCCGCCACTGGTACGACAAACGCTTCTGGCCGGAGAAGATCGAGACCTGCACCGACGAATCCGTCCTCCGCTGGCTGGAGGGCCACCTGGTAATGATCCCGATGGAACCCCGTCGGCCCGGCTGCAGCGTGGTGGAAGGCAAAGACATCACCGAACCCAAAGTGAAGGCCCTCGCGGCGGCCGCCGACGCCTGCTGGACGGCCATCCTGGCCAAAGACCTGGACGCCTTCGCAGCGGCCTACCAGGCCTCGTTCGAAGCCCAGGTGGCCCTGTTTCCCGGCATGGTACAGGGCAGCGTCCCGCAGTACATCGCCCGCTACAAACCCCACGTCCTGGCTTACAAGATGCCCGGCGCGGGAGGCGGCGGCTACCTCGCCTGCGTGGTCGCGGACGCCGCCGCCTTCGCACAAGACCGCCCCGAAGCCATCCGCCTGACCATCAGGCGCCCCGGCATGTAAATACACAACACAAGATATGAAAACAGCCCTCATTACCGGCGTCACCGGCCAGGACGGCTCCTACCTGTCCGAATTCCTGCTGGACAATGGATACGACGTGCACGGCATCATCCGCCGCAGCAGCGTGGACTTCCGCGAACGCATCGCGCACCTGGAAGGCAAACCGCACTTCCACCTGCACTTCGCGGACCTCGGCGACTCCATGTCCATCGTGAAGGTGGTGGACAAAGTGAAACCGGACGAGATCTACAACCTCGCCGCGCAGAGCCACGTACAGGTCAGCTTCGACTCGCCGGAATTCACCGCCGACGTCGATGCCACCGGCGTCCTGCGCGTGCTGGAAGCCGTCCGCGCCTGCCACCTGGAAGACAGCTGCCGCATCTACCAGGCCTCTACCTCCGAACTCTACGGCAAGGTGGAAGAAGTCCCGCAGAACGAGAAGACCCCCTTCCACCCGTACTCGCCCTACGCCGTGGCCAAGCTGTACGGCTACTGGATCGTGCGCGAATACCGCGAAGCCTACAAGATGTTCTGCTGCAGCGGCATCCTGTTCAACCACGAAAGCGAGCGGCGGGGGGAGACCTTCGTCACCCGCAAGATTACCCTCGCGGCCGCCCGCATCGCCCAGGGCTGGCAGGACAAACTGTACCTGGGCAACCTGAGCTCCCTGCGCGACTGGGGCTACGCCAAAGACTACGTCGAATGCATGTGGCTGATGCTCCAGCAACCCACGCCCGACGACTTCGTCATCGCTACCGGCGTCCAGCACTCCGTGCGGGAATTCTGCCAGCTCGCCTTCCGCGAAGCCGGCATCGAACTCCAATTCGAAGGCGCCGGCGCCGACGAAAAAGGCATCTGCACCGCCGGCCCGCAGCGCCTCGTAGGCAAAACCCTCGTGGAAGTCAGCCCCGACTTCTACCGCCCCACCGACGTCGTCAACCTCTGGGGCGACCCCACCAAGGCCCGCCAAAAACTCGGCTGGAACCCCTCCAAGACCACATTTGAGGAACTGGTCAAACTTATGGTCGACGCCGACATGGCCAAAGTTGCCGCCGAAGGCGCCGCCGCCAAAGTCCGCACCAACCTGGCAGAGTATCTTGAGAAAGGTATCGTTAAATGATTTGCAAGACAGACTGTGCCACAAGCGAACCGTAGTCCGCATCAGCGGACCGGCCGACCCCGGGTATTTGGCCGGAGGACAAATACGGAAAGGGGGTTATGGCCGCAGGGGGTTCGGGGGATATGCCCCCGCATTCAATGGCGGAGGGACGAGCGAAGCGAGGGTGAGCTGTGGCAGCAGTCTGTCTGCAAAGAGAATAAAGATGGAAAAGATCAGTAAGATTTATGTTGCAGGACACCGGGGAATGGTGGGATCTGCTATAGTAAGAGAGTTGCAACGGCAAGGTTACAACAACCTGGTTTTGCGTACACATAAAGAATTAGACCTGACAAGACAGGCCGACGTAGAAAAGTTCTTTGAAGAAGAAAAACCGGAATATGTGTTCCTGGCGGCCGCCAAAGTAGGCGGCATCGTGGCGAACCAGAGCGCACTGGCAGACTTCATGTACGACAACATGATCTTGGAAATGAACGTCATCCACGCCGCCTGGAAAAACGGATGCAAGAAGTTGGAGTTCCTTGGGAGCAGTTGCATCTACCCGCGCATGGCGCCCCAACCGATGCAGGAGAGTTGCCTGTTGACTGGCGAGCTGGAAAAGACCAATGAGGCATATGCGTTGGCTAAAATCAGCGGGCTCAAATACTGTGAATTCCTGAACAGGCAATATGGAACAGACTACATCTCCGTAATGCCAACGAACCTCTACGGCCCCAACGACAACTACCACCCCGAACACAGCCACGTGCTCCCGGCCCTCATCCGCCGCATCCACGAAGCCAAACTGGCCGGCGCCGAATCCGTGACCTGCTGGGGCGACGGCTCGCCGCTCCGCGAATTCCTGTACGTGGACGACCTCGCGAACCTCTGCGTCTTCCTGATGAACAACTACTCCGGTAACGAAACCGTCAACGCCGGCACCGGCAAAGAACTCACCATCAAGGCCTTGACCGAACTCGTCGCCAAGGTGGTCGGCTACACCG
>Ga0247608_10007849_pt1 | contig 10878 bp, 13 predicted proteins | sample 176DNAGHGlowgp2_FD_193490 | JGI IMG/M metagenome (GOLD analysis project Ga0247608, IMG submission 193490) | Sheep rumen microbial communities from Palmerston North, Manawatu-Wanganui, New Zealand - 1766 DNA GHGlow gp2 | ecosystem: Host-associated > Mammals > Digestive system > Stomach > Rumen ... | reverse complement strand
CATGCAGTGTCTCTGTGCTGAATAAAAAAAGAATTTCGCAAAAACATATAACCATATAACATGACAGGGCGCAAACCCCGATAAACAGAGGCTTTAAAGCATGTTATATGGTTGCTGAACATATAACATACATATAACATGCTTCTCACCCCAAATGTTATATGTATGTTACATGTATGTTACATGTTTGAGCAACATGTAACATGGCTCAATCCCTTTGCACAAGGGCATTTGCACCACATCATGTTATATGGTTATATGTTTTTGCGAAATTCATAAAATGCTGGGTGACCACATACATACTCTTCGACAAGCGAAGCGACTTTAATCGGTTTCCCAGATAACCAAGTCACGAGGAAGACTGATCTTCTTGGGTTCACCACGCTTACCGGATATGGAGTAATACCTTGCGACACTTGAGGGAAGCACCCCGGCAAACGCTTTCCTGATCCGCGCACATTTCTCGTTGATCGAATTAAGCATTGGATTCGTCACATCTTCGATACTTTTCAATGCCCTATCACTCATTCCGTAAGGACGTAGACGCAGGTATAACTCCGTCAATTCTTTACGATAGTCAGGCAGACATTTCAAAACTATCCCTTCGGGGTGAGAAAGGAACAGCAGATAAACTGCTTTCACCAGAGGTTCCATCTTCACCTCCGTGTTTGCGCCATCAGCCAGCACAACCTTATAATCCTTTGTCACCACCAACTGTGGAAACACTTCCTCCTCATTCATTGCAGCAACAATCTCAGCATCATTAATACCATAAGCTTTTAACTTACGTACCTTTTCCTTTACCTCTTCCAAAAGAACGGAGCAATGGAACTGCTCCAGTTCTTTTGAAATCATCTCTTTTATTCTCTTATCCATGACCACCACCTTTTAGAAACCTAACGCATCCATCATCGCATCATAATCCATCGGATTACTTGGCATATCACCATACATCCCGTCCGTCAGTGCATCCCATGAATCTTCTTCGGTCCACTCGTAGCCTTCATCCTCATAGCCACCACACTCGTAATCCTCATCATACTCTTCGTAAGAGTCATCGTAAAAATCTCTTGCCATAATTCATTTTATATTAAATAGGTTATACTTTTTAATTTGTAAGACTATCCTCCGTCTTCGCTATTAATTTTTTCTTCAGACTTAATTGATGTTCTACTATCAGATCATAATCACACTTATTGTCTCCCATTTTGATAGTCAACACGAATAGTTCCAGGAATGTAAGAAAACAAAAGAGAATTATATAGAATACTAAAGATACCCAGCTACCAGAAACCACGCCTAAAGTCGCTTCCAACTCTTCAATAAACCCAAGAGGGCGCAAACTGACCTCATCTGTCACTTTCCCTGCTATATCCTTTTTATCTTGACGAAGTTCTTCTAGTTGTTTAGCATATATCTGAATTTGTTCATTATTAGCTTTCAACTGTTCTGCCAATGGATTTGCCATCGTCACCGTTGACACCGATTGTACACGCACCTTTTTTGGTTTTCCATTCTCGTCAACACCGACGACCTGCTCCTGACTTGACACATTTGTGCCTTTGATGGTTGGGTGTTTTGCAAGTTCTTCACCTAAAGCGATTGTTGACTTACCGAGGGAGTCCATATCATGAGTTATGCGCTGGATATCACTTTCATAGATTGACAATCTTTTGGTTATTGTTTCCTTGATGACATCTTCTCTTTGCTCTTGAATAGCCTGCTGAATATCATTTCGGAAAATAATCTGGTCAAAGATACAGGCTCCCAAGAAAGCCATACATAATGCCAAGCAGATTCTCATAATTGTCATCATACGTGCTTTGCCAACTGTCAAGATAATGACCCGCTCAACACATAGGACAATAAACATAAAGGCTAAAGACACACACAGCTTCAATGCACATGATTCAATATTGATATACCTGTCTGCAAAACAGTAACCAATGGTTCCCCACAATATCATCATGATGCTGATGGCAGACAACAGTTTTCGATATTGACGATGACTAGCCTCACCACATTCTTTTAAAATATCCTTATTCCATCCAATCAGGAAACATCCTATATTATTTAAAGCCTTCATAATCTTCTCTGTTTATTTGTTGTTAATAAAATTTGCTGTCACTGCGGCTATTCCTTTTAGGAAACCTCGACGATATGACTCTATCATTGTCGTCATTTTAGGATCATTTGCTTCCAGCATGTCTTGCATGTCTTTAATCTCATCCAAATGCTCCTTGTAAGTCTCACAACATACTTCCAAGTTGGCAGCAGATGTGAACGCATAAGCCTTCTTTGCATTTTCAATCTGTACCTCTGCCTCCCGAATGTCTTTACGATAACGTAATGTGATTCTCTTGAAAAGCATCTGCAAGTCGGTACGGATCATTGCAATCTTAGCATCACGATAAGTGACATCAGAGTTTACCAGCGCATCTTCATATCCCTGTTCTTCAAAATCTTTATGGATAAAGTTATAGATGACATCGATAGGCATTCCTGTACCCCAGGTGATAGTTATAAGGTTCTTTTTCTCCTCATCACTCTCCACTGTAGAATCGGATCCATTACTTTGCTCCTGTGTCGTATCAATAACCTCAGGAATCAACTGTTCTTTCTCTTCCGGCTTATTGCCAAACCAATTAAATAGTGCCATAATCTTATTTTTTTATTGTTTATACTATATTTCTTAACCCTTCAATTCATCTGTTGTGATAACAATATCAAATGACTCACCTGTATTGATGCAGGTATATCTAAATACCATATTTCTGTTAGAGGTAACCAATCTATGAGCATGAACACCTTTCTTATTAATTCTTGAAAGAATATCTGCCTTCATTTTCTCTTGATTAAAACTATCTGTTGTTTTCTTCAATTCATATTCATAGATATACGAATCATCAGTTACTTTTGAAGCTGTCCACTTTGTAATATAATCTAATTTCTTAGGGCAAAAATACGACTGATATCTGGCTATCAGCTGTAAATACTCATCGTCAGAAACCGTTTCATCCATCGTTTCAGATAGAATAATCTCAAGTTCCCTCTCTGTAAAATTGTCTAAGATGGCATCAACATCTACAGGATCACTGAAGAATAGCATAGAAACCACTATCATGACTATCAGCAATGCAAATCCAATAGGGAAAGAAATTGCAAATCCGATGAAGATGATAAACCAGAACTTCTTGAATAATCTCTTGATGTGCAAATAAATTTTTTTCATGTTGTTTAATGTTTAAATTGTTACTATTTTGTTGTTTCTTTGACTCTTTATACCCAAAAAACAAAAAGGTAACCGCTAAATCAAAAAAATTTCTTATATTTGCAGAAAATTATGCTGATGGTAAAAGAAAGGATAGTTGTACTTGTAATGTCAGTATTGCTTGTTCTCCCTGTGTTTTCTCAGCGAAAGCGGGCTTTCATGGTTGGTATCTCCAACTATGATACTGCTCTAACGGGATATCAATGGAACAACATTAATGGAGTTGAAGATGTGAACCTTATCAGCCCAATCTTGAAAAAACAAGGTTTTTATTTGTTGACTCTTTTAGATGAGCAGGCTACCTTTGACAATATAACACGCCAACTTTCTGCTTTTGTTAGTAAGACAAAGAAAGGGGATGTTGTTTATCTTCATTTCTCTACACACGGACAACCGGTAGAAGACCAAAATGGTGATGAGAAGGACGGATGGGATGAGGCAATAGTTCCTATTGATGCTTATAAAATCTATAAAAAAGGTACGTATGAAGGAAAGAAGCATCTTCTTGACGATCAACTTAACAAATATGTTGTAAAACTGAGAGAAAAGATTGGTCCATCTGGTATGCTCTACGTCGTTATCGACGCATGCCATGCCGGCACATCATCAAGAGCCAATGATGAAACTGTTAGAGGCACCAAGGTCGGCTTTACTGCAAACAATAAGGTATTTAAGCCTTCTATCACTAAAAAGTCACACTACAAAATTGAAGCCTCAACAAAATGGGCTAATGTCTTGTTCATTGAGGCGTGCAGACCTGACCAGGTAAATAAAGAGGTAAAAGTGGGAAGTAAAAGTTATGGTCCGCTATCATACAACATTGCTCAGGCTCTGTCCGTCAAGCCCATTTCATTGAATGCAAAAGACTTCATAGAAGCAATTAAGGCATCCATACTCAAAGGAGGAAAGTGGCCTAACAATCAGAATATGGTTATAGAAAGGAGCTTCTGAATATGGCAAAGGAGGTATCATTAAAAGACATTGACTTCAATTCCTTCATATCTAAAGAGAAAGGGGGTGTCATCGGATACTTAAGAAAGAAGTTCTCTGTGTCTGATGATGACCTGGAAGACATCTTTCAAGAAGCATCAACGGCATTATTCTTAAATCGCAGAGATGGCAAACTGACAACCTTAACCAATGGCAGCTCTTTGAGCACTTATTTCTTGAAAGTCAACATCAATCAGGCCCTTAAATTTCTCAGAAAGAGCAGCAAGACTAAACCGCTATTTGACGACAGCCGGATAACTAATCCTAATTCCGTTCGGAATGACAAACTGGATGAACTTTACAGCTTCTGTGTTGATACTGAAGAGGAAGACAGAGAGGTAAGACTGCATAAACTCGTCAACGAGCTCATTGACTCCATGACCGATACATGTAGAAACATTCTCAAGGGGTATTACTGGGACGATTTAAGCATGGCGACTATTGCCGACGAATACGACTTTCCCGGTGCTAATGCGGTAAAGACCCAGAAATACAAATGCATGAAGAAATATCATAGTAAGTTTAAAGAATTGTGGGAGAAAATATATGGATAAGAATAACGATATACAAATAAGTGCCATTGATGATCGCATAGATGCCTTTGTTCGTGGCATGATGACAGAAGAGGAAGAGGCTGCTTTTAAGCAAGAGATTAAGGCAGACCCAGAACTACGTAATCATGTTATGGCTTCAGTTTCCTTGATTAAGGGTATTAGAGAGCAAAACGCAAAGAAAGAAAGAATTATCATTCAGAATAATACTAAGGACAGAATCCGCACTCTGACATGGTGGGCAACATCCATCGCTGCCGTCTTTGCCATCCTCATTGGTTATACAACAGACAAACGCCATCAGGAGTTGTCAAATATCGTTACTCCTTACTACACACAATATAACACCAATGAATTGTCTCGTGGGGAGACAGATTCTGCTATAGTATATAACCTCTATACCTTATTTAACGAGAAAGATGCCTATAAGATTATCAAGGAATTAGAGCCCATCTACCCCACCCTTGACAGCAACGAGACCTACTATCTCTATGCCAACGATATTGCATGGAATCTTGCTCTGGCTTACGTCAAAAATGACCAGATAAACAAAGCAATTCCCATTTTAGAGAAATTAGAAAAGGACAATCCTGATACTCCTATTGCAATAAAGGCCCATGACCTGCTTATTAAAATACGCAAATTGTAATTTTTACGAAAAACTCTTGGATAATCCATTTTAATTATATACCTTTGCAAACGTAAAAAGAGTCATAGAACCAATATGTTAGGAATTAAGACAAGGCGCGCCCCAATTGAGGGAGACATTGCGAATCAAATTCGTGATGCCGTTGCCCGTGTCGCTAATGGGCAGCTTAATGCGCAGGAAAAAGCGAGTGTTGAACGTTCCAAACGGATTAGAAGCCAGTATAAGGCACGTTGGATAGGACTTGATGGAAAAGAGTTATAATCTAGAAATAGTAAGGGCTGATAACATATCGGCCCTTTCTAATTTCAAATGTGGAGTAAAGTCCATGGATGATTTTATCCACGACAGCGAAAATGGATTGGCAAAGTTTATCAAGCTCCGCCTCTCCAACCTATGGCTTGTACTTGAAGACGGAAAAGCCATTGCTTTCTTTGCTTTGAGTAAAGACGCACTAATACTCAATAATGAAGATAGGCGAGTCATAGAGAGCAAGGATAAAAATACAGCAGTATTGCCAATATCAGATGATGCCGATAAATTTTGGGATAAAGAGAAATATCCCGCCTTTGAAATCGATTATCTTGCCGTATGCAAGGAAATGCGCGATAATCCTGATGAGCACATTGGAACTTTCATTATTGAAGAGATTTGCAAAATGGCTGATGCTGATATTTTCTCGGCAACCATGTTTCTAACTGTAGAAGCTTTAGACACCCAAGAGTATAGTGCTGTCAAGTTCTATCAGAATTGTGGTTTTGAATTTAGCGATGTTGCTCAGAACAAATATAACTACGATTCAATGTTTGGGAATCAACCCACTACTCGCCGAATGTATAAAATCATTCTTCCGATAGAATAAAAGTTTTCATCTAAATATTTGGAATATTCAGATATAATTAGTATCTTTGTATCGTGGATGAAAATCGTCCATCTTCTGGAGAGCCTTTGAGCCTGAAGTTTTTATTAACTTACCTCCAGGAGCCCTAGAGCCACGGAGCCTAAATAGATTGATTATGAAAATTAATCTTCTTCTTAAGGCAGACGTGGAGTGGCATAGCGATGAAAACTGCAGATTCAAGCGGATTAATATCCTTGCACTGCTTGCATCATTGTTTAGTATAGTAGCCTCATTACTTACTATCATATGTCACTAACATGTTGAGGGCGCACTCAATGCGCCCTCCTTTTAGTTTAATCCATCCAACATTATAAACGATGCCCAGTACTTTGGATCATCGTACTTCCCGTTATCAACACTCCGCAAATATTTCTGTGCATCTCTCAAAGACTGATGCTTTGTTTTACCATTCATCAAGTTCTTATAAAACTCAACCATCAGTATTTTTGTTGCTTCATCATCCACTTTACCAAGACTCATAATTAAGCTCTTAGCTCCTGCACGCTTAAAAGCTTTTTGTAACCCCAAGACACTATCATCATAGCCTAAAGAGCCTCGGGCGGTTTCGCATGCAGATAGGACAACTAAATCTAATTCATCAAACTGCATCATCGAGATTTCTTTTGCTGTTAGTATCCCATCTTCTCTATCTTGAGGGACCGTCAATCTATTTATCATTCTGTTTCCACCAGCTAAAACAAGGAAAGACCATGATAAAGCATTCTTCTCATAAACAAAACTCTTGTTATTGGTGTTATCAAGAAAAGCCAAGTTATCTTTCTTTTTTACCACATCCACCTCTTCAGATTTTACAGACCTACCATGAGTTGCCATATGGAGAATATTAATGGTCTTATTGGGGATTTTGTAAAAAGCAGGTTCCGAACCATTCCGTCCTTTAAGCACTTCACAATCCATACCACTTTGCTTAAGGATATTGGATATGTCTGAAACTTCTTGTTCTGTATTCATTAATAGTTCAAATCCACTTCTAGAAGAAATTAGTCCATTAGAAATAGTTTCATCTCCAGTATTATAGTCTATGCCTCCAAATAAGACTGCATTTTTATAATGTATATGCGGTTTTATCTTCGTTATTTCCTTTGTTGACGAAACCCTATACATATTGTATTTGTCGGAATAGTTTTCTAACTGACTAATCGGCAGGTTTTCTATGGGTATTTGATGTAGCAATCCTGTAGGGGAAAAAAATATGTTCTTTACATTATGCAACTCTTCTTTAAGAGTTCCCCATATTAACGATCCCAACAACCTATTAAGTTCATAGGCTGGATAATGCATATTTATTAAATCCCTAAACTGGAAAACATCAAAAAGTCTAAACATTTTTGGCGATTCATATCCTTTCTTTATAGCTAATGCATAAAAGCACACTAAAGAATCTTGTTCATAGGATGTTATAAGCTCTAATGCAATATCATCAGTTTTCAATGAAGACCTAACATCTTCCCACGTGCTTTTCTCACTCAATTGCTCATTCATCGTTATTCCTTTAGAAAAAAGTATATTGTTATATAATTCTTTTAAAGTGGTTTCATTCGGGCACTTGAAAACATATAACGGATATCCAGAGTCAAAATAAAAATGTCCTTTTTGCCACCAGAGTGTGTATTTTTGCTCATTTGTCATTTTTTCAAACTCTGGAATTATATTTTCTTTGTATGTTTCTATAGCACTACTTGCGTATTTCAATGCATTAGCATAATCATTTATTTTGGCATAACACTGTGAGACATGTCTAAGCGCATTAGAATATGTATCCCAACCCATAGATGGTTTTAAAATAGAGATCTCTTCCAATATGTATTGAATCGCTTTATCGTAATCATGAAATAGCATTTCATATATTTGAGACATCAAATTAACCGACAGTCCATATTCAACACTTTCCTTACCAAAAGTTTCTAAGGATAAAATCATTTTCTCTTTTGCATATGACAAAGCCTCTGCTGAATCATTCTGCAGCATACAACATTGAGAGAGTAAGTTCGTTGTTAATAAATATAAAGTATGTGTTTTACTTAAATACCGTCTAATAATAGACAACAATTCCTCCCCTATTGCCCTTCCCTTTGTAGTATCTACCCACATGTGAAATCTGGCTAAATCTAATAGAGGATATAAATATTCTTCATCTTTTTCACCAACTAAGTCCTTGTTTATTCTAACTACATCTTCTACATAATCTATAGCCTTTGGAATATCACCAATGGCAAAATATGCACGTGCTAATAATGACTTCGCTCTTGTATATGAAAGACTATTACTATCAATAAAACCAATAGCTTGCTCATATATATGAATTGCTTTTGTCACCTTGCCTTGATTAGCTAAACTCGAGGCTAACATGGTTAAAGCATCTACGTAAGGTTCCTGATCTTTCCCATAAAGTTTTTCTCTTACGTTGACACTTTCTTGGAGATATCTCTCTGCTTCTACATAAGCCCCTATCATGTTATAATAATGGCCAAGCATAAAGACTGAATGGTCATACATCTCATTATACCTTCCAAGCCAGTACTTTCTAATATACATAGCTTGAATTTCACTTTCTATCGCTTTTTCATACTTCTTTACTGATGAATAATAACCTGCACTTGCAGTAAGAGCGTTGGCTTTGTCTAAACTGTATTTTTTATATATAGTATCATTGGATTCTACTTGACTAATACCATAGATGTTAAATGATGCTCCCTCTGCATTCTCTATAAAATTCATATTCCCTATTATATTCAAAGGAGGAAACGAGAGTTTTACTATATACCTCTCTGCTACATAGAATTTTCGAGTATTGGGGGCAAAAGGCAATCCTTCACTCTTTAGAATGGTATATTTCTTTCTTGTGGCAACGTCTTCCAAATATGTCTTTGGTGATATATTAGCCCAAGAACTATCTTCTGCGAAACAAGAACAATAAACAAAAGTGGAATCCTTTGTCATTTCTATTTTGTCAATATGAAATAGTGGAGTATCTGTTCTGTCAAACACAGGATTCTCAATTACCTGTGCAGGACTAACAAGGCAACAAAAGAAACAAATTACAAAATAAACCCATCTCATAATATATACATTTTTTATACTTCCCTTCTTTCTCTTATCGAATTTTTCCGAATAAATTTTTCCATAAAACAATATGACAAGAATCGTTCCACATTAGGTAATACTGATGGATAGAACATCTTCCGAAAAAAATGATCTAAGAATTTATCGGCAAGTCTATACTTATCTGCTATCCACCACCACAAGGCAAATAAATAGCATCCAACAATCATACATATAGTATATATGGTATATGGCATAATTACATGGAACCAGCCTATTATAACACCAAGTATGATACTAAGTATAATGAAAACAATTAGTGGACCACAAACTATTCGTTGCTTCCATTTCCTATGAAACACACTATATCTACTTTGAGCATCCATTATCGCATATATATAACCATCCACCTCTTCTTTGGAAGTACCAAAATTTACAGGATCTAACTCTTTTTGTATTTCGTATTCTTCAAAAAGGTATTTTAAATCCCAATTATATCTATCAAACGGAATACTTTTCTTATTCATTATCTTCTTCAAATTAAGTAACACTTTGTGTAACTTGCAAGCTCCACGTGTAGTCATCAACCATCTTTTCTATATAAGGGTCAATCTCAAAGTAGTTATTTTGGTACTTTTTATCAAATATTACTTCTAATCCTTCATATAATATGTAGAGAGGGTAAAATATCAAACCAAGAGTAATAAATGATAACCATAATAATATCGTTATTGCTATTTTGGGTAAAATGAGTAATAGAATAATAAAAGAATACATACAAAATACTATATACAATGTACGCCACCACCACAATCTAATTTTCTTAAATTTCTTATATTTTTCTTGAGACTCTCTCATAGATACTATATAATCCTTAACATCTTCATCTGTCAAATCATATTTACTGACATCCATATGAGTAAGAGCCATAGACACCTTGGCCCAATCATCAACATATGTGCTAAATCTCCTATATAATTGATGTCTATATCGCTTTTTATCTTCCATAAGATATGAGTGTCTTTAATTATTGGATAACGCAAAGATACAACTATTTTCTAAAAAACAGGTTACCTTTTTCTTTTTTTGGTATAAAAAGATGAAGAAAACCCGAAAATGAGTCAATAACAAGGTTGTGAAAGTGATTCTGCTTGGGCAAATGAACAAGAAAAAGTATTTTTGCAACAACAATGTATAACAACTAAAAACATCAAGATTATGAAAAAGGTAATGATGACACTGATGGCTGTCCTCTTCGCCATCGCAGCAAACGCTCAGTACAACACCAACTATTACAACCAGTATGGTGGCAGTATCGGTTCCTCTACTACTCGTTCTAACTATGGCGGTGGCTACACTACCAACTATTACGACCAGTATGGAGGTAGCACAGGTAGCGCAACAACACGTTCTAATTATGGTGGCGGCACTACCACGAACTACTATGACCAGTATG
>Ga0247608_10007848_pt1 | contig 10878 bp, 5 predicted proteins | sample 176DNAGHGlowgp2_FD_193490 | JGI IMG/M metagenome (GOLD analysis project Ga0247608, IMG submission 193490) | Sheep rumen microbial communities from Palmerston North, Manawatu-Wanganui, New Zealand - 1766 DNA GHGlow gp2 | ecosystem: Host-associated > Mammals > Digestive system > Stomach > Rumen ... | reverse complement strand
GAAGAATACGATGATCGATTATTCCCAGAAGGCGAACTGGTACAAAGTTCCAGAAATCACGAAGGACATTGACACGTTCTACATCTACTCGACAGTGTACTTTGGGATTGGCGAAGGTGACCCCAACTATGCGACACTCGACAATGCCGAGATGCTGGCTGGCATAGAGGTCGAGTATGCTATTAAGACAAAGGCATTCGAGGATTCCACGAACGTGTTTGTCCCCTATTACCGTCAGGTCGGCATGAAGTACGCTGGTGAAACCTGGATGAAGACGGGAGATGTACGCACGGTGTTTTGCGGTATGCCCTACGAGGACATCACCGCCGCCCTTGACTACTATTTCGAGCATTACAACGAGGGACGTCCGTTCATCATCGCAGGACACAGTCAAGGCTCTGCCATCCTCCGTCTCGTACTGATAGAATACTTCAAGAAACATCCCGAATACTACGAGCGCATGGTGGCAGCATACGCCATAGGCTTCTGCATCACAAAGGAGGACCTTGAGGCTAACCCGCACATGAAGTTCGCGACTGGCGAGACTGACACGGGTGTCATCATCAGTTGGAACACCGAGGGTCCCAAGAACGTGGAGGTGAATGCCCAGACCCTTGTGATGATGCCGGGTGCCATCAGCATCAACCCGTTGAACTGGAAACTCGATGAGACATACGCGCCAGCCAGCGAGAACCTCGGTTCGCTTGTGATGGACTTGCAGACTGGAGCGACCGAGATTCGCGATATCGGTGCTGACGCGCAGGTGAATCTTGCCCGTGGCACCGTCGTGACGAACGCCGATGCCATACCCAATGAGATGCAGGATTACGCAGGACCGCAGAATTACCACCAGGACGACTACTCCATCTATTTCAACAACGTCAAGGACAACGTGGCGAAGCGTATCGCAGCCTATAAGGCAAACCGATAGCCATAGAGTCGATTAATAACTAAGAGACCATAAGACTATGAGTGAGATAGATGACTATAAAAAGATGATGCAGGCGCGGTACGGCGAGAACAAGCGGATTACCGACAGTCATTACGACCAGTCACTGGCGGTCAAGTGCGTCAACGGTACCTTCGTCGGCAAGAAGACTGATGGCATCATCGCCTTCAAGGGTATCCCCTTTGTCGGAGAACAACCCGTCGGCAAGAACAGATTCAAAAAGCCTGTTCCCTTCGGAAAGGATGAGGGTATCTACGAGGCATATCATTTTGGCAAGGGAGCCCTCCAGCCGGAGACTCCTGATGACAGGGGGGCGCTTGCCGTACTCGGAGAAGACTGCCTGTATCTGAATATTTGGAAGAATACGTCAGACACCACTGAGAAGAAACCTGTGATGGTATGGATCCACGGAGGAGGGTTCACACAGGGGAGTACGGTCAATCCCTTATATGATGGCTTCAATTTCGTGAGAGATAATGGAGATGTCATTCTTGTAACCATTGCTTACCGTCTGGGAGGATTGGGATTTCTCCACCTGTCACATCTGCCTGACGGCAAGGATTACCCGGATGCCCAGAATCTCGGAATCCTTGATCAGTTAATGGCACTGAGGTGGGTACATGAGAATATTGCCGCTTTTGGTGGAGATCCAGAAAATGTAACCATCTTCGGAGAATCCGCAGGAGGAGCCAGTGTCTCGCTACTTCCGCTCATACCAGAGACAAGGGGTTATATCCGACGTGTCATCGCACAGAGCGGAACACCTGTTTTTACAAGTTCTACTGAAGAGGCTATCGCAGCCGCCAATGAACTGTTGGAAACACTTAACTGCAAAACGGTCGCTGAACTCTGTGCCTGCCCGGCAGAAAAAATCGCCACTACAGCAGGGACGATCCTGGCACTCCGAGACTGGCCTGAACGGGATGGACATATCCTTCCGCTGGACCCATACGATGCCTATCTCAAAGGAGAAGCCAAAGAGATCGACATCCTTGAGGGCTGCAACAAGGACGAAATGGGACAGTTTGCCTATTTTATGACACCCGAAGGATTCACCGAATACTTCACCGCGCGTTACAACTATCGTTTCTCGACGATGCCGCCTGAAGATGTGGAGATGGCGAAAGTATTCATGGGCAACACATTAGGAAATCGGTTCCATAAGATTTTCAAGTTCGGAGACCAAGTGTTTTTCATCGCTCCTGTATTCCGTATGTCAGAAAACCATACTGCTGCAGGCGGCAGGACTTACCATTACTTTTTCAGGGTTGAGACCTCTATTCCGTATTTCCTTTCGGGACATGCCGCAGAACTCCCTGCAGTATTCAATAATCCTCAGGACACTTTCTTCTCCGGAAGACCTTATAATGACACTTTCAATCACACAGTACAGCGCATGTGGGTGAATTTCGCCAAAAAAGGTGATCCTTCATTGACTGCGGAAGAGTCTCCCACTGGGAAGGCAATACAATGGGATCTGTATAATGCCGACACGAAGCCTGTCATGGTATTCGATGAATTCAATATCCATCAGAGTGTTGAAGGAGATTATGGAATCGTTGATTGGGAAAAAACTTATCCGCTGACAAAGTATTTTATATTCTGAACAAAACTATAAAAACATGCTTAACTTTAAAAAAATAACAGAAATGAAGAACAGTATTATCGATTACTCCCAGAAGACTAACTGGTGTAAATTCCCCGAAATCACCAAAGACGTAGACACATTCTACATCTTTGCTACTGAGTATATTATGGGAAGTTTTGAAGAGGGTGCCCCCGACTACGGTACACTCGACAACCAAGAGATGATTCAAGGTATGGAAGTTGAGTATTTAGGACATGCCACCACATACGCAGAATCCACCAATGTGTTCGCGCCATACTACCGCCAGTCAGGCTTAAAGTTTGCGGGAAACATCTATAAGAGGGACGGCAACTTCGAGGCTGCGCTTATCGGCACGCCTATTGATGACATCACTAATGCCCTCGACTACTACTTCGAGCACTACAACGAGGGGCGTCCGTTCATCATCGCGGGGCACAGCCAGGGCTCCTCATTGGTCAAGGTGCTATTGATGACATATTTCAAGGAGCATCCTGAGTACCTAAAACGCATGGTGGCTGCCTATATCATAGGCTACTCTGTAACGAAAGAAGACCTTGAGACCTGTCCGTATCTGAAGTTCGCCACTGGCGAGAGTGACACAGGCGTTATTGTCAGTTGGAACACCGAGGGTCCCAAGAATGTTGAAGTGAATGCCTCGACCGTGGTGCTGCTGCCCAATGCTATCAGCATCAACCCGTTGAACTGGAAGCGCGACGAGACATACGCCCCAGCCAGCGAGAACCTCGGTTCACTCGTGGTAAACGAGAAGACTGGCGAGCCTGAGATAGAGAATATCGGTGCTGACGCACAGGTGTGTCTTGCCCGTGGCACGGTGGTGACCCACGCTCCAGCAGCCCCGATGCCAGAGGATGCCACCAAGGTCGCTGCCGAATTCTTCGGACCCGACGGCCGTCACGGTGAAGACTATACTTTCTTCTATAACAATATCAAAGACAATGTAGCGAAACGCGTTGCTGCCTATAAGGCTAACCGATAGTCATAGTATGAATCAATCACTAAAAGAAGAATATGAAAGTAGACAAGATAATCAAAAATGCGAAAATCTTCACATCTGACAAGGACCATCCACTGGCGACAGCCCTTGCTGTGAAGGACGGTAAGTTTATCTATGTAGGTGACGAGGCTGGTCTCTCAGCGTATGAGGGAGAAGTCACTGACCTCGGTGGTAAGTTTGTCATGCCAGGTATTATCGACAGCCATGTGCATGTGACGACAAGTATCGGATTCGCATATATGGATCCGGGTGAGTACATCGTATGCTCCAGCAAACAGGAAGCCTTAGACTTTATGGCGGCACAAATCAAGAGCAATCCCGGTCTGAAACGCTACCGATTTATTCTGGAGCGTAAATACCTGAAAGGAGAAGACATCGTCAAGGAAGACCTCGATGCCATCTGCCCGGATGCCGAACTCTTGATACTGGAAGGTGAGGGACATAGTGTCTGGGTGAACTCCAGAATTCTTGACAGACATAATATTACCGACGAGACACCCGATCGCGTGCCAGAACTCAGTTATTATGTGCGTAAAGACGGACATGTGACAGGTAATGCCTTTGAATCCTCAGCATGGCACATGCTCTTCGATGACTTAGAGGTAACTGACGAGCAGATTGATGCGGAACTACAGCGTTGGATAGACTTTTCTGTAACAACCGGTGTGGCCGCTGTCTTCGACGCAGGTTTCCCTGAGGGCGACGCCCTTCACGAGCGCATCTATGAGCGCTTATATGAGTTGGACAAACAAGGAAAACTGCCTGTTTATATCGACGGAAGCATTGCACTCACCAACCCCAGGAAGATGAAAGATGTGGTGGAGGAGGTGAAGCGCTTCAACCATAAGTTCAACACCGCTCACCTGAATGTCCATACCTTTAAGGTATTCATGGATGGAACCCTGAGGATCGAGACGGCAGCGCAGGTGACACCATACGTAGATACCCACAAGACAGGTGCTACTACCTTCAGTAAGGAAGAGGTCGCAGAGGTGATGAGACTGCTCAACGAGGCAGGACTCGACTTCCATGCCCATACCGTTGGCGAAAAAGCATCCCGTACCGTACTCGACGGTGTGGAACTGGCAAGAAAGGAACTTGGCAATGACTTCCATGTAAGAGTGACCTGTGCGCATCTGGAGATTCAGGATGACGCAGATATGGACCGCTTCGCCAAGTTGGGGGTCACTGCCGACTATTCACCATGGTGGCACTCTGGATGCACGGGTGGTAATCCGTACGAGATATGGCGCAGCCTGCTGGGTGAGGAGCGTGCGAACAAGATGTACCGCAGCAAGACGATGTGGAAGACTGGTGCTAACGTGACTTGGTCAAGCGATAATATCGTCTATGGTGATTTCATTACCTGGAACCCATTCCTCGGCATGGAGATTGGCATGACGCGATTCATCAATGAAAAGACCAAAGCCCCCGAGATGACCAGAGTTGCTGCGGAGTACCCTTCTCCCTGTGAGAAAATGAGCATCGAGGAGATGATCTTAGGATATACCATCAACGGTGCCAAACAACTTGGCATCGAGGCATCCAAGGGCTCCATCTCTGTCGGCAAGGACGCGGACTTCCTGGTATTCGACAACGACCTGCTGACGGCAGAGCACACAGGCTTCAGCCACAACAAACCGCGTGATGTGTATTTCTGCGGAAAGAAAATGAACTGATATAGTTCTTGGGGCAGTCCGAACCATAACGGACTGCCCTTTTTCTTTCAAAATATGCAAAAATCGTTTCAAAATATGCAAAATCTGAGGAAGTTCGCTGTTAAGGTTTGGTTATTAGCAGGTTTTTGTTTACCTTTGCAACCTTAAATCTTTTATGAGTTTAATCTAATGCATTGGTAATGAAGAAAAGTCTTTTGGTATATGGCATAGCCTATTTTATATTGCTGACGGTCACGTTAGGAATGTTGTATGCGTATCCGAAACTGGAACTTCACCTGCTGTTGAACTCATACCATACAAGACTTCAAGACATCTTCTTCACCTATTACTCCATGCTGGCGGAAGGACCATTATATGTCCTGGCACTACTCCCCCTTCTTTGGAAGCAAGTGAAGTTAACGCTGTTCTATGCGCTATGTGAACTGTCTGGAGGTGCGGTGTTACAGTTACTGAAACTCTTGATCAGCATGCCACGCCCTCACAGTGCGTTCGAGAACTGCCCGGATATGGTCTTGCCCGTGGTGGAGGGTATCAACCTGCATAACAGCAATTCATTCCCGTCAGGGCATGCCTCCACTTTCTTCGTCTTCTGTACTTGTCTTGCCATTTATCTGGCATACCGCCATGAACTCAACGGTGGGAAAAACACCCATAAGACCTGTATCCTGTTTGATGTCTCGTTGCTGCTGCTCTTGTCACTTGCCGCACTGGGTGCCTACTCGCGTGTCTACCTCTCGCAGCACTTCTTGTCAGATGTCTGCATGGGTAGTATCATTGGGTTTGTAACCCCATGCCTGATATTTTACTTTGGCAGGAACAAGATCCTGAGAATTAAGCCGAAAGAACATCGTCAGGATAAAAGACCTTTACCACATCAGAATGCTTAGGTTATAAAGAATATCTTTCTACTTCAGTGGTGTCATAGTGCCAAACACCAATAAATGATACTTTTGATAAAGACGACTTTCAAAATATGCAAAAATCGTTTCAAAATATGCAAAAAGTGAAGGATTAGCACTTTTTGATGATGTTTTTTAATAAAGAAATCTTTATCTTTGCAATTCAAGATACTGATTTTAATGAATAATAACCAAATGAGGACAATAAGACTCTTTTCAATCACTAAAAACATAAAACATTAAATAATATTAATCATGAAACAAACAAAAAACATTCTGCGAGGACGCCCGTGGCTCCTGCTGCTGACGCTCTTCGCATGGCTGCTGCCACAGCAGGCAGCTGCCTCGTATGAGGATGAACCAGCGAACTATTCCGTATCGTTGGGCGGCTCGAACATTGTGTATATTCAGGCACCAGTCTATGACCAGACCGGTGCCGACACGTGGGTTTACGATGGTAACCTGAAGGTGTCGGTGGAGGGTGGTGCGACTACGGACATCTTACACTGGTCGACGGAAGAGGACATTCCCGACGATCGTACGTGGGTGAACTGTTCTTTCAGTACCACTGCCGACGGTTTCTTTGACATCACGTTAGGTAATTCGAGAAACATTGAGCGACTGACTAAAAGTAAAGGACGGACACTTGCCCTGACACGCAACAGTGATGGCAGGACCTTCGAGTTCAGTGCCGAGTGGGTGGTGCCCTACAATCTGTTGGGCAAGAAACTGAAATTTTCCTGGTATGTCAAGCGTAATGGTAACTCCGCCACCGTCAGAAACAGAGAGGTGCCAGGTCTTAAGGAAGTGACCATCACCATGCCGGAGGCTGCTGCGAAACTGACACCCTTCCTCTCTACTCCCATGCTGAACCCCAAGAACCCGGGCGTGTTGGAGTTGCCTTGGTTCTTAGCTTCCGACAGTATTACCAAGGCATACTACGAGTACGACGATGTCTTTGGTAAGCACCATAAGGAGGATATCAACAATATGAACAGCGGCACCATCGTGCTCGATGCCAACGTGCCTCACAAAGACCTCCGTGTCGTCTGTAACTATAAGGTGAGGGGTGACAAGGGTGTCTATGAAATTGAGGGTGTGTCATCGTCGACACAGAACGTTCCACTGATTCATGCGCCCATCGGAATGATAGCCCGTCCTTTGGATGACACGAAGGCGAAGGTGGAACTGACGTGGAGCGTTCCCTATCCGGACGACGAGGATCTGATGCCCACCGACTTCTTCGTGATTCAGCGCTCGCTGACTGGCAAGGAGGAGGACTTCTATACCATCGCGCAGGAGTTCTACTCCAAGACTACCAAGAAGACCACCTATACCTTTATCGACAGCACCTTGGTAGAAGCCATCCAAGCGGACATGCTGAAGAATGGCGGTACCTTAGACAACCTGACATACCGTGTGCGCCGTGCCATCACCAAGGACTGGGGATGGGGTGCGGACAACAACTGCGCTACCAGCACCCGGTGCGTGGTGGACAACCTGCACCTGCAGCGTGTTGCTGACTACACGGCAAAGTGGGAGGACGAGCGTGCCTATACCGTACGTGTGTCGTGGAACTATGCCGACGAGTTAGGTGCCGTATGGGACGACCGTGCCCAGATGGTATTGCGCGTCATGTCAAGAAACAAGGCTGGCGAGGTGGTCGACAGCCTAACCTATACGCTCGACCAGAACGAGCGCGTACAGCGTTATAAGATAGTGAACCTCACGCGCTCGTGTGTATATTATGATATAGATATGTATGTGGAGAAGGGCGAGTCACCCATCAACTTTGCTGAGCAGGTGACTTCCTACTACTTCCCCATCCGCAATGCCGATGACTGGAACACTTTCCGTCAGAAGGTGACAGACGCCAAGGGGCAGCCTGTGAACGCCCGTCTCTATGCCGACATCAGCACAGGCAGCAGTGTGGGCGATACTAATAGCCCGTTCTGCGGAGTGTTCGATGGTAACGGACATACGCTGACCGTCATCATCTCGCATAATACCGAACTACAGGCACCTTTCCGCTATGTTGGCAATGCCACTATCCGCAACCTGCGTACAGCAGGCACTGTCAATACCAGTGCAAGATATGCGGCAGGTCTCATCGGCAGGACCATGGAAGGTGCCACGGTCAACATTGAGAGTTGCCGCTCGTCAGTCACGCTTAAAAGTTCTGTCAATGGCGAAGGACTTCTTGCTGGCTTCATTGCACGCCAGAGCGGTTCCAATGTCGTCATCCGCAACTGTAAGTTCGACGGCAGTTTCGAAGGCAACAATGCCACCAACAACCGCGGCTTTGTAGCATGGGTTGCCCGTGGCAGCAATCTGATTATCAACAACAGCGTTTTTTCCCCCGACCATATTGCCACCAAGCTCGACGGTTGTCAGACGTGGGTTGGCTTGGACACTCAGGATGTTAAATATTCGAACGTCAACAGTTATGCCACCCGTGAGTATTCAGCATATATCGTCATCCGCAACGCTGCAGACTGGCATCAGTTCGCCGTCATGGTGAATGATGCCACAAACCGGTATTGGGTGGATGCTGTCCTCGATGCCGATATCACCATCAGCGAGCACGTGGGTGTAACCGAAGGCGCTAGTTTCCGTGGAACCTTCAATGGCAACGGACATACCATCACCTTCAACAAGTCGGGCTGGACGGAAAGATATATTGGTCTCTTCCGAAACGTAGGCGATGCTACTATCAAGAACCTGCATATAGCGGGAACCATCTCAAGCAGCAATATGTACGTTGGCAGTCTCGTGGGCCAAGTCGTTAATGGTGGCAATCTTACCATAGAGAACTGCCATTCGTCGATGACCATCAGCTCCAGTGTGAATGGCGATGCCAGTAGTGGCGGTTTTATAGGCAGCGTTACAAACGGCAATGCCCACATACGCAACAGTAAGTTCGACGGCAGCTTCGAGGGAAGCAACAGCAGCCACAACGGCGGCTTTGTGGGTTGGACTAACAGTTCTGTTACCATCGAGAACTGCCTCTTCGCCCCTGACCGTGTCAACATCAAAATGGATGGTTGTCAAACCTGGGCACGATTTGGAGCAGCTAACGTGACGGTAACGAACAGCCATGCCACTAAGGATCTGTCACCTGCAATCAGAGAAATCGACGGCAAGAGCTTTATGGTGCTGAAGAGCACCGCAGACTGGGGAAATTTCGTGGATGCATTAAAAACGAATCCCGCCACCAATGCTATCATGGATGCTGATTTCGGAATTGTCACCTCTGCGGACAACTTCAACGGTATTTTTGATGGTAACGGACATACGCTGGATATTAATATCGATGGTGGTTCAACTCAGGCTGTTGCCATTTTTAAGAATGCCACAGACTACACTATCAAGAACTTGCGCGTCACTGGTAAAATATGGGGTGGCATGCATTCTGCGACCTTCGTGGGTGTTAGTTTTAGAACTGGTGGTACAGCGTGTAAGATATTTAACTGCCGTTCATCAGTCTCCATAATGGTTAATTGGACTACTGGATACATGTTAGGTGGTTTCGTCGGACGAGGAAACGGTGCTGACATCGTGAACTGTCTGTTCGACGGAGAATTATGGTGTAACGCAGATGACCCATGGGGAGGTGCTTTCTACGGCTTTGTGGATGGGTCCTTAAACGGCGCAGTACAAAACTGCCTGGAAAATGCGAAGTACACCTATATTAACCATAGTGGATTAAATATTGATGGAACACCAACCTCATGGGGAAATGGCGCGAACCAATGGAGCTACAACAACTGGAGTTATAACAATCTGTGGGGAGCCTACGGTGTCCGTGTGATGAAATTGTCAGAAGACGCTTTGGTTGAAAAATTGGGCAGCAGCAACTGGGAAGTCGCAGGGCTTGAGATGGTCGTTCCCAAGATGTTTAAGACCGCTATTCCTGATAATCCCTGGTTAGCCCTCAGCACGGCCCAGCAGGTGGAGCGCTTAGGCAAGGACAACTGGACGGTGGTGAACGGCAAGGTGGTTCCCATCATGCCTACAAGCACGATAGCAACAGTAACCAACGAGGAAAGTTTTCTGAGCGACCTCGGCAATGGATGGACGGTGGAAAACGGTGTTCTCGTGCCCGCCACCACAACGCTCCCCGAGCCGACATCTAATGTCTTTGGCATCAGTACCGCCGACGATTGGAGACAGTTCCGTGACCTCGTGGAGGCTGCCAAGGGACAGAAGGACGTGAATGCCGTGCTTCTTGCCGATATCAGTACTAACCTGAGCATTGGCTGGGGCAGAGAAATTGCCTATCGAGGAACATTCGACGGCAACGGTCACACGATAACCTTCAATATCAGCGACAATGGCAATAACATCGCACTCTTCCGCTTTGCCAAGGACTACACTATCAGGAACCTGACCCTGAAGGGTAGTGTCAGGGGTGCCATTCACTCAGCAGGTCTCGTGGGTGTCAGCGATGCCAGCAGCGGCAAGCACAACACCATCACGAACTGTCATGTGTCGGTAGCTGTAGACTGCTCCTCGACCCATGCCGGCGGTTTCATCGGACATGGACAAAAGGCAGCCCACACCATCACGAACTGTCTGTTCGACGGCTCCATCAAGTGTAGTGGAAGTGGAACTAGAGCAGGTGCTTTCATCGGCTGGGACGACAGTCATGAAGGCAGCATTATCAGTAACAACTTAGAGAACGGCAGTTACACCGTTACCACCGTTGGACTGAATAACTCCTATGT
>Ga0247608_10007845_pt1 | contig 10880 bp, 14 predicted proteins | sample 176DNAGHGlowgp2_FD_193490 | JGI IMG/M metagenome (GOLD analysis project Ga0247608, IMG submission 193490) | Sheep rumen microbial communities from Palmerston North, Manawatu-Wanganui, New Zealand - 1766 DNA GHGlow gp2 | ecosystem: Host-associated > Mammals > Digestive system > Stomach > Rumen ... | reverse complement strand
GAAAAATTCGATAAGCCTGGCAGCCGGAGAGATCCTTGGCACAGATACGTCTATTATCGGCACTCTTACGTCTGGCATTCTTTCGGGAGTCAGCAGCCTCATCACTACAGGCGGCGAGCTTCTTATGTCGGTCGTTTCTGGGCTTTTATCTGCGCTTCCGGAGCTGATCTTGACAGCTGGAGAACTTATTATCGAATTCTCTTCTGCGATCCTGGAGCAGCTTCCGACAATCCTTGAGAATGGAGTGCAGCTAATCTTGAGCTTCGTTCAGGGAATAACTCAAGATTCGAGCTTGGCTGAGATAGGATCTTCTGTTGTTCAGGTTATAACTCAATTTGCCGCTACGATATTGGAGAACCTTCCAACAATTCTCGAACAGGGCATCCTTCTTTTAGGCGAGCTCTGCGCTGGCCTTATTGAAGCTATCCCTGATCTTGTGTTAACAGTAGGAGAGCTCATCGTCAATATTGTCGATACGCTCTCAGAGTACGATTGGCTTACGCTTGGTAAGAACGTCGTTCAAGGCATTATCGACGGACTTATGGGTATGATCGACAGTCTTGTTGATGCTGTTCAGAACCTTGCAAGCGCGATCTGGGACGAGATCGTTGACTTCTTCGATATCGGATCTCCTTCAAAGCTTGCCGAGTGGGGCGGACAGATGATCGATGAAGGATGGGCTGGAGGTATCGAGAAAAATGCCGGACTCGTTGAAGATGCTATCGGAGATCTTAACGAGAATGTCGGAGCTCAGCTCATGGTCGAGCCTAACTATGGCGAGGTCAATCCTACATCCGTAGGCGGTCAGGGCTATACTCTCGACGATCTGTTCACGCTTCTGAGTCAATACCTTCCGGCACTTGCTGAGAACCAGAACAATATCGTTCTTCAAGGCGATGCAGAAGGGCTCTTCAACGTGGTCAGATCTCAGGATAAAATCTACAAGCGCATGAACGGCGAGAGCGCCTTCGCTTAAGGAGATTCTTATGGCTATATCATTTTTATTAAAAATATCAGATACAGATTTGACCGGACACGTAGTTCAGAATACTTACGATGTCAACGAGCAGCCTGTTTTTAAGACTTACAAGGATGCAAACGAAGAGACTCATAAGAGATGGCTTCGGGATAAGATATCCGGATCCTTCCAGATGGTTTTTTCCGACATCGACGAATATCTGACTTTCAAGTCGCTTCTTGATGAGAACACGTCGCAGTCAAATCATACAGTATCTTGTACAGTATACGACAATAAGTCAGGAGTCCAGAAGACAATTAACGCCTTCTGGGACTTCTCTGTAACGATCAAGCAGACAGCCGGGCTCAAGGAGTATGTTGAGCCGTTCGAGGTTCAGATTGAGGAGCAATAAATGATTAGAGTATCTGATGAGACTAAAGCAGCATACAAGTCGGATGCTTCCCACAAGGAGCTCGTTATAAGGATTCCATCCGCAGAGATCACGCTGACGAATTCGGATATAATCTCCGACAGCCTAGAGCTTAAGGAATCGATTGAGAATTCCGGCAATTTATCTTTTCAAGGCTGCATCGCGTCATTTTTCAAAATCGAGTGCTTCAAGCTGCTCGATCCTGAGCTTGAAGGCTCTTGGATTGAAGCAGATATTACAGCCGACGATACTCAGACGATTCCTCTTTTCCGGGGATATATCTCTGAAGTCACGAATCCGACTCATGAAGAATATACAACAGTCATCAAAGCTTACGATGCGCTCTATACTATCAACAAGCTCGACGTGACAGCCTGGTATAACGGATTGTCATTCCCGATGACGGCTATGGCATTCAGGAATTCTTTTTTCGCAAGAGTCGGAGTCACACAGGTCGCTGATTATCTGCCGAATGACGGAATCACAGTTCAGAAGACGATAGAGGATAAGGTCATAACCGGAGGAAGAATCATCAAAGCTATCTGTCAATTTAATGGCAGATTTGGCCGGATCGGACGGCTGGGGCAATTCGAATATGTCCATCTGACAGAAGCTGCGGAAGCTCTTTATCCTCGTGAAGATCTGTATCCGGATGATGATATCTATCCGTCAGACGAGAATGCGGTCGATCGCGTCTCTAAAGCGCATTATACAGGTATTGACTTTGAAGATTACAGAGTCGCGTCTATAACAAGGGTGCAGCTAGTAGCCAAAGATGGCCAGATCGTCGCTTCTGTTGGATCCGGAGATAATACATTCACGCTCAAGGATAATCCTCTTATCTGGGGCATGAGCGCGGCTAATCTTTCAGCCGTAGCAAGAAATCTATATAACACTGTTCAAGGATTGTGGTATGTTCCTTCTCAGGTTAAGGCTATAGGACTTCCTTACGTGGAATGTGGCGACTTCATTATGATGAGCGCAAGACTCTCGATCGTCAGATCTTACGTATTATCAAGGACATTGAAGGGGATCCAGGCTATTACGGATTCATTCTCTTCAGATGGTGACAGGAAGCTTCCGCCTTATGTCCCGGATATAAAGACTCAGGCAAATGCTAACGCTCAGGCGATCACGAATGAAGCCAGCACAAGGCAGACGCAGATCACTAATGAAGCAGCGACACGTCAGAGTCAGATTAATGCCGAAGCAGCGACACGTCAGAGTCAGATCAATGCCGAAGCTGAAGCTCGAAGGAATGCCGATAACAATGAGGCTAGTATTCGAGCTAATCAGGTTCAAGCTGTTAATGTGCGATGCGATCAACTTGTATCTAAGGATGCTCAGATCGAGTCACTTGTAGCCACAAAAGCATCTATCACTGATCTTCAGGCGACAAATGCGACGATAGCTCATGTTAACGCGGAGGTTGTCAAAACGAATCAGCTTGTCGCGCAGAAAGCATCAATAACAGAGCTCAACGCGGTTCGAGCCACTGTTAACTACATTAATGCGCGATACGTCACAGCTTCACAAGTGACTACAGCTGTTAATAATGCATTGCAAGGATCGATTACTTGCGGCTCTCTTCGTACCGGATCGATATCGATATACGATGGATCTGGGTACACAAATCTGTATACGCTATTAGATCGAAGATATGTAAAGAGGTATTAGATGGATCTAAGAATAAGAGAGTTTTTTGACCAAATTATTAGCCTGGTCAATTTATATGATGACATTCCGCTTGAAGCGCGAAGATTAGCGCTCGAAAGCGCTATGTATAACACTGAAAGAGCTGCAAACAAAGCAATCAAAGAGCAGAATGAAAAGATGCTCCTGGAGGCGAACACAAATGCAGAAAACATATTCTCGAATAAATTGGGAGAATTATCCATCGGAAGCGACTCCGCTCAACGAGTCGAATCTGAACAGGATGGACTTTGCTCTTAACGAGATTGACGACAGAGTAATAACTCTTGACACAGAGAAATCGGATAAGACTACTGTTGATAATCTAATAGCGTCCATGTCTGTTGATGACGAGACGGGCGTTATAACTCTGACGAAGCAGAACGGATCAACAGTCACGATTCAGACGACTCTTAATAAGCTCGCTATTAACTTCGGCTATGATTACGAGACGCAAGAGCTTCTTTTGACTCTTAATGATGGATCCGTGGCTAGAGTCAACCTGTCCAGCCTGATCCAAAACAACGAATTTGCAAACACAGCGACAATCGGATTGTCTGTATCTCCGACAGGAATCGTCACAGGCAATATTATAGATCACTCCATAGGTGACGATCAGCTCAGGACGGATTATCTTGCAGATATCAGGATATCTGAAGCTCACGCGGATGCTTTTCAGCAAGCTTCCGAAAACTTTTCGCTCGATTCTGAAGCCTGGGCGAAGGGTACACGGGGAGCAGTCCCTGTCGGATCCGGAACTGACGGATTCGAAGATAATTCAAAATTCTATAAGGGAAGATCCGAAGCCTGGGCGATCGGAGAAGTAGAAGGCACTGCCGTTCCTGTATCCGATCAGACTTACCAGAATAATGCGAGATATTACACGGGAAGATCTGAAGCTTGGGCTGTTGGCAAGGTTCAAAATGTCCCTGTTGATGAGGGCGACACGACATTTCAGAATAATTCGAAATATTATTCAGATTTGTCAGCAAGTATCCGGGACGCGACTGAGCAGATAAGATCCCAGGCTGCTGATCTTCTTCAAAGTGTAACAGATAGACTCACAGGACTTCACATCATGATTAATTATTCAGATGGATGCCTATATTATGACATCAACTCTGGAATCAGATTAGTAATAGATCCCACTTCTGGAGATCTGCTCTATGAAGTAGTCGTATAAGGAGGAATCAAAATGATTAACGCTGGAAGAATCCTGATTATTCCTAAAGGCGAATGGACTAATCTGGAATCTTACGAGATGCTTGATCTTGTAACACGTGGAGACATAGCCTATATTGCAAGACAAGCTTCTGTCGGAGTTGATCCGGCAACAGATACGCAGCTAACTTATTGGCAGCCATTTGGCACAGCTGCCAAAATTGCAACTACATCCGTCCCTGGAATCGTAATGCCGGACGGAACCACGATCACGATCGACGAGACGGGACTTATAACGGCAGATCTTGGGGTATCGGATCTTAATAATGTTACCATCAGCTCGATCGCTAACGGCCAGATCCTACAATACAATTCAACAACTCAGAAATTTGAAAATAAGAGCCTTGGAACAGCTGCAGCTAGAAATGCGACTTCGGCCATTACATCCGGAAGCACAGATCTTATTGAGTCGGGCGCAGTTAGTTCGCTAAAGCAGACTTTAGAGACTACATTATCTAGTAAGCTTGGAACATCAGATATTGCCAACAATCTGACCACTACAACAGCCGGAAAAGTTCTTGATGCTACTCAGGGCAAGGCTCTTAATGATTCAATTACCAATAAGCACAAGATAACAAGAAAGACAGTTAATACAAGCTCATGGACTGCGGATACAAGCTCTCAGTCAGGAACAACTCTCTATAAGAAATCTATCGCCTTGTCTCATGTATACGTTGACAGTCCATCTGTTGATATCTCGACAAGCTCAGGAACAGGACTGCCAACAACAGCACAGCAAGAAGCGTATGACTTGCTTCAATATGTGACTGTTGATGGTACAACGATGTATCTATATGCATCAGCTATCCCATCAACGACATTTTATATCGGAATTGAGGGGGTGGACTGATATGGCTCAAAAATTGTGTCAATTAAAGAAAAAAGGTGGAAAAGCTGGGGTTTATGGCAATCCAATTTTAATTACCCAATCGAAAATTTCAAGTTATACTTTTAATGATAATTATGACTTGATTCAATTGGTTACTGGTAGAGTTGGAACTGATCCTCAATATAAACCTACTTTTCGAGGTGTTACTTACACATGGCTATTAGAGGGCGGTACTAGTTCCTATCAAGGAGCTGGTTTAGTTTTTCAAAATGTAAAAGCTGGAGAAACTCTGAGTTTTAGCACTGCTACAGGATTAGCAATGTATGGATATAAATTCTCATAATAAAGGAGGATAATTGTATGTTAAATAAATACTATGTTCTGGTTTTATCACTCAACAAATCGGGAGGCAACTCAGAAGAAATCATTCGCAAAGATGATTATAACAGCGCTGAGAGCACATACTATGACAAGTGCTCATCATACGCTGGGAATGCTCAAACAGGTTTTGTTGTAATCAAACTCCTTGATGGTTATGGTAGACTAATTGAGGGAAAAACAGCAACTATTGACAGACTACCACAGCCGGAGCCAGAAAAGTCATAAAAGCAGAATTTTGCGAATTAAGTCAGAGCCGCAGAAATGCGGCTCTTATTTGTTAGGGGGCTAACATATGGGAATTTTACAGTCAAGTGCATTAACTCTTATAGTCGGAGCTCTGGGAGCTCTGATCTCGTTATATCTTACATATCTTTTTAATCGCTTCACCAAAAAGACAGAAGAATACAGAAAGAAACGAGAAGATCAGGAAGCTGCAGCTCTTAAAAAAAAAGAGCAAGACGATACTCTTATTCTCCTGATCTTGAAGATTGAGCTCAGATATGTCATTGACAAGACCAATGAGCGCGGATTCTATACAGCCGACGAGCGAAGGCGCTATCAATTCATGTTTGACGTATATAAGGAGCGCGGAGGCAACGGAGAGATAGAACGCGACTTTCTGAAGCTTGACTCGCTGCCTTATGAAAAACAATAATCTCATTTTTTTGCATTTTATATGCGTTTTTTGAAGATTAATCTCGATTTTTGAAAAATATTTTCGAAATCGTGAAATTAAAATGGGAAAGGAGCCCACTATGACGAAGGAAGATTTTATCAGGAAGATTACATCAAGGAAATTCGCAAGCGCTCTGCTTGCCTTTATTACAGCTATTCTTGTAGCCTTCAATATGTCGGAAAATCAGATAGCTCAGATTGTAGCTATAATCGGCTCTTTTCTGACCTTGATATCGTATATTTTAGCAGAAGGTCAGATCGATGCTGCAGCTATTAATAGCCAGGCAAAAGAAGAACCTGACTCCCAGAAGGAAGAAGAGGAAGAGCCATGATTATAGCTGGATATGGGATTGACGTATCTCATCATCAGGGTAAGATTAATTGGCAAAAGGTCGCCAGATTGGGGATCACATCAGCCGGGAATCTTCCTGTTAATTTTTCAATCCTAAAATGCATATATGAGTCTCAGAATCATCGACCAGACGAACGATTCGAAGAAAATTATCAAGGATGCATCAATAATGCAATTAATGTCGGGATATACGTATATCATGCGAGTGCTTCCCTGGCTGATCCGGTAGCCGAGGCTGAAGCTCTCGTCAGAACGCTCAACGGAAGAAAGCTGCATCTCGGTATCTGGCACGATCTTGAAGACAAGTCTTTGAGAGCTGCCGGAAATCTCGCGATCCATAAGATGCTCAAGATTGAAGATGAGATCCTAAAGAGCCATGGATACACGGATATTGGTATATATTGCTCGAAGTATTGGCATGATTCTGTATTAGATAAAAAATATTTAAAAGCTAAATATAAATATTGGTGGATCGCTCGATATCTTAAGAACGATCTTGGCCAGATCCCGCCGGAGTCCATGAGCCCGGAGAAATATGCAGATACCTGGCAATTCTCAAGCAAGGGAAAAGTATCAGGGATTGCCGGAAACGTAGATCTTGACGTTGACTTTACGGGACTAGCTGCAGCTATGGCCAAAGATCTCCCAAAGTCCGAAGATGGATTTATTCCATCAAAACAGGGCATTAAGACTGTAAAAGTCACAAATAAGCTCAATATACGTCTAAGTCCTGAGCTTGGAGATAACATAATCGGCCAGCTTCCCAACGGAGCAAAAGTCAATGTCACAGAAACATCCGGGAAATGGTCAAAAATAGAAGGCTGGGTCTCCACGAATTATCTAACATAATTAAAATTGTAATTACGGCCGCTGCATCTCGCAGCGGTCTTTTTTTATGCATAAATAAATATTGTTACGATAAATTGATAATTAGTGATATACTTAAGTAGTAACTCCTACCGAAGTTACGAAATTGATTCTTGCGCCAAATGAAGCCGGATGAATTGGCCTTCCTCCGGTTTCATTTTTTTGCAAAAAATTCTGTCCAAAATTCTGTCCATCCATTTTTTAAACGCTGTAAATAAGCGCATCAAAGCCGAAATTAATACGGGTTCGATTCCCGTCAGCAGCTTCAATCTAAAAAATCAGATATAAAGCGGAATGACTCTCGAGGTCGCTCCGGCTCTGACTTTCAAAAATAAAAAAACTTTAATTCAGTTAAAACAATTTTAATTGAATTAAAGCTTTTTTAATTAATTTCTGTCCAATATTATGTCCAATATCTTGTCAAGATATTATTTGATTTTCGTTTTGTGTTAAGATATTATTTTTATTTTCGTTTTCTGTTTTGAGCTCATCCTTAAAATTCTCTGAGAAGTAGTTATTTATTTTTGCTACAAAAACATTGCTCTGTGACTTGAGCGGATTCCGATAAACTTCTTTCATTGTCTTATCGGTTTTATGACCGGAGCGCTGTTGGATGTATTGATCCGGGATCCCGATCGCGTGCATCGTCGAAATAGTGTAATGCCTCAAATCGTGAAAACGGCACTTAAGCCCGAGGCGGTCTCTGAGATTACAGAAGCTTGATGTAAAATAGTCTGGAGTGTGAGTAAAGATGCGTCCTGTCCCTTGACCGATTAAGTCAATAACTTCCTTTGAGTAAATGACTTGTCGAGTCGACTGTTTGTTCTTGGTATATTTTTTATGAATCCATTTATTGTTATGGTCTAAAACTACAGCGCTATGTACATAGATCGCGTTAAAATCTCGATATATATCTTCATAAGATAATCCGCAGATCTCGCTCCGCCTCAAGGATCCAAAAGCGCTCAAAATTATAGCCAGGTGTAATTCTTTATTTGGCCGACTCAGTTCCATCAGCTTCTTGAGATCATCATCATCCGGAATATGTCTCTCAATGGCTGCATCAGCTGGAAGCGTATAATTATATCGTCTATCAGGGTTATTCTGTTTTAAGGCCGATCGTAAGAGACTGATAATATTGTCTACAGTCTTTGGAGCAAGATGAAAAGCCAAATCGTTAATAAATCTCTGAATATCCTCGTTCGTTAGGTCGCACACTTGTTTATCTCGAATGCAATCAAAATAATTTTTCTGCATTCGCTCATATTCAAGAATCGTCTTGGGGGAGCATACAGCCGATCTTGAACTGATATATGATGTGATAGCGAAATCGATTGTCGGGCTCTTCCTATCTTCCTTGCGCTGCATCTGATATTGAGCAGCCAGAAACTCCGCCTCTTTTTTGGTGGGGGCGGTAAAAGCTTTCTGGCGATATTTGCCGCTGGCATCCTTGCCAGCTGAGACTACGACTTTATACTTTCCGGATTTTGTTTTCTTAGCTTTCATCTCGTTCTCCTTCGAAAAGGTATTATCCTGAATTCAGATTCTTTTTTTCGACGCGCTCAATGCCAAGAATGCGATCGACAGCTTCTTGCATAGATGCATTTTGTCTATAAGCTATGATAACAGCTCTTTCATGAGGCGATAGCCTCATCGACTGCTCACCGCCGATTATATCGGTCTTTTGGCAATGCAGCGCAACACAAAGAGCCTCTATCATTCCCATCTTGGGCTCAGTCCTGTTGACTTCCCAGGATGAAATCGTCTTGTCAGATATAAACAGCTTTTTTGCGAGCTCTGATTGTGACATTCCCTTTTCTTCCCGAAGTCTTCGGATGTTATCTCCAATCATGTTATCGTCCTCCGATAACAATTATACTCTACATAATAACTGTTGACTATCTACAATTTGTAGTGTAAGCTATCTATAGAAATAAATCAAGAAAGGCAATACCAATGAAGTTATCAATTTACCAATGGAGAAGAGCGAAAAATATTTCGCAAAGAAAGCTTGCATCCCTTCTGGGAGTGCATGAAAATACTATTAGAAGCTGGGAGAGGCATCCGGAACGACTCACAGTCGAAAAGGCTGAACGAATCGCTGAAGCGCTTGACGTGCCGCTTAACAGCATTATTTTTAGCTCTGTCACTCTACAAAATGTAGAGGATACAATATGAACGGCCAAGAATTCAGAGCGACCATAAAAAAATACATGGAGCTCAGAAATATAAACGGATTTAAGGGACTTCTTGAAGATAAGATGCTCGGGAGTTTTCCAACTTTTAGAAGAAAATGGGATAATCCGGAAATGTTCACGATATACGAGATCGATTACTTGATCCGTAAGCTTAACGTTAGAAGCTGCGATCGGGCAGTCCTGAAGGGCGAGTCCGACAAGGCGACTCCTATTGATCTTTATATCACGGAGAAGGGAGCCAATAAAAATCGCGCCTAAGATCGGGAAATCTTCAGGCGCGAAAAATTAAATATCACAGGGAGGAGTTAATGCATCAAACATTAATCCAATGCACTGCGCTTATATCTGCGGTAACGCTGACGACGTTGGGAGCGCCGACAGCAACCTATCAGACTCATGATTCAAGCCTTTTGGTCGAGGTCGCTGAATCGATAAATAGTGAAAAGATAAGTAAGAAAACGTTTAAGATGCAGTATACATCAAGTCTTTTCGATTTATATCTTATCGAAAATCCAATAAATATGCAATCTGATAATATTGATGAAATTTCTAAGTGTAAAATGCCGGAAATTGGATATATTTCAGAGTACGAGTTCAATCTTCTCTGTCAGCTGGTGGCAGCAGAAGCGGAGAATCAATGCTTTGAAGGCAAAAGAGCCGTTGTCGGGGTCGTTCTTAACCGATCGGAACACGGCTGGCCTTTTGAAGCTGGAATCGAGGGAGCGATATTCCAGGAAGGAGCATTCTCATGCATTTCAGACGGGCGTTTTTTTACTGCGTCCGAATATGTAAGCGACGAGGACAAGGAAGCTGTTGCTGCAGAATTATCTGAACGTAAATATTCAGAATATTTTTATTTCACAGCTGGCCATTATGGCGAGTACGGCACTCCGGCCGAACAAATCGGAGATCACTATTTTTGCACACTATGATCAATCATAAGGGGAGGGAAGAGATGATCAAGGACGAAAATTATTTCGTTATACATGGCTGGATGCTTAATAGGCTCGGGCTAAAAGGTACAGATCTTCAAGTTTATGCCATCATTTATGGATTCTCGCAGACAGAAAAGCAAAATTATACGGGCTCCGCGATTTATTTATCAGAATGGACAGGATCTACAGTTAGAACGATTAGAAATAGCATTTCATCGCTTTGCGGTAAAGGACTGCTAAAAATAATCAAGAAAGACGCGACACACAGCGAATATCATGCTATAGTCCCGGACTTCAATATGGTGAAAAATTTTCATCATAATGGTGAAAAAATTTCACCAT
>Ga0247608_10007843_pt1 | contig 10882 bp, 5 predicted proteins | sample 176DNAGHGlowgp2_FD_193490 | JGI IMG/M metagenome (GOLD analysis project Ga0247608, IMG submission 193490) | Sheep rumen microbial communities from Palmerston North, Manawatu-Wanganui, New Zealand - 1766 DNA GHGlow gp2 | ecosystem: Host-associated > Mammals > Digestive system > Stomach > Rumen ... | reverse complement strand
AAATCTCACTGCGGGGAAACGGGCGTTCCGGGCGAAGGCCCGGAACGCCCGTATTGTCCTGCCTTTAGCGCACGACCATCACGAACGGCGGCCGGAGAGGTTCGCCGTCCGGCCCAACGACGGAAAATTGCGCCTGGCCGTAGGGATCCGTCACGGACTGCGGGAGATATGGCTTGTCATTCACGAAGTCCCACAACACCACAATGCCGTTCGACAGCCTCACCGGCTTGAAGTTGCGCACGAGCTGCATGTTGCTGCCGTCCGAATCGCCCTGATAGAGCTTCAGCCAGTAGAGCCGAGCAGCGCCATTATATTGCGGAGTGCCGTCTTTGTTGCAAGTGAAGACATAGAGGTTGTAGCCCGTGTCGATGTTCGAAGCGCTGCTGGCGCTGACGGTCTGGCTCCCGTTTACCGTGACGGTCTGCGATCCGACCGATAGCGACGAGCGGACCGTGTAATCGGTATTGATCGCCGCTCCCGACAACGCCGTGTAATAGCCGTCATACCCGTACAGCGCCGTGTCGGATTTTGTGTTGTTGTGCCAAAGGTAGTAGCGCACATCTCCCTTGCGCGATTCGAGGAAGCCCACGTCGGCCTTTTGCCTGAACTGCATCTTGAGATCGGCGGCGGTGCCGGACTTGCCGATGACGCCGGTATCAACGAAGACGGTACCGTCCGATTCCACGTAATCCACGTAGTTGACCGGCTCCGTCACGTCCTCCGGGAAGACGACCGGGCCCGTCCGTTCGGCGGGGATGTCGGGCGAGGGACGGTAGAGCGTTTCCGTCACCTTGTCGTAGAGCATGCCCTTTCCGTCCACGCGGCACGGGAGGAAGTCGCGCACGAGCGCGCCGTCCTGCCAGATCTTGAGACCGTAGCACCGGGCGGCGGAGCGATAGCGCCAGCCGCTCTGGGAGAAGAGGTGCAGCGTGTCGCCCGTGTCCACGGCGGCGGAATCGGTGCCGGCGAACGTCTCGGTTCCGTCCAGCGCGACCGACTGCGCTCCGGCGGCGAACGAAACGTCGAACGAAACCTTGCGTCCGGCATGGAGAGCAACGGCGGAGCTTTCGACTCCGACCGCAAGCGCCAGCTTGTCACCGCCGTAGGTCGGCTCGGAATCGGAGTTCGACTCGTGGACCATGAGGAAGCTCGCGCCGCTCTTCAGGTTCGCCGCGCCGAGGTACGTGCGACGCTGCCGGTACCACACGCCCGGGGCGGCCGTGTTTTCGAGATAGCGATACGATTCGTGGTTCCAGATGCGGAGTCTTCCGTCGTCGTAGTCGCCCGCGGCGGTCCACGCCATGTCGCCCGCGGCGCGGATGCCGCTGCGGGCCGGAACGCCGGTGTCGAGCGTGCTCGTGCCGTCCGATTCGATGTATTCGACGAAAACGACGCTCTTCGCCTTGGCCTTCTTGCGGGTATCGGCCGCAAGCGGCGTGCCGGAGGAGTAGAAGATGCGCTTTGTCACGTCGTCGTAGAGGCCCGCTACGCCGTTTTTGAGGCAGGGACGGAAATCGCGCACGAGCGCGCCGTCCTGCCAGATCTTGAGACCGTAGCAGCGGGCCTTGGAAAACCACGTCGGCGTACCGCCTACGTTGCAGGCAAAGAGGTGCAGCGAATGGCCGGTGTCGATGGACGCCGCGTCCGTTCCGGAATAGACCGTTTCCGAGGCTTCCGTCTCGCCGAGGCGCTGCGTCTGCGCCCCTGCCGCGAGCTCCGTGCGGACCTTGTATGTCCGGCCGAGTTCGAGCGCGCGGTCGTTCGCCTTGTGCCCGCCGTACCCGCAGGTGATCTTTCCGTTGTAGCTTTGGAGCAGGTAGAATCGGTTGTCGCCGTTGCGCGAACCGAGAAGGCCCTTGTCCTCGCTCGCCAGAAGGGCGAACTCGCCCTCGGCGGTCGTGCCGGAGCGGCCGATGACGCCGGTGTCCACGTAGGAGGAAAGCTGGCCGTCTGCACTCGCCGCATCACCCTGCGACTCGACATAGTCGATGAATTCGTCGGGCACCTCGCTGTTCTCGTCGCAGACGAGGTCCGTGGCGCTGCCGGAGTAGAAGATCGTCTGCGAAACGGCGTCGTAGAGACCGGCGCGGCCGTCCTTCATGCACGGCTGGAAGTCGCGCACGAGCGCGCCGTCCTGCCAGATCTTGAGACCGTAGCAACGCGTCTTGGAGAACGAGTTGGCACTGCCTCGCTGGTTGTTCGCGAATACGAAGAGCGGGTACCCCGTGTCCAGCGCGGCGGACGCCTTGCTCCACACCTTGAGTCCGTCCACGACGATCGAATTGACGGCGTTTCCGTCGTTGTCCGACGCCGAAAACTCCGCCGTGTAGTCGTAGACGCGGTTCTTCTCCCAGCGGCAGTTCCAGCCGTTGTTCCACACGACGGTCGAACCGGTGTCCGAGGCCGTGAACATTTCCCCTTTGTCGTTCTGGCAGTAGCAAAAATAGAGGCGGCCGTTTCCGGGCCAGTCCTCCTTGCGGGAGGAGACGAACGACGCGTCGGCCAGCTCCATCCACTCCACCTTCGCCTCGATCTTGGTGCCGTGGCGGCCGTCGATGCCCGTGTTCACATATTGCGAGCCGGTCGACTCGACGTAGCTCACCCACTTGTCCGGCGTTTCCGCCGGCGCCGTCGCGGCGGCCGCGATCCCGGCGGCCACGAGCGCGGCCCGAAGAAACGTTGCTTTCTCGTTCAATCGTGCTGGTTTCATGATCGTCATTGTCATTGTTCTTGTCCCTTTTGCCGCGTCCGGCGTCCCGCACGGAACGCATGGCGGCGTACGAACCGGGATTCTGCCGTATCTCCGTGTGAAGAGCGTTGGTTTTGGAGCAAAAAAACTTTCGGCGACGAGCTCACCGGCCGAGGTGGTTGCGGCGCCAGTCGCGGAGCGACATGCCGGTGCGGGCGCGGAAGAGAATGCGCAGCTCCACCTGCGAGCCGAAGCCGCAGAAGTCGGCGATGGCGCCGATGGGAGGCTCGGGGCGCGCGAGCAGGTCCTTGACGGCCTGCAGTCGGACGTGAAGGATCTCGTCGAGGACCGAATGCCCCATCGCCTCGCGGAAGCGCCGCTCGAAATGCTTGCGGGAGCCCGGGACGCGGGCGGCGAGCGCGGCCGCCGTGAGTCCGGCCGTCGCCTCGCGGCGGATGATCTCCACCGCCTCCAGGACGTGCGGGTCGCGCCGTCCGCGGCCGCTCGTTGACTCGTGCCGCAGCACACAGAGCGGGCCGAAGGCCGCCGCCTGCGGCGGCAATGACGGGCCGCCTGCGGCGGCAATGACGTGCGGCCTTTGGCCGCAATGACGGGCCGCCTCCGGCGGCAATGACGTGCGGACTGCGGCCGCAATGGCGACCGGATCGTCGTTCGTCATTTGGCGCGAAGCGCCACCGTCATTGGCGGCGTAGCCGCCCCCGTCATTCGCCGCGCAGCGGCGCCCGTCATTGGCGGCATAGCCGCCCCCGTCATTCGCCTCCGCGAGGAGGCGCGCGGCCAGGTAGCCGGCCAGCTCGAAGTCCAGCTGGACCGAGGAAATGCGCGGGGGAGTTCCGGCGCCGACATTGTCGCCCCAGCCATCGGCGCCGACGAGGGTCAGTTCGCGCGGAATGTTCCTTCCCGCCAGACGCGCGGCGAACGCGACATCCTGCGCGGAATAGTCGTTCGAGGCAAACACGGCACACCCCGTCGGCAACGCGGCGATCCACTCCGCCAGGCGCCGCCGACGCCGCGCCAGGTCATCGTTCACATGGCCGGGACGGACGCGAATCGCCGGAAACACGTGGCACACGGCGCCCTCGGCGGCGCACATGTCGCGGAAGGCGTCGATGCGATCCGCGCTCCAGAGCTGCATCCCGTGGCTGGGGACGGCGGCGTAGCACGGCGGCAGGCCCGAGGAGAGCTCTCGGAAGGCGGCCTTCGCCACGGCGGCGTTGTCGCAGACGACCGCCGCCTCGCCGGAACGACCTGGCGGCTCCGGCGGATCGAGCCGCACGACGGGCGCCCCGGCGAAGAGCGCCGGCGCGAGGGCTATGTCCGGCCGCGTACTCTCGACAATGCAGCCGGCCGGCCGCAGCCGCGCCAGCAGCGCCGGAACGGAGTGCGGGCGCGATTGGGCATGCGGGACGGCGATGACGTTCCACCCCCGCGTCTTGGCAAAGCGGCGGATGCCGGCGAGCTTGCGCCGGTGCTTCTCCTCGTCTTCGTGGAAATCCAGGCAGAGGACGGTCTCGTTCATCGTCGCTTCGGGGTTGGGTGGCGGGGACGGCGTTTCACGGAACGGGACTATACCAGATTTCGGCCGGACGGAAAAGGGCCCGGCGATTCACAGCACGCTGGCGGCGAGACCGCCGAGGATCAGCAGGGTTCCGGCGACCTTGGGCGCGGTGCAGCGCTCCCCGAGGAGGAACGCGCCCTCCGCGAGTCCGAACAGCAGCCCGATCTGCCGGAAGGCCTGGACGTAGGCGACGTTCGTGACGAAGACCATCGCGACGAGGACGAGCACGCCGGTCAGGGAGGAGCAGAGGCCGGCGAAGAGCGTTTCCATCCCGTGGCGCCGCCACGTCTCCGCAACCGCGGCCCGGGCCCTGCGTCCGCACAGGGCGGCGAGCCACAGGGCCGGGGCGAGGACGGAGGAACGGAACGAGTAGTAGGTCAGCGACAGCATCGCCGCCGGAACGGCCGTCCCCCGCTCGGCCGCGGCCGCGAGCATCGCCTTCTGCGCCTCGGCGTCGCAGAGCGTGTAGAGGGTCGTCCCGCAGGCGGCGAGCAGGACGAAGAGCAGCCGCCCGTCCAGATAGCGGTTCGGCCGGAAGTCGGAGAAGCGCCCGAGCGGGACGACTTCGCGGTGTGGCGCGGCGCGTTCACGTCGGTCGCGGCGGCGTCGCTGAACTACGGAACCGTCTAGCCGCGGCGGCCGCGGCGCCAGTCGCGCATCGTGCAGCCCATGCGGGCGTGGAAGAGCTTCTTGAGGTAGGCGTCGCTCTCGAAGCCGTTCAGCTCGGCCATGTGGCCGATCGGCGTCTGCGTCTCCTCCAGCAGCGCGCAGACGCGACGCAGGCGCTCGTTCTGGATCGCCGCGAGGACCGTCGAGCCCGTGACGGCCTTGAAGTCCTTCTGCAGGAGCCGGACCGACGCCCCCGCCGCGCGCGCGACGGCGCCGACGGAGACGTCCGGCACCGTCGCGTGCTCCCGGATGAACTCCTCCGCCCGCGCCGCGATGCGCCCCGCCTCGTTCGGGTCGCCGGTGGACTGGCGCTCCACGATGCCGCGCACGCCGAAGGTCCGGCGCGCGGCGCGGCGCGCGCCGCCGGAGAGCAACCCGACGAGCGCCTCCGCCGCGAGGTAGCCGCCCCGGTCGAAATCGGGCACGACGCTGGAGAGCGTCGGCCGCATCTGGCGGCACACGAACTCCTCGTCGTCCACGCCCAGGACCAGGACCTGCCGCGGGACGGACGCCCCTGCGGCGGCGCAGGCCTCGAGCACGTCCATCGCCCGGATGTCGTTGGCCGCGAGGAGGCCGCACGGCTTGGGCAGGCCGGCCGCCCAGCGCGCCAGCGCCGCCGCCTCGCGCGCGGTGCGCGCCCTGTCGCCGCGCGGCGGCGGGAAGGCGTCGAACGAGACGTCGCGCTCCGCGGCAGACCGGCGCAGCGCGGCCTCGCGCTCGGCCGACCACGGATCGCCCTCCCGGGTCCCGACGTAGGCGAAGTGGCGCAGGCGCTTGCGCGCGAAGAGCTCCGCCGCGGCCTCCGCCACGGCCGCGCCGTCGCAGAAGACGCTGGCGCAGCGCAGGGACGTGCGCGCCGACGGCTCGACGTTCACGAAGACCGCCGCGCGGCAGCCGATGCGCTCGAGCCGCCGGATCTCCGCCGCGTCCTCGGTCGTGAGGATCACGCCGTCAGGCCGCCAGTCGCGCAGCTCGCCGAGGCTGCGCCGCGGCGCGCCGAGCCCGTAGAGCCTCACCTCCGCGCCGGGATGCACGGCGGCGTAGCGCAGGACGCCGCCGGTCATGTCCCGCGACGCCTTCTGCGCCGCGTAGACGTTGGCCAGGATCCGGAGGGGCGTGTCGCGTCGTCCGCTCATGCCGCGGAATCCTACCACGCCCCGGCGCGAAAAGCAACCGGTCGTTCGCAAACGGCGATGTTTTGTGCGCGTTTGGGTGTGTTTTTCGTCTCTGCGAAGTGCTATGATCGTCCTTGTCTTCCAACCGAAGGAGCCCGACATGATCCGAAAGACCGTCTCCGTTCTCGCGCTGGCCGCGCTCGCGGCGGGCCAGCCCCTTCTCGCCGAAACGCCCGACAAGTTCGTTCGCTACGTCGAATCCACCGGCTCGCAGTGGGTCGACACCGGCGTCACGGGCCGCTGGAACACCAAGATCGAAGCCCAGGTGGAGTGGATGAACTTCGCCGACAGTTCCTTCGTCGGTTCCGGCAGCAATGCAAACAACACCCGGCTCTACCTGTGCTACACCTACAAATACAACAACGAGTCGGCGCTCGACGCCATGACGACCTGCGTGACGGGCAGGATCGCCACAGTCATGTGGAACAGCGGATGGGTCTGCCGCTGGGAGAAGAACCGCGTCTACGACTATGTCGCCGAACTCAGCGCAACCAACGCCGCCGGCGAGACCGCGAGCACGATCAAGGTGGACGGCCTGGGCGTGTGGAACAAGGCGGGGCCCGGCATCGACACCGGAGTGAGCCTGTACGTCTTCGCCAACCACAAGGACGGCAGCACCGTAAACGCCTATTCGAAGACCCGCTGCTACCGCATGAAGATATGGCAGGGGCCGAAGGACGGCGGCGACAGGACGCTCGTCCGGGACCTCATTCCGTGCATGAAGAACGGTCGCGCCGGCCTCTGGGACGCCGTCTCCGGGGACATCCTCTACTCCGGCTCCGGGACGGATCTCGTCTGCGACGAGAACAGCGAAGTCCCCGACGAATTCGTGGAATACGTCGAATCGACGTCACTCGCCTACGTCGACACGGAGGTCGCCGCCCGCTCCGGAACGGCGGCGGAATGCGACGTGGCGATCCTCAACAGGCGAACGCGCGACAAGGGCCTTCTCGAGGCCTACACCGCAACCGGCGGCGGAACCCGCTACTACCTGGTCCACTCCTATCAGGGCACCGTGACGTGCGGCTACGGGTCGCACCGGACGACCGGCGCGAACTACGTGGTCGGGCGGCGCTACCGCATCGAATCGTCGCTGGCCGCGGGATCCCAGGTCCTGGCGATGGCGGAGGAAGGCGCGGCGACCGCGACGACGATCTACAGCGACACCGACGCCGCGACGATCGACACGGGGCTTTCCCTCTACCTCTTCGGCTGCAACAAGGACGGCGAAATGGACTACGGCGGCATCTACCGCCTCTACGGCCTCACGATCCGGCAGGACGGCGTCCTCGTGCGCGATTTCCGCCCGTGCCTCAAGAACGGCGAGTTCGCGCTCTTCGACAACGTCTCGAAGCGCATCTTCCACGCGAAGCGCGGCCTTCTGAACGGGCCGGTCCGCCAGGAGCGCGTCAACAAGAGGAATCCTCTTGTCTTCGTGGAATACATCGAATCCAGCGGCAACGAAACGCTCGACACGGGCGTTCGTGCCCGGGCGGGGACGAGAGCCAAGGGCGAGTTTAGCTGGGTCGACCTCCGGGATAGCAAATACGAGGAAAACCGGTATCTCGAAAAGCCAGTCCACCGGACGCAGCGGGCCTATCTGTCGGCCGACGATCCGGCGGAGTATCCGACCTGCTTCCACATGGTCATCACCTCCAACCGGAAGATGTGGAACGGATACGGAAACAACGCGAACGAGCCCTACTGGGCCTATGCCAATGACGGCTCGTCGGACATTACGATGACCGCCGGAACGAAATATGCGTTCGACGCCTCGTTCATGGACGGCGAGCAGACGGTCGAGCTCGACGGGACGCAGGTCTGGTCGCTCGACAACGGCACCGACTTCGATTCCGGAAAGAATCTGCACCTTTTCTCCACCGGCTCCCGCTACCGCTCCGCCGCCCGCTGCTACGGACTCGAGATCTGGCAGGACGGCGAGAAGGTCCGCGACTTCAAGCCGTGCATCTACGAGGGCAAGGCCATGCTCTACGACACGATTTCGAAGAGCGTGTTCCGTCCGTCGCCCGACATCCCGTCCACGCAGACCGGCGGCATGGTCATCACCGGGGAGGAGTGGCCCGTCACCTATGTCGATTACGTGGAGTCCGACGGCACGGTCTTCATCGACACGGACGTCGTCGGCAAGTCCGGCACGAAGGCCGACCTCAAGATGCAGTTTCTGGCGAAGGGCGACCTGGGATTTCTGGACGCCCGAAGCGGCAACGACCGCTTCTACCTGTGGCACAACTACACGTCGCAGAACATCTATGGAATCGGATACGGCGCCTTCCAGTCGATTGGATCGTCCGGAAGCGGCAAGACCGGCACGGACTACGAAGTCCGAACGTCTTTCTGCACCGGCGCGCTGTCGCTCGCCGTCAACGGCCAGACGTGGACGGACGCCAACTTCAACCGGCTCGACAAGAACGTGACGGTCGACACCGGCCTGGACCTCTACGTGTTCGCCATGGACCAGGACGGCGCGCCGACGTTTCCCGGCGCCGCCCGGCTCTACTACCTCAAACTCTTCCAGGGCAACCCGGACGGGAGCAACATGGAACTCGTGCGCAACTTCAAGCCCGTCAGGCTCTCGAACGGGATCGTCGCGCTGTGGGACTTCAAGAACAAGAAGGCCTACCTGCCGCAGCTGGCGTCCTCGCCGGGAACGACCGTGCCGTTCCCCGCGGTCGGCCCCGACGGCGATCCCGTCGCCGCGCCGTTCGTCCTCGTCGTCCGGTAGGGAACGCAACCGTGCGAAACTGGATCCTGCCGGCGGTTTGCCTCGCAGCGGGCGTGGTGGAGGCGGCTTCGCCGGACGAGGCCGTCCGGCATCCGGCCATCGACGAGCTGGCGTGGTCGTTCGACCGCAACGCCTTGCGCGAGGGCGATGTCGGCATCGTCGACACGCACGGGTCGCGCGAGGGCGGCGCCGTGCACGGCAAGCTCGACCTCGGCGGGCTGACAGGCGGCGTCCGCGCGACGATCCGCGCGCGCGGCTCGGGCATCGGCCGGCCGGACAAGTCCTACTTCGGCCTCAAGTTCATGTTCCACTACCTCGACCCGGAGACGAAGTCCGCCAAGTGGCCGCAGGCGCCCCACCGCGGCGGCGACTTCGAGTGGACGACGCTCGAGCTCGTCGCCGACCTCGGCCCGAAGCCCGTCGGCGTCGTCGACGTCACGCTCGGCCTCCAGAACGTCGAGGGCCGCGTCGAGTTCGACCTCTCGTCGTTCGAATGGGCCCCGCACGAGCTGTACCGGTTCCCCAAGCACAACCAGGACTACAAGGTCGCCTACCCGACGCGCGTGGCGTGGCGTCCGCAGCTGCGCGGCGCGATGCTCCCGCTTGATCCCACCGAGGACGACATCCGCACGCTCGCCTCGTGGGGCGGCACGATCGGCCGCTTCCAGATGTCGCGGAACTTCCAGAAGATCGACGGCAACCTCGACTTCCCGGAATACGAGCGCTGGCTCGACGGCCGCCTCGACCTACTCGAAAAGGTCCTCGGTTGGGCGCGCAAATACGGCCTTCTGGTCTGCGTCGACCTCCATGTCCCGCCGGGGAGCGTCCGCGACAACTCCGAGACGCGGATGTTCACCGACAAGGCCTGCCTCGACCTCTACGTCCGCTGCTGGGAGAAGATCGCGCGGCGCTTCAAGGGCAACGAGGACGTGATCTACGGCTACGATCTGCTGAACGAACCGCACCAGAACGGCCACGACGTGCCGTTCTCCTACTGGGACGCGCAGCGCCTCGCCGCGGAGGCGATCCGCCGCATCGACCCCGAGACGACGATCGTGATGGAGGCCAACTGGTCGTCGAGCGCCCCCGCCTACGAATACATGTCGCCGCTCGCGATGCCGAACGTGGTCTACGAGTTGCACATGTACATCCCGTCCGAGTACACCCACCAGGGCGTGACGGGCGGCTGGAGCGAGCCGCGCAAATGGCCCGACGAATCGCGCGGCTGGAACAAGGAGCTGCTGCGCCGCAAGCTGGAGCCCGTCGTCGCCTTCTCCAAGCACCATCACGCGAAGATCTTCGTCGGCGAGTTCAGCGCCATCGCCTGGGCGGAGGGCGCGGACCGCTACCTGCGCGACTGCATCGAGCTCTTCGACGAGCAGGGCTGGGACTGGTGCTACCACGCCTTCAACGAGTGGCGCGGCTGGAACGTCGAGTTCGCCGGCGACTCGCTCGCGACGCTCAGGCGCGTCGGCGACACCCCGCGCAAGCGGGCGCTGCTGGACGGCTTCCGCGGCATCCCCGGCTACTGGCGCGACGCGCTTGGGACATCCATCCGGCGCATCCGCGCTCTCTCGAAGCGGTGCGACGACTCGTTCTTCTTCCTCACCGACCTCCACATCCCCGCCAACCGCCGCCAGTCCGGCCGCCTCCTCGGCGCGCTCGTCCGCGCCACGGGCGTGCGGAAGGTCTTCTGCAACGGCGACCTCGTCGAGGCCTACGGCGGCCGCGACTCGATCGACCGCACGATCTCCGACTACCGCAGCCTGTGGGTCGCCGAGGTCGAGCGCGCGGGCGGCGACTTCTACGCCGCCAAGGGAAACCACGACTTCACGATCCGCGAAAGCCAGGCCGCGACGAACGGCGTCACGCTCTCCGGACGCGAGGCGCGCGGCGTCCTCTTGGACACCGCCGCGATCCGCGCCCGCGCCGTCACGAACGCCGCCGACCCGGAGGCGTGCTACTACTACGTCGACTTTCCCGAAAGCCGCATCCGCTGGATCGTCGCCGACACGACCGACTCCCTC
>Ga0247608_10007841_pt1 | contig 10883 bp, 5 predicted proteins | sample 176DNAGHGlowgp2_FD_193490 | JGI IMG/M metagenome (GOLD analysis project Ga0247608, IMG submission 193490) | Sheep rumen microbial communities from Palmerston North, Manawatu-Wanganui, New Zealand - 1766 DNA GHGlow gp2 | ecosystem: Host-associated > Mammals > Digestive system > Stomach > Rumen ... | reverse complement strand
CAGCATCGATAGCATCAGAAATTGCTTTCTGAGACATAGTATCAGTGGTAGACGTACCTGTGGTAGATTGAACTTTAACCAAACCAAGAGTAGCAGATGTAGCCTGAGCAAAAGACATATCATACTCAGATGTAGAACCATTACCCTTGGTTACAGTAAGCTTTCTTACACCAGTATCATCCTTAGTTAATGTAATATCCTCTATTCTAGTATCAAGCTCCGAATTTACATTAGTAAGTTCATCACTTACTGCTTTCTGAGTCATTACAGTAGCAGTAGAAGAACCAGTAGATCCTGTTAATTTAACTAAACCAAGTTTTCCAGTTGTAGCTTGAGTAAAGGACATATCATATTCTGATGTAGTTCCATTACCCTTAGTAAAGGTTAACTTTCTTACACCAGTATCATCCTTAGTAAGAGCTACATCTTCAAGTCTATCATCTAATTCAGAATTTACATTAGTAAATTCATCAGTAATAGCTTTCTGAGACATAGCATCAGTTGTAGATGAACCTGTGGAAGATTGTACCTTTACTAAACCTAAAGTAGCAGATGTAGCTTGAGCAAAAGACATATCATACTCAGTTGTAGAGCCATCACCCTTGGTAAAAGTTAACTTTCTTACACCAGTATCATCCTTAGTAAGATTAGCATCTACAAATGCATTATCGGCATCAGATTGAACTGCATCTATAGCATCAGATACAGCCTTTTGAGACATTACATCAGTTGTAGATGTACCTGTACCAGATTGTACTTTAACTAAACCAAGAGTAGCAGATGTAGCTTGAGCAAAGGAAAGATCCTTTTCAAAAGTACTTCCATCACCTCTAGTGAAAGTAAGTTTTCTAGTACCAGTAGCATTAGATGTAAGATCTACATCATCAATTCTACTGTCTAATTCAGTATTTACATTAGTAAGTTCATCACTTACTGCTTTCTGAGTCATTACAGTAGCTGTAGAACTACCTGTAGATCCTGCTAATTTAACTAATCCTAAATCAGCTGTAGTAGCCTGGTCATAAGATAAATCATATTCCGATGTACTTCCATCACCTTTAGTAAAGGTTAACTTTCTAGTAGCACCAGATTTAGTCATTGAAACATCTTTAAGTCTATCATCTAATTCAGAATTTACATTAGTAAATTCATCAGTAATAGCTTTCTGAGACATAGCATCAGTTGTAGATGAACCTGTGGAAGATTGTACCTTTACTAAACCTAAAGTAGAGCTAGAAGCTTGAACAAAAGACATATCATACTCAGTTGTAGAACCATCTGCTTTAGTAAAGGTTAATACTCTAGTACCGGATGCATCAGATGTAAGATCAACATCAGTTAATCCTTCAGAAATATCAGATCTAATATCAGTTAATTCATCACTTACTGCTTTCTGAGACATTACATCAGTTGTAGATGTACCTGTACCAGATTGTACTTTAACTAATCCTAGATCAGCAGAAGTAGCTTGTGTATAAGAAAGATCATATTCTGATGTACTTCCATCACCCTTTGTGAAAGTAAGTTTTCTAGTAGCACCAGACTTAGTCATAGCTACAGAATCTAATCTAGAATCTAATTCAGTATTTACATCAATCAAAGCATCGGATACAGCTTGTTGGCTCATTACATCTGTAGAAGAATTACCAGTTGTACCTTGTACTTTAACCAAACCTAATTTACTGGATGTAGCCTGAGCAAAAGACATATCATACTCAGTTGTAGAACCATCACCCTTGGTAAAAGTTAACTTTCTTACACCAGTATCATCCTTAGTAAGAGCTACATCGTTATAGTTATCATTTATAGCATCAGTAGTAGCTTTTTGTGTCATTACATCTGTGGTAGATGTACCTGTTCCAGACTGAATCTTTACAAGACCTAAATCACTACTAGTTGCTTGAGCATAAGATAAATTACAATCAACAGTAGATCCATTTATCTTAGTAAATGTAAGAACTCTATTAGAACCAGTATCATCTAATGATACATCTTTTAAGCTATTTGCTACATCTACATCGATATTCATAATAGCATCAGTAACAGCTTTTTGAGTCATTACATTAGTTTCAGATGTACCAGTAGAACTAGCTAATTGTACTAAACCTTGTGCTGCTGTAGAAGCTTGACCATAAGATAAATCATATTCTGATGTACTTCCATCACCCTTAGTAAAGATAAGTTTTCTAGTAATACCAGTATTATTTAAAGATACATCTTCTAATTTTTCATTTAATTCATCAGTTACTATCTTCTGATTCATTACATCAGTAGTAGATGTGCCAGTAGTATTTTGAACTTTAACTAAACCTAAAGTAGCACTAGTAGCTTGATCATAAGAAAGATCATATTCTGTTGTAGAATTATCTCCTTTGGTGAATTTTAGCTTTCTAGTAGCATCAGACTTAGTCATAGTCACAGATTCTACTTTACTATTTACAGCATCAGTAGTAGCTTTCTGTGTCATTACATCAGTTTCAGATGTACCAGTAGTAGATTGAATCTTTACAATGCCAAGCATACCATCAGTAGCTTGTGCAAAGGAAAGATCTCTTTCAAATGTAGAACCATCACCCTTAGTGAAAGTTAACTTTCTTAATCCTGTACCATCACTAGCAAGAGTAACATTCTCAATCTTATCATTTAATTCATCAGTAACAGCCTTCTGACTCATTACATCGGTGGTAGAAATACCAGTAATACCTTGTACTTTAACCAAACCAAGTGCAGAATCAGTGGCTTGAGAATATCCAGCTTCTAATGCATATGTAGATCCATCACCTTGAGTAAAGGTAAATGTTCTAGCATTATTAGTAGTATCTAAATCTACATTATTCATTAATCTACCACTTAATTCATCAGTAGTAGCTTTCTGTGTCATAACTGCAGTTTCAGATGCACCAGTAGAAGCTTGAATAGTTACTAATCCTAAAGTAGCACTAGTAGCTTGAGCAAAAGAAAAATCATACTCAGAAGCAGATCCATTTGCTTTTATTAACTTAAGTTTTCTAAGACCAGTATTATCTTTAATTAATTCAGCACTGGTAATATTCTCTCCTATAGCATCGGTGGTAGCTTTCTGGGACATTACATCAATGGTAGATGTACCAGTGGTAGATTGAACTTTAACCAAACCAGGTGTAGAATCAGTAGCTTGAGAATAACTTACATCAACAGAGAAAGTAGATCCATCACCTTGAGTAAAGATAAGACTTCTACCATTATTAGTAGTATCAACAGATACAGCGTTCTTTAATCTAGCTTCGAGTTCTTCAGTAACACCATACTGATTCATTACATCAGTAGTAGAAGTACCAGTAGTACCTTGAACTCTAACTAAACCTAATAAAGTATCTGTAGCTTGATCAAATGAAAGATCATGTTTAAATGTAGTACCATTACCTCTTGTATAGGTAATTTCTCTAGTACCATCTTCATTACCATAATAGGCTACATTCTCTATTTTCTCATTTAATTCATCAGTAACTGCCTTCTGAGACATTACATCTACAGTAGAACCACCAGCTACATTTTGAACTCTAACTAAGCCTAAAGTAGCACTAGATGCTAAATCATAAGATAAATCATATTCAGCTGTAGTGCCATCACCTTTAGTAAAAGTAAGTTTTCTAGTATTATCTGTATTATCTAATACAATATCATTCTTTAATCTATCTTCTAATTCATCAGTAGTAGCTTTTTGACTCATTACATTAGTAGTAGAACTACCAGTAGAAGCCTGTACTTTTACTAAACCAAGAGTAGAATCTGTTGCCTGAGCAAAGGACATATCATATTCTGATGTAGATCCATCACCTTTAGTAAATGTAAGTTTTCTAATACCAGTAGCATCAGATGTAAGAGCTACAGATTCTACTTTAGAATTTATAGCATCAGAAGCAGCCTTCTGTGTCATTACATCAGTAGTAGAACTACCAGTAGAAGCTTGTATTTTTACTAAACCTCTAACTGTATCTGTAGCTTGAGCATAAGATAAATCATAATCAGCTGTACTTCCATCCATCTTAGTGAAAGTAAGCTTTCTAAGATCATTATCATTTTTGGTAAGACTTACATCAGATAAAGCATTACCAAGTGCATTAGTAACACCTTGCTGAGACATAGCAATAGTAGTAGATGTACCTGTATTAGAAGTAATCTTTACTAAACCAAGATTATTTTCAGTTGCTTGAGCAAAAGAAAGATCTTTAGAGAAAGTAGATCCATCACCTCTAGTAAAGGTTAATACTCTAGTACCAGTATCATCAGAATTAAGTTGTACATTCTTAATTTTCTCATTTAATCCATCAGTAACTGATTTCTGATTCATTACATCAGTAACAGAATTACCAGTGGAACCTTGTACTCTAACTAAACCAAGGTCATCATCATCTGCTTGATTATAAGTAAAATCATATTCAGATGTAGTACCATCGCCTTTAGTTAAAACTAATATTCTTACATTATCTGCTTTAATTAATTCTGCATCTTTAAATGTATCATGTAATTCATCAGTAACAGCTTTCTGAGTCATTACATCGGTATTAGATGTACCGGTTGCAGACTGTATTCTAACTAAACCAAGAGCAGAATCTGTAGCTTGAGCATAAGATAAATCAAATTCAGATGTAGATCCATCACCTTTGGTGAAAGTTAATTTTCTAGTAGATCCAGATATAGTACCAGATACATCTTGCACTCTATCATTTAATTCATCTGTAACTGCTTTCTGTGTCATTACATCAGTAGTAGAAGTACCAGTATTAGCTTGTATTCTAACTACACCTAATGTGCTATCAGTAGCTTGTACACCTACAGATTCACTAAATGTAGATCCATCACCTCTAATAAAAGTAATAACTCTATCATCTACTTCTGCATCTCTGATATATCCTGTAATAGCCTGATTCTCAGAATCATTGATAGCAGCTTGAGCTATATCATCAGCATCTAACTTAGTATCTAATGCATCAGATACAGCCTTTTGAGTCATTACATCAGTGGTAGATGTACCAGTAGTACCTTGAATCTTTACAAGACCAAGATCTACATTAGTAGCTTGAGCATAAGTGGTATCTTGAGTCTGAATAGTATTAATAGTATTTCCAAGAGAATCTAACAAAGATACATCTCTACCATTAACAGATAAAGATCCACCATAACTAGTAATTTCTTTACCATTAATATCTTTTCTAGCTCTAGTTGCTATAGCAGCTTCACCATACTCTAATGCATATTCAATAGCTTCACCAGTAGCTTTCTGAGTCATAGGACCATCTGTATTATTACCAGATGCTTCATATAACTTAACTAATCCTAATGTAGCTGAAGTAGCTTGAGCATAAGTGGTATCTTGAGTTTGAAAAGAAAAAGTAGATTCATCTCCTCTAGTAAATGTAACTGTTCTACCATCTACTGTAGCATTTACTAAACCATCAGACTTAGATACTTTATCATCAATATCAGTATTGATTTCGTCTATAGCATCAGTAATAGCTTTCTGGCTCATTACATCAGTAGTAGATGTACCAGTACCAGCTTGTATTCTAACTAAACCTAAAGTTTCAGAAGTAGCCTGTTCATAAGTAGTATCTTGAGTTAAATAAGATACAGTGCTACCATCACCTCTAGTAAAAGTTAAAACTCTACCAGCAATATCAATTCCTTTAATATAAGTAGTATCAATTTGCTGACCAGCGTTATCAGCAACAGCCTTTACAGCTGTTGCAGTTGAATCTAATTTATTTCCAAAAAGAGTTGTAAGATCTCTCTGAGTAATAGAACCATCAGTATTATTTCCAGTAGTAGTATATAACTTCGTTAATCCAGCTTTTTCAGCAGTACCAATATCAATAAATATTGTAGGATCAGGAAGCAATAATTGCGTTTGTCTATTATCACCTTTAGTAACTGTTACTGTTCTGCCATCAATACCAAGTTCTTTTATATAAGTCTCATCAATAGACTGTCCCAGAGCATCCTTTTCAGCAAATTCTGCTAAAGTAGCTTTGCCTCTAAGATTGCCAACAATATCATTAGCATATACAGTACCAATAAATCTTGATTTACCAGTGACAATTAAATCCTTTAACTGTGACATGAAAAGATTTCTCCTTTCTTGTATTATTTATAAAAATGTGGGGATATAGCCGACGCTATATCCCCTATTACTTGAATGTGAAATCAATTAATCAGTAGTTTTAGTATATTGAAGTACAACTCTTAATGTAGGCGTTTGCCAATCTGTTCCCAATATATATTTTACATTAGTACTATCAACTTCAACTACATTAGCACACCAACCTGGATCATTGGAAAACTCGTTTCCTACAATATAATGTCCAGTAGAAATAAATTCCCAATTTTTAACAGTAATCTTAGAAACATTCGAAATATTATGAGCTATATTTTGTGTACCGCTTGTAATATTATCAAATTCAAGTGTCTTTTGATACATTGGTTTATCATCCCAAACGCCAACAACTCTTTCAATACTATCATATATTGTACTATTAATCAGTGCTTTTAATTCATCACTTATAGTTGTTTTCTTAATATTGGTATTTACAGTTAAATTATCTCCAATATTAATAGTATTAATTACTTTATAAAAATCACCATTATAAATTAAGAAATCATTTATAGAATGAGCAGCTACAGCTGTAGCACTTTCTACTGTAGCAATATCTCCAACTATATCATTTAATCTAGTATCTATAGCAATACTTCCAGCTGCTATATCAACCATTCTCCAATCATAAACATTAGTAGTAGCAGTTTCATAACATTCATAAAAATATCCATTAGTATAATCATTAGTTGTAGCACCTACATACTGAATTATTTTACCAGCTATACTTGCAGTGGCTGTAGGTATAGTAGATGCTTGAACTACATTATTTTGTAATACATATGATGTTCCAGGCATTATTTACACCTCCTATATCTTATACAAAGCAAGATTTCTAATTCTCATAGTATAATTCGTATAATCTTTTAATTTTCCAAAAGGAAATAAAATATGAGTTTTATTATTATCTGCTGTAAAAGTAATACTATAAGTTCTATAGGTTTCAGAAGCTTCTCCATTCCAATATTCACTAGCTATAACAGCTTCTTGTTTAGGAGAATAAATTTCAAATTGCTGAGCAGATTGACCACTAGCATATTCAAATCCACTAGGAGTACAACCTTCAAATACAAACTTATAAGATTCTCCTTCAATTGTGCTTACATCATATAAATGAATATATTCACTAGATGAACCAGTAGATAGAGAAATATTATTAACTCCATTGGTATTAGTAATAGTAAAACTACCATTCTTAGTCCAATTAGACATATTCTGTTGATTGGAAGTAAGAAGATTTTGTTTAGTTCTACCTTCAAAAATCATATTCACACTCATTCATTATTCCCTCCAATCTCATATATACTAATATCTTTTATATGTAAATCTACTTGATTACCCAGCATAGCAGATAAATCTAGTTTTAAAGTAGAAGTTTTTACAGTAGGTGTAAATATTATATTATTTGCTCTATAATCATTACTAGCTTGATTATTAAATTCCAATGTATATTCATTAGATCCATTAGTAAGAGTTACATTAGGACCAATTGCAACATCAGTATTTATAGAGAAAATATAATTATTATGTGTATAACCAGTATTAAAAGTTAATGGAAGACTAGTGGTATTTTGATTATAATAAGTAGTACTAATAAACCCAATAGTAAGCATAGTTACTTGTGATAAATTATTACTTTTTAAAGTTAATCCATCCATATATAAACTATCCGTTTCTTTTACAATAGAAATATACACATAATTATTACTACTACTTTCATCAGTTAATATAAATATTTTATAAGGATTTGTAGCTTTATTATATTCGGTACCGGCATTTCTTGTTAATTCAGATATTAATGCAGATTTACTAGCAACATTTAAATTTTGAAAATGATCTAATAAATAATCAGCTAATTCATCAAAACTATAAAAATCTGCTGTTGCACCTTGAGCTACAGTCCAACCAGTAGAAGATTTTTCATTCATAGTAAGCAAATATGTATTACCGTTAGGCAATGCATATTCTGAATCAAATGTAGAAAAATCACCAAAATCTCGACCATTAAGCTGATTGCTAGAAATAGATCCTTCAGAACTACCTTCCCAAGTAGTCCAGTTTCCATTATATAATTCCTTAGAATATTTCTTCAAAGTCCAACCAATTCTTGTAGAAGTAATAGAACAAGTTCCAGTATATAAAGTAAGATTCATTGTAGCCCAGCTAGTTCCCATTAATGCTACACTTAATTTATATTCAGGATTTGTTTTCCATACTGTTAATAAATCATTGATAGCATTTATATTAGTAGTAGTTTTATCTAATGACTTACCACAAGTAGTAAATGGAGTTGTACTGTTTAATACATCTATTAATCTTTCTGCATCTATAGGTGCCAAAGCATTTACATCAAAAGATACAGTATACTTTTTATCTGTCGGTGTATTATTTCCAAAAGTAAAATTATTTACTGAATTTTCATAAGTCAAGCTCACTTGAGCATTCCCCGATGGGGTCCAGGTTGAAATATCTTTCAACCCAGCCCCAGCAAGATCATTTTGATAACCTAAATTTTGTCCTTTACTACATACACTTATCATATGACTCACCATCCTTTTACAAGGTGATCGAGCCATCCGATGCAGACACGGTCACCTGAATAATATGATTCGTTGCAGTAGGTACATTCACACCACAACTAATAGGAATAGTATGATATCCAGCTGCACAAGATTGTTTGAAGATGAGATTGTCAACACCATCAAGTTTAACTTTAATAGTAACTTCACAGATTAATCCAGTTACAGTTACTTCACCACTAATACTACCATTCAGTAATAAGCAAGTATCTCCATCAGGATAGAACGGAAAAGAAGCAATTTCAGTTTCAGAAGTAACAGCTCCAATGGAAGAAGCACTTACAACCGAATATTTAATAGGAGCATCTACAGATATACTACCTTGAGCATCTACTGAAATATTATCTCCAACCTTAATACCACCTAATGTAGAAGCAGTAGCAGCAGGTAATACATAAGAATCGGAAGCTGATAATACTCCATTTTCATCTATACTAAGATTTTGACCTACTTTAATACCACCTAAAGTATTAGCAGAAGCCATAGGAAGTGAATATTCAGATTGAGTATCCACTTGTGTCCATACATAAGTAGGTGCATATAAATAATCATATGCTGCTTGTTTAGATTCTAATATTGGTATATTAGGATTTGCACTAGGAATACAACTAAAACTATTATTATATGTTGGAGTAGATTCATCATGCCAAAATACAACATATCCCTCTGTAGAATTTACAGAATATGGCTGACCATCAGGACACCAAACTGACCAAGTATCTGCTTCGGTTGATCCAGATCTAGATTGAACTCTAGCAATTAATTGAGTGGTATTATATTTACAGCATATATATGCCCAATAATTACCAGAATCTTCTTCTCCTTGTATAAATGCTATTTTATTATTACCATATACAGAATACCAATAACCATTAATATTTCTAGATGTAACTTTATATCTATACATATTTCCATTAGGTGCTTGATAAGTAGCAGGAATTTCTCCTACTTCACACTTATAGAAATATCCTTTAGTAAAGTTAGCAGATGTTTCACCAGTATATTGTACTATTCTGCCTGCATTGCTAGCACTAGCTTCAGGCATTATAGTAAACTGAATTATAGTATCTTCATCATCTTGTACATTAAGTTGAGTCCACTCATATGTACCAGGAGTAGAAGATTCTGTACACTTATAGAAATATCCATTTATAAAATTAACAGTAGTATCACCTACATACTGGACAATTTTTCCTTCCAATGTCGCGGAGGCTACTGGAATAGTACTAAACTGCATGACTTTATCATATAAATATTGTATTCCTTTGTCGGAACCTGAATAACTAGCCATTTAGGTTACCTCCTCCTTTATTATTGATCAATATAATTTGCATAAGTATCATACCAAGTATAGTAATTACTTACATTATTCTGATTATTTACAATAACAGTATATCCAAAAGAACTTGTATATGTACTCCAAGATGATCCATTAAATATATAAATAGGAAATGATACAGGAGAATAATTAGTTCCAGCAGCAACTCCACCACAATTTCCAGCTACAACAAATATAACTGAATTTGTACCAGAATGCCATGTTTGATAATTATCTCCGGGATCATATGCATTTTTAGAAGTATAATGAATACCAAGTCCTTTAGTGGGATTAGATTTCCATAACTCTAATATTTCAGCTATTTTGGCTAAATTAGCAGCATTCTTTTCAAATGCAGGATATCCAGTACTAAATGGAGGTTTAGTAATCATATCATCATAAAAATCTTCAGGAGTTGGATTCTTATCTTTTATAGCAACTCCTCTAAGTACTGCTTTTGTAATTTGCATATTATCACCTCTATTGTAATTGATACATAGAAATTTCTTTAATAATTAAAGTGATTGCAGAACTGCTTGTAATACTAAATAAATTATATCTGATATTTATTGATGTACCGTCAGATATAATTTTACCTTCATAAGTCTTTTCTACACCAGATCCATCAATAGTAATTACAGATCTATTATTACCACTAGTAAGAACAATATTATCACCAGATACAGAAAAAGTACTAGCAGATGAAAGTTTAAAAGAGAATAAATACTTCTTATTATCTTCAACAGTAATATTATCTGTAATAGATCCATTGAATCCTTGAGCTGATAAACTATCATAACTTATACCATATCCAGAATAATAATTAGTATTAAAAATCTTTTGATCAATAAGAGCA
>Ga0247608_10007838_pt1 | contig 10885 bp, 9 predicted proteins | sample 176DNAGHGlowgp2_FD_193490 | JGI IMG/M metagenome (GOLD analysis project Ga0247608, IMG submission 193490) | Sheep rumen microbial communities from Palmerston North, Manawatu-Wanganui, New Zealand - 1766 DNA GHGlow gp2 | ecosystem: Host-associated > Mammals > Digestive system > Stomach > Rumen ... | reverse complement strand
CAGAACAGGGCGAAGAGTGAAACGATGCCATAGCACAAGGCGATACGCTGCATCACAGCCCAGATACGCAGATGGCCGAAACAGAGGAGATCACCCTCTATGGCATGATCAAACCAGTTGATAAACAGACCTATCACAAAGAGCAACACCGTGCGTTTGACAATGCGCCGTATCACTTTCGGAGTAGGTTTGAACTCCGACTTGACCAGCGACAGGTAGCACGAGATACCCATGATAAACAGGAAGAACGGGAACACGAGGTCGCAGGGTGTCATACCGTTCCACTTCACGTGCTGAAGCATCTCAAACGACTCACCCCAGCCATTGTTAACGAGGATCATGCCTGCCACAGTGATACCACGCAGGATATCGAGGGAGAGAAGACGATTAGTTTTCATTGTGCATTAAGCTTTGAGTTTTGAGCATTGAGCATTAATTTCATAGCCTCTTTAGCCACATCTATAGGAGAACCTTCCGGGGCTGCGGAATAGGGATTCTGCTGGAGCGTCCAAGGCTCCTCCATGGCGTAATAATCGAGTTTCACCTCCTGAGGCAGAGCCATCTGGAAGAGTTCGGCAGCCGTCTTTGTAGCGTTAGGGCCACCACCCAGGAGTTCTGGCTGAGGACCCGTCTGGGCCTTCATCTGGGCAGCGAGGGCATCGAAGTAGGCTTTCCAACGCACATAGTAAAAGTCTTTCAACAGTCCCTGCCACTCTTTATGGGCATAATCCCGAAGTCCGCCAGTATCTGCACAATAGCGATTGCCCCAAGTGGTAATCTGTACACGGGCATTCCATTCATAGAGTTTCTTCTCCTCTGGCGTTGCACCTGCGTTGATGGCATCCTGTGTCCAATGGCCTACACGGAACTCAGAACGGGTACCCAAGAGCTTATCCTGCATGAGCAGCATATCCAAGAAGCGGGCAGCATCCTCGTCAAATGCCTGACGGGCAAAGCCCTTGTAGTCAGCAATCGTCCGCTGATACTGTTGGCGAGCCTGATCAGCCAGAGCCTGACGGGTGATATCCACCAAGTCGTATTCGAAGTTATTATTACCACGATACTTCTCTGCCACGCTATTCATCAAACGGGCAGCCTCCTTGGTGTCGGCAGGATCGTAATAGTTTTTCATCTTCGACCAAGACGATGCCTGGAAGTTATTCAGCGAGGGACGGCCACAGAAGATACTCTCGTGAGGACCTTGCTGGTTGTTGCCTGCAGGACAGTTATAGATGCTCTGAGCCAGTATCATCCAAGCCTTCTCGATGGTTGCATCCTCCACGCCATAACGGGCTTTGACATAGTTCTTCAGCCATGCCTCCTTGGTAAACTTCTCTGGGCGCCAAGGCAGTTCACTCATCAGCTCGAACATCACAGGATTGTTCTCCGAGCCCTCCATCGTAAAGCCGATACCCTTGCAGTTCTTCTTGTCTGAATAGAAATTGTCGAGCAACTGGTCCATGCGGCCGTGGAGACCTACGTTGGCGCCAAAGTTCTCAAGCAGGCAGAAGAGCCACTGATGCTGCTTATAGCCCTCTTCGCGCTTCCAGATGCTGGGAATGCCAAACATAGGGCGGCACTCGGAGAAGAGGTCGAGCACCAGCAGATCACCCGTCTTCATACCATCCACCATCTGTGGACGGGGGTTCTCTGTCCAACCCTGAATCACCCAAACGGCCTTGGGATTGACGCGTTTCATGGCCTGCATCATTGCCTCACCAGCCTTGGCATAGTCGATATTGGGGTCGTCGTTGCTCTCGTGGAAGGGGTCCATCGAGTAATAATCGGCCTTTCCAAAGAGTTTTGTCAGCTCATTATAATATAAGGTGGCGATTTCTGAGAATCGGGCATCCGTAGGCAGGAGGTTTGCCGGACGCTGGAATCCATTCCAAAGGCCGGCATCAGCCACGTTCAGCCCCAGCTTCTCCTTCGCATCGTGAGGCACCATCCCACAATAGCCTGGTAACACAGGATGCATGTCGAGTTGTTTCATACGGGCTAAGATCTGCTTCTGCAGCTTCTCCTGACGGGCATACCATGAAAGCGGCAGAGGTCCACCCCACCCTTCGAGGTTGTTCATCTCCCACCAAGCCAGGAAGGCAGGCCCTGCTATAAACTTTCCCACCTCTTCTTCCGAATAACCGAGTTTCAGCAACATGTTGCGCCAAACGCACTCTTCGCCGACAATCGCCAAAGGGAGATTCACGCCATGCAGCGCCATCCAGTCGATCTCCTTCTCCCAGCGTTCCCATCCCCAGAAGGGCATGGAGTAAGAGAAAGTGCAGTAGTTGAAGTCATAGCGCAGCCCCAGATCGGTCTCGTGGCGTTCCTTCTTCGTTACTGCTGGAAGCACGGCAGGGAGTTTGGCCTGCATCTGGTTCCAGGAGAGATGGATGCCGGCATAATACTTCAGGTACCAGTTCACACCAGAAGCGATGTTCACCCACGTGTTACCTCTCACCACGACCTTCTTGCCTTGCTGATCCAGTTCGAAGAAGTCGTTCTGGCTCTTCACCTTCTCAATCTTAAACTTCGCCGAAGCGCCTTTGTCGATACGCTCCAGGAGTTCATCCACTGGATTAGCCCATGTATTCAGGCTTATCAGAATAGCAATGACAGTTAGTAGTTTTCTCATAATCTATTGAATCAGTTTCATTTCTTTTGCCTTTTCCATAAGGAGCGCCATAAGGGGTTCGCGTTCGTTTTCCACCTTATTGTCTAATACGGCATCCTTCAGATACTGCTTCAGCACACCCACCTCTCGGGAGGGCTTCAGGTGGAACATCTCCATGATCTCGTTGCCATCGATCACAGGCTGGAGCAGACGCACATAATCCTTTTCCTTCAGGTCAGCCAACTTCTCGCGCACCATGCGGAAGTTCTCCAGGAACATTTTCTTGCGCACCTCGTTTTTCGAAGTGATATCAGCCTCGCAGAGGGTCATCAGGTCGTCGATATCCTCGCCCGCATCGTTCAGCAAACGGCGCACGGCACTGTCTGTCACGATGTCATCCGCGATGGCGATGGGACGCATGTGGAGGTCGACAAGCTTCTGCACATACTTCATCTTCATATCCATAGGCAGCATGAGCCTACGGAAGATCTGAGGCACCATCTTCGCACCTATCAGATTATGGTTATGGAAAGTCCAGCCAATGGCAGGATCCCAGCGCTTTGATCTGGTCTTGCCCACGTCGTGCATCAAAGCCCCCCAGCGCAACCAAAGATTATCCGACTTCCTAGCTACATTATCCAGTACCTCCAGCGTATGGTAGAAATTGTTCTTATGCGCCCTACCGTTCTTCTGCTCCACGATGTCGAGGGCAGCGAGTTCTGGCAGGATGATGTTCAGGAGTCCGCATCGCTGCAGATCGACAAAGCCTTTCGAGGGCACAGGTGAGAGGAGAATCTTGTTCAACTCGTCCTTGATGCGCTCACCACTCACGATTTTGATCCTGTCTGCCATCCGCTCCAGAGCCTCGAAGGTATCCTCTTCTATCTGGAAGTTCAGTTGGGTGGCAAATCGGATGCAGCGCATCATTCGCAGGGGATCGTCGCTGAAGGTGATGTCTGGCTCCAACGGCGTGGCGATGATGCCATCCTCGAGGTCAGCAAGTCCATTGAAGGGATCGACGAGTTCTCCAAAACGTTCCTTATTCAGACAGATAGCCATCGCGTTGATGGTGAAGTCTCTACGGTTCTGGTCGTCCTCAAGGGTTCCGTCTTCCACGATGGGCTTACGCGAGTCGTGGCTGTAGCTCTCCTTACGGGCTCCCACGAACTCCACCTCGTACTCTATGCCTCGCTGACGGAATTTCACCTGGGCTGTACCGAAGTTCCTGAATACAGAGAGATGAGCCTTCTTGCCCACCATCCGCTTCAGCTCCTCAGCCACAGAGATACCACTCCCCACGACCACCACGTCGATGTCATTCGAGGGTCGCTCGAGGAAGATGTCTCTGACATAGCCTCCCACAACGTAACACTCCAGACCCAAGCGGTCTGCAGCCTCACTGATTTGGTGGAAGATGTCTTGATCCAGTATCTCTGCCAGCTCTTCGTCGCTATATAGTTTCATCCTTATCCTTTACTTTGAGAGTGCAAAGTTACTAATTATTTCTCATATTCCGCACATTCTATCCCAAATTATTTGGGATTCTCATATTTTAAGCGTAATTTTGCAGCCAAAGAAAAGAAAACAGATCATTATGGAACCTATTAACGACTTTTTCTCTCTGATGAGCTCATTCCTCTGGGGATGGCCGATGATTGTCTTGCTTTTAGGCACTCACCTCTTTCTGACCTTCCGTTTGCGGATTCCTCAAAGGAAGCTGTTCACCGGCATCCGTCTCTCTATCAAGAAAGACAGTCAGGCCGAGGGCGACGTCAGTCAGTTTGGGGCTTTGGCTACGGCTCTGGCAGCAACCATCGGAACGGGAAACATCGTTGGTGTGGCAACGGCCGTGGCCCTCGGAGGCCCTGGAGCCGTGCTCTGGTGCTGGCTGACGGGCATCTTCGGCATGTCTACGAAATATGCCGAGGCGCTGTTGGCTGTCAAATACCGCGTCAAGGCTGACGACGGTCGCATGTACGGAGGGCCGATGTACGCTTTGGAGCGCGGGCTGGGCCTGAAGTGGCTGGGCATACTCTTCGCCATCTTCACGGCTCTGGCATCCTTTGGCATTGGCTGTACCGTTCAGGCCAATTCCATTGCGCTGCTGGCGCTGGAGACATTTGGCATCCCTACCTGGATCGTCGGTCTCATCGTCTGTCTGTTGACGGGCCTTGTCATTCTGGGTGGCGTGAAGGCGATTGCCAAGGTCTGTACCTTCCTGGTGCCCTTGATGGCCATGCTCTACGTGTTGGGCTGCATCGTCATCCTTTGTCTCAATAGCACTTATGTATGGCCAGCCGTCCAGCTGATCGTCGACTCGGCCTTCAATCCCTCCGCGGCAGGAGGCGGATTCGTGGGAGCCACGGTAATGATGGCTGCCCGTTATGGTATCGCCAGAGGACTGTTCTCAAACGAGAGCGGCCTGGGTAGCGCTCCCATCGTGGCAGCTGCTGCCCAGACGCGCAACCCCGTCCGTCAGGCCTTGGTGTCGAGCACGGGCACTTTCTGGGATACGGTCATCATCTGTGCCCTTACAGGACTGGTGCTCGTCAGCAGCATCCTCGCCTACCCTGACATCACTTATGCAGATGGTGCAGCTCTGACAAAGGTGGCCTTCTCGAAGATACCCATTGTGGGAGCCCCTCTGCTGGCTTTTGGCATCCTGACCTTCGCCTTCAGCACCATCATCGGCTGGAGTTATTATGGCGAGAGTGCGGTAAACTATCTGGAGGGGCGACGCACCAACCGTTTCTACCGTATTCTCTTCATCGTGGCCCTGTTCTTTGGCTCGATCATCAACCTCGATATCATCTGGAACATCGCCGACTGCATGAATGCCCTGATGGCTATCCCCAACCTCATCGCCCTGCTGCTGCTTTCAGGTGTCGCCGCCTCTGAAACCAAGAAATACCTCTGGAACAACCGCCTCGACGACGAGATGGAGGAGTGACAACAAAGGCGTTTTGGGACAAGATTCGTCAAGAAGTGGCAGAAAAATTTGGTTTTTCAATCAAATTACAGTAACTTTGCAGCCGATATGACCAATATGGAAAAGACAAACGCCCAGTTTGAGCAGGCCGTGGCAGAGTGCAGGGCCCTGTTCGAGAAGAAGCTTCATGACTATAAAGCCTCCTGGCGCATCCTGCGTCCGACGGCCTTGACAGACCAGCTGTTCATCAAAGCCAAGCGCATCCGTTCGCTGGAAATCAAGAAGGAGTCGAAGGTAGGCGAAGGCATCAGGCCCGAGTTCATCGCCCTGATCAACTACGGCATCGTGGGCCTCATCCAGCTCTCGAAGGGATTTGCCGACACGGTGGATATCACCAACGACGAGGCGATGAAGCTCTACGACCAATTTGCCAAAGAGGCACTGGAGCTGATGAAACGTAAGAATCACGACTACGACGAGGCGTGGCGCTCGATGCGGGTAAGTTCATATACCGACCTGATCCTGACGAAGATTGAGCGCATCAAGGAGATCGAGGACCTTGGAGGCGAGACACTCGTCTCGGAGGGCATCGACGCCAACTATATGGACATTATCAACTACGCGGTCTTTGGAGTAATTAAACTATCGGAGTGAGAAAGATAGCCGTCAACGCCTGCCGTCTGGTGCTCGCCGTGACCCTGATACTCTCAGGATTCGTCAAGGCAGTAGACCCGCTGGGGACACAGTACAAGATACAGGACTACCTGACGGCGATGGGACTGGGAGGCTACGTGCCCGACATCGTGACGCTTTTTGCATCAGTGGCCCTCTCTACCACAGAGTTTCTCCTCGGCATCTGTCTGCTGTTCGCCATCCGCAGAAGGCTGGTTTCGAAGATCACCCTGGTGATGATGGCAGTGATGACACTGCTGACGCTCTGGCTGGCGATAGCCGACCCCATCCACGACTGTGGCTGCTTTGGCGACGCCCTGGTGCTCACCAACTGGCAGACACTGTGGAAGAATGTGGCCCTGACGGCCATGGCTGTCGTCGTGTGGCGATGGCCCTTGGTCATGCCGAGGCTTATCAGCGAGTCCAACCAGTGGATCGTCTTCAACTATTCAGGCGCATTCATCATCATGGTGGTGGCCTTGCGAAGCCTCTATACCCTGCCCCCCTTCGACTTCCGTCCCTACCATATAGGGGCAGACCTGAGAGGTGGCTGGCAGAAGATGATGGACGGTGAGGACTCCCCTTACAGCGACTTCTTCATCGAGACGACCGACGAAGGCGAGGACATCACAGAACAGGTGCTGGGCGACGAGGGCTACACCTTCTTATTAATAGCCCCCCATCTGGAACAGGCCGACGACTCGCAGCTCGACGAACTGAACCGTATCTACGACTACAGCGTGGAGCAAGGCTATCCCTTCTACTGTCTCACTGCCAGTTCGGCCAAAGCCATCACCCGCTGGCAGGACATGACGGGAGCCGAATACCCCTTCTGTCAGACAGACGACATCACGCTGAAGACCGTCATCCGCTCGAATCCGGGCCTCGTCTTGCTGAAAGACGGTAAGGTGATTCAGAAATGGAGCCACAACACTCTGCCCGACGAGACGGAACTCTCAGGAAGGCTCGAAGACACCGAGCTGGGCCAGATGGCTGCCGATAGCACAGCGATGAAGATCATCTGGCTGCTGACGTGGTTTGTATTACCCCTCGTGCTCCTCACGATAGCCGACCGCCTCTGGGCATGGAGCAAATGGGTCAGAAAGAAAAAGAACAGAATAGATAACAACCCTTTAAATAAAGAAAAAAGAATTATGAGAAAGAAAATTGTTGCAGGAAACTGGAAGATGAACATGAATCTCCAGGATGGTATCGCTCTGGCAAAGGAGCTGAATGAGACACTGAAGGCCGACAAGCCCAACTGTGGTGTAGTGATCTGCACCCCGTTTATCCACCTCGCTTCTATCGCACAGTTCCTCGACCAGGACATCATCGGCCTGGGTGCTGAGAACTGCGCCGACAAGGAGAAGGGCGCTTTCACTGGTGAGGTAAGTGCCGAGATGGTGAAGAGCACTGGTGCCCAGTACGTGATCCTGGGTCACTCAGAGCGTCGTGAGTACTACAAGGAGACTCCCGAGATCCTGAAGGAGAAGGTGCTGCTCGCTCAGAAGAACGACCTGAAGGTGATCTTCTGTATTGGTGAGTCACTTGAGGAGCGCGAGGCTGGCAAGCAGAACGAGGTGGTAAAGGCCGAGCTCGAGGGCAGCGTATTCAACCTCTCTGAGGAGGACTTCCGCAAGATCGTCATCGCCTACGAGCCCATCTGGGCCATCGGTACCGGCAAGACCGCTACTGCTGAGCAAGCCGAGGAGATCCACGCCTACATCCGCAGCATCATCGCAGAGAAGTATGGTCAGGCTGTTGCCGACGACACCACGATCCTCTATGGTGGTTCTTGCAAGGCTTCGAACGCTCCTGAGCTGTTCGCCAAGCCCGACATCGACGGTGGTCTGATTGGTGGCGCTTCACTGAAGTGCGCTGACTTCAAGGGTATCATCGACGCTTGGAAGAAGTAATCAAAGTGAGACGATTCGTTATCATACTGACATTGTGTGTCGGCTGCATCCTTGCAGCCGATGCACAATCTTCCTTCACACAGAGGCTCCAGAAGAGCAACAGCGGTGAGGGGAAAGTGACCGTTACGCAAGACAAGGCCATCGATGACCTTGTAAACGGCACTACCGAACAAAAAACGGCTCCACAGAAACAATCGGAAAAGAAAGAAAAGCCCGTCGCTGCCACCATCCAGAAGGAGCAGGAGAAAAAGTCTGACGACAAGACAGCAGAGGTAAAGACGGCCGAGCCCCAGCAACAGGTTATCGTCCCCGACACCGCCGACACCCGCAAGAAGGTGATTAAGGGCTACAAGGTGAACGGCTATCGCGTCCAGGTGTTTGCCGGAGGCAACTCCCGCAACGACCGCATCAAGGCCGAAAGGACAGGCAGCGAGATCAAGGCCCAGTTCCCTGACGTACCTGTCTACGTGCATTTCTACACGCCGAGATGGATTTGCCGCATGGGTAACTATCGTACCTATGAGGAAGCCCACGAGGTGCTGACACGCGTCAAGAACCTCGGCTACAATTCGGCTATTATCGTCAAGGGAAAGATCACGGTATCTTACCAGCCTACCCCCGACGAGACAACCCCATAAACTACGAACTATGATTCAAGAAGAATACAGAGAAGGACTCGAGGAACTGGCCGCCCACTACAAGGACGTGCTCACCCTGCTGGGCGAAGACCCCAGTCGCGAGGGACTGGAGAAGACGCCCATGCGAGTGGCCAAGGCCATGCAGACGCTCACCAGAGGCTATCAGATGGATGCCCACAAGGTGCTCACCGATGCCCTTTTCCGTGAAGACTACTCGCAGATGGTCATCGTGAAGGATATCGACTTCTTCTCGCTCTGCGAGCACCACATGCTCCCCTTCTACGGCAAGGCCCACGTAGCCTATATCCCCAATGGCCATATCACTGGTCTGTCGAAGATCGCCAGGGTGGTAGACATCTATGCCCACCGCCTGCAGGTACAGGAGCGCATGACCCAGCAGATCAAGGACTGCATCCAGGAGACCCTGAAGCCCCTTGGCGTGATGGTTGTGGTCGAAGCCAAGCACATGTGTATGCAGATGCGTGGCATCGAGAAACAGAACAGCATCACCACCACCAGCGACTTCAGCGGCGCCTTTAACCAGGCTAAGACCCGACAGGAATTTATGAACTTAATACATAACAATCAAATCTAAAACACATAACCATGTATCAGTCAGACAGAGGAAATTACAAAACTAACGAGCCTATTGCAAAGGCTTTCATGAACAGCTGCCTCGGCAAGTTGGCAATCTTTGTGGCATTCATTTTTGTGATGTTGCTCATCGCCTATTTCACCACTCCTACGGAAAAGGAGATGAAGGCCGAGATGGAGGACAACATCATGCAGTGTCTAGAGGAAAACGACAGCATCAAGGGCGATGCCATCGACGACGTTGTCCACAACATGGGCTTCATCTTCACCGATGCCGACAGCACCAACGTAGAAGAGGATGTGAGAAAAGCCTACCACATGTACAACCGTCTGGAGGTCTATCGCCACGCATTCTATGCCACAGCCTATCTCCACAACAACCTGCATCCAGGTGGTGTAAGAGTGGGGTTCGGATTCCTGGGACTGATTGTTCCGACCGTTCTCTATGAAGACATCCTGCTCGATGTAGGCCCTGTCCACAAAGGCTACGAACAGAAGCTCTATCGCCAGACCATCATACCGGACAACGACCTGGGCAAGACGCCAAACATTCAGGAGTATCACTATAAGCGCAATCCTGACGATTGATGCACATTATCGTATCGCAGGAGATAGAAAGCGTATGCCCAGGCTTCGTTGGGGCCGCTGTTGAAGCACAGGTCACCAACTCACCCTATTGTGCTGAGCTCTGGGATGAAATTCATCAGCTAGAGGAACGGTTTCGGAAGGAACTGACCACCGAGAGCTTGAAGGAGTTGCCTGGCATTGCTGCCACCCGCCGCGTCTATAAAGCCTGTGGCAAAGACCCCTCGCGCTACCGTCCTGCCAGCGAACAGCTGATACGGCGCATGCTTCAAGGCAAGGAGCTCTACCAGATAGACACGCTTGTCGACCTTGTGAACCTGGCTTCCATCGCCTATGGCTACAGTATCGGGGGCTTCGATGCCGACAAGTTTGTGGGCGACACCCTGACCTTAGGTGTTGGTAAGGAGGGTGAACCCTACGAAGGCATTGGGCGGGGTATGCTGAACATCGCAGGACTACCCGTCTATCGGGATGCCCAAGGAGGTGTCGGCACCCCTACTAGCGACAATGAGCGCACTAAGATGACCCTGCAGACCACCCACCTCGTGGTGCTCATCAACGGTTACGACGGCAACGAACAGCGCGTAGCCGACAATGCCCGTTTCATCCAACAATTACTGAAGAAATACTGTCAGAGCGACGGCGGCACCGTCGCTCTGTACAGATAACGGGGAAAGAAGCTCAGTCGAATCTGCCACCTTTCCCATCCCTTTCTTGTCATCTCGACCGCCCTTTTGCGACAAATTCTACGCCCCTTTTCCGCCTTTGTCGCAAAAGGAGGCATGTGTCGCATGCTTCCCAATAGAAAAACAACAAAAAACTTGGAATGAGCCATTTTCCGCCGTACCTTTGCATCGTCGAAAGGAACAAAACAAGTTCTGAACGACATTAGAAAGTAAATAATAAGTTTAACAATAAAAAATTAAAGAAAGGAAAC
>Ga0247608_10007837_pt1 | contig 10886 bp, 7 predicted proteins | sample 176DNAGHGlowgp2_FD_193490 | JGI IMG/M metagenome (GOLD analysis project Ga0247608, IMG submission 193490) | Sheep rumen microbial communities from Palmerston North, Manawatu-Wanganui, New Zealand - 1766 DNA GHGlow gp2 | ecosystem: Host-associated > Mammals > Digestive system > Stomach > Rumen ... | reverse complement strand
ATGGTATGAAATTAATGCTTCTAATTTAATTTCTCAAGGTATAGTAGGAACTAGTATTGAGGATGTTATTATAGGATTATATGAACGTGCTGGTAAAGATCTTAAGAAAGCTCAAAGAGGATTAATATTTTTAGATGAATTTGATAAATTAAATGATACTAAGAATGAAACAAAAACGGATGTAAAAAATATTTTATTAACATTTACAGCTGGTGGTGCTTTTCCTATAAATATTAATAATTATAATTTTACATTTGATACTACAATGACTAATAAGATATATGCCGGTGTATTTGAACGAATTAGTGAAAAGAAAAATCCAATAGGATTTGGAACTCCTAATATAATGGTTCCTTCACTTGGTACTGCTGAAGAAATAAGAGAAAAAATAATAGATAAGAAGTATTTATCTCAAGAAGAACTATCTCGTATAACTACAATTCTTGCATACAATGAATTAACTAGAGAAACAAAAAGAGATATATTATTAACATGTACCTCAAGTGTATATTTGAAGAAACGTAATAGATATGGCAGACAATTTGATATAGATTTAGTATTAGATGATGGTTATGTGGAGGCATTACTTGATCAACAAACACGTATTTCTACAGGTATGAGATGTATTAATAATTCTTTTAATAATACAATGGATGATGTTGAAAAATTTATATTAGAAAATGAAGATAAAGGTTATAAAAAATTAGTATTAACAAAAGATACAGTTAATAATTCAAGCAGGTTTGAATTAAGTGTTTAAAGTAGATTTTATCTACTTTTTTTGTTTGTATTATGTTATAATCTTATATAGAGTAGAAGGAGGTTATAGTATGAGTCATTATTTTTCTAAAAGTACAGAAGAAATATTTACTAATCTTAAAACTAATGAAGCAGGTCTTAGTAGTTTAGATGTTAAAAGAAGAATAGAAAAATATGGATTAAATACTATTCCTCGTAAAGAAAAAGAAGGATTATTTCTTATATTTATTAAAGAAATAATAGATCCAATTGTTTTACTTTTATTTGCAGCTGCTATTTTTTCTTTTTTAACTGGTGAAATTGTTGATGGTGTAGGAATATTAGTAATTATTTTTATAGATTTGATTATAGGCACTTATGAAGAAAATAAGGCCAATAAAACAATTGATTCATTACAAAAGTTAGTTCCTGTAAGTGTTAAAGTAATTAGGAATAATAAAGAAGTAGAGATTGATTTTAAAGATTTAGTTCCGGGAGATTTAGTTTGTTTAGAATCTGGAGATAAGATATCTGCAGATATGCGAATAATTGAATCTCATAATTTAACAGTAGATGAATCTATACTAACTGGGGAATCTATTCCGATAACTAAAGATAGTAGAGTTATAAAAGATAAAGATGTTCCAATTAATTCACAGACAAATATGTTATTTGCGGGATGTAATATAGTTACTGGTAGAGGTATGGCAATTGTTATTGGTACTGGTATTAATACAGAGATAGGTAAAATTGCTGATACTCTTAAAAATAGTAAAGAGGAAAAATCACCATTGACAATCAGGATGGAAAAATTTTCTAAACAAATTAGTACAGTAATTATTGTATTTTCAATTATATTGGCAATTCTTTTATATATTAAAGGGTTTGAGTTAAATGAAATACTAATTTCAGTTATTGCATTAGCAGTTTCAGCTTTGCCTGAGGGTTTACCTTTAGCTTTAACTATGGCTCTTACAATTGCATCTAATAAGATGGCTAAGAAAAAAGTTGTTGCTAAAAAATTATATTCAGTAGAAGCGTTAGGAAGTTGCACAGTTATAGCTAGTGATAAAACAGGAACTTTAACAGTTAATGAACAAACAGCTAAAAAAATAGTTCTACCAAATGATTTAGAGTATGAAATAACAGGAACTGGTTATATGGTAGAAGGTAGTGTTATTGGGGAAAAATTAGAGTATGCTCGTGAAATAGCTACTTTAGGAGTTATTAATAATGAAGCAACATTAACAAAAGAAAATTTAATAGGTGATAAAATAGATTTGGCTTTTTTAGTGTTAGGACAAAAATTAAGAATAAATGGTAATGCTAAAATAGTAGATTCTATTCCTTATGAATCTTCTAATGGTTATTCTGCTGTTTTCTATGAAGATAATAATAAAGCGTATTGTACTATTAAAGGTTCATTAGAAGTAGTTAGTAGTTTTTGCAATGCAATTAATCTTCGAAAAGATAATAGTTTTAGTAAAATAAATAGGCAGAATGAGGAATTGTCAAAAGATGGATATAGGGTAATAGCAATCGCTGTTGGTGAAGTTGCTAAGAAAAATAATTATACAGAAAAAGATATAAAGAATCTTAAATTTATGGGATTAGTTGGTTTCATAGATCCGATTAGAAAAGATGCAATTAAAGCTATAAAAGATTCTGTGAATGCCGGTATAAATGTACTGATGATTACAGGAGATCATCCATTAACGGCTTTTAAGATTGCCAAAGATTTAAAACTTACAAATAGTTATGATGAAGTAGCTACTGGGGATGATATTAGTAATTATCTAAAGAAAAGTGATAGAGAATTTGATGAATTTGTTAAAAGTAAAAAGGTATTTGCGAGAGTTACTTCATTACAAAAATTAAGAATAGTAGAATCATTAAAGAGACAAGGTGAATTTGTTGCCGTTACTGGTGATGGAGTTAATGATGCTTTGGCATTACAAAGTGCTAATATAGGAATAAGTATGGGTAGTGGTACAGATATTGCTAAAGATACTTCGAAAATAATATTGTTAAATGATGATTTTAAGTCTATTGTTAATAGTATTTATGAAGGTAGAGTAGCTTATTCAAATATAAGAAAAATAGTATATTTCTTATTATCTTGTGGGCTTGCAGAAGTTTTATTCTTTACATTGTCTATTTTATTTAATATGCCTATGCCACTTTTAGCTATACAATTGTTATGGCTAAACGTAGTTACAGATGGTATACAAGATATTGCTTTATCATTTGAAAAAGGGGACAAGAGTATATTAACTAATTCTTATCATAATCCTAGAAGTGGATTATTTGATAAGAAAATGGTCAGTCAAATACTAGTATCTGGAATTACTATAGGTTTAATAGTATTTGGTTTGTGGATATACTTAGTTAATTATCAAAAACTAGAAATTAATGTTTCAAGAACTTATGTTATGGCTTTAATGATTATAATTCAAAATTTCCATGCATTTAACTGTCGAAGTGAAGATAAGAGTATTGGTGATATTCCATTATTTTCTAATAAGATATTTATAGTTGGAATAATTGGCTCTATTATATTAGGAGTTGCTGTTATTCAAATAAAATTCTTTAATATAATTTTAAAAACCACAGGAATGCCTTTAAATAACTTGTGTTTAATAATTGCATTAGGACTTATAATTGTGCTTGTCATGGAGATTTATAAAAAGATACAGAAAAAATAAATATATATGTTATAATATTAATATTGAAGATTGGAGTTGCAATTTATGGTAAATATAAAAGATATATCAGAAATTAATCAACAAAAAATAATTGATCAAATCAGATGTTTGGGAATTGATATGATAAGGGAAGCTAATAGTGGTCATTCAGGTATTGTACTTGGTGCTGCCCCTATTATATATGCACTTTATGCGCATCATTTAAATATTGATCCACAAAATCCTAATTATTTTAATAGAGATAGATTTGTTATGAGTGCTGGACATGGAAGTGCTTTATTATATGCAACTCTATATATGGCTGGTTATCCACTTAGATTGGATGATTTAAGAGATTTTAGACAGATAAATTCTCTTACTCCAGGTCATCCAGAGTATGGTGTAACCCCAGGTGTTGATTGTACGACAGGGCCTTTAGGTGAAGGAATTGCCACTGCTGTTGGTATGGCTATGGCAGAAGCAAATTTACGTACTAGATATAAAGGGATAATTGACCATTACACATATGTACTTTGTGGTGATGGTGATTTAATGGAAGGTATTTCATATGAAGCATGTTCACTTGCTGGTACTCAAAAATTAAATAAATTAATTGTTTTATATGATTCAAATAATATATGTTTAGATGGAAAAACTAGTGATTCATTTAATGAAAATATTGCGATGAGATTTATATCTCAAGGTTGGAATGTAATTACAGTAGAAGATGGTAATAATTATGAATTAATTTCTAAAGCTATAGAAGAAGCTAAAAAACAGGATGAAAAACCAACTTTAATTGAAGTTAAAACAGTTATTGGTAAGTATTCTAAATTAGAAGGAACTAATAAAGTCCATGGTGTACCATTAGATGATGACGATATCACAGCTATAAAGGAAAAACTAGATATACGAGATATTCCTTTTGCAGTAAGTCAAAGTACTATAGATGAATTCCAATGGATTATTAATAAAAGATGTAATAATTTAAGTGAAAAATTTAATAATAAACTAGAAGGATTAGATGAACAAATTAGAAATGAATTAAATTATTTTATGGGTGATGATAAATCAATTAAAGTAAAGGAATTATTCTATGATGCTCCAGAAGAGTTGAAGGAAGCCACTAGAGTTACTTCATATAAGATATTAAATGCCGTGGTGAAAGATAAACCATATTTAATAGGTGGTTCAGCTGATTTATTTGGAGCTAATAAGACTTATATTGAAGATGGTGGTAATTTTAGTAGAGATAATTATTTAGGTAAGAATATATATTATGGTGTTAGAGAAAATGCTATGGGTGCTATATCTAATGGTTTAGCTCTTCATGGATTTAGACCATATTTATCTACATTTATGGTATTTAGTGATTATTTAAAACCTAGTTTAAGATTATCTTGTTTAATGAATTTACCAAATATATTTATATTTTCACATGACTCTATAAGTGTTGGAGAAGATGGACCAACACATCAACCTATAGAACAATTATTAACACTTCGTGCTATGCCTAATTTAGATGTATTTAGACCTGCTGATGCTAATGAAGTTATAGGGTCATATAAGGCAATATTTGAGAAACAAAGTGGTCCTAGTGTTATATCTTTATCTAGAAACACTGTGCCAATTTTAGAAGAAACAAAGGCAAATGAAGTAGAAAAAGGTGGATATATTGCATTAGAACCTAGAAATAAGCCAGAAGGTATAATAATGTCTAGTGGAGAAGAATTACATTTAGCATTAGAAGTAGCTAAGAGACTTATGATTAAGGGAATTGAAGTTAGAGTAGTATCTATTCCAAATTTAGGAAGATTCTTAAAACAGGATCCTCTATATATAGAAAGTGTACTTCCTGTAGAAGTTAGAAAAGTAGCTATTGAAGCATCTAGTTCTATGTCATGGAATAAACTAATATATAATAGTAAATATCTTATTACATTAGATGAATTTGGAGCTAGTGGTAAGAAAGAAGATGTATATAAAAAGTATGGATTTGATGTAGATACATTAGAAGAAAAAATAGAAGAATTACTAAAATAGACAAAAATAGACTTTCATATTTGTTACTATAAAATTGGTGATAATATGAAAGTCTATTATATTTTTAAGTTAAAAGAAGAACTTTGTGATTTATATAGAGATACTCCTAGTGTACTTTATAATATATTAAGAAATATTTATTATTTAGATAGGGAAGAAGTTGATTATGGATATAATTTATTTAAACAATTAACTCTTCCTATAGAAAAGAATAGAATAGATAGAGAATTATTTATAAAGTTTCATCAAGAATTACCATATTCTAAAAGAAAAGATGTCCACTATATAAATAATATGTATAAGAATGAAGTTAGTAGATTAATAGTTAATAATTCATATTTAAGATTGGAATTAGACCAAAACTTTTCTACTTTTTTTAAAGTTCTAAAAGAAGAAGATAAAAATTTATTTGCTTGTTCGTTTCAAAAAACTGATTTTTTCTTTTTATAAGTATTTTATTAATATTATTCATATAATTTAATAGGTGATTATATGAAATTTGATAAGATACTTTTTTTTATTGTGTTAATTTTATCGATATTTGGATTATTCATGATTTATTCATCTTCTTCGATATGGGCAGAATATAAATTTGGAGATTGTTTTCATTATTTAAAATATCAAAGTATATTCTTTTTTATTGGAATTATAATAATGATTATAATGTCTAAAATAGATTATAGAATATACTATAAATATTCTAATATTATATTATTAATTAGTTTTATATTACTTATACTAGTATTGATTCCGGGTATAGGGTCTATTAGAAATGGTAGTAGAAGTTGGTTTGGAATAGGTAGTTTAGGAATACAACCTAGTGAGTTTTGTAAGATTAGTTTAATTATATTTACTAGTAAGTATTTAAGTAATAGTAGTGATTATATTGGAAAGTATTTTAAAGGAATAATTCCTATTATATTAGTATCATTATTGTTTTTTGGATTAATTATGCTTCAACCTGATTTAGGTACTGCAACCATTATGTTTATTTCTATAATTGCGATTTTATTTATTGCAGGAGCAGATATTAAATTTTTTATTGGTGGAGGAGTATTAGGAATAATAGGAATAGTTGGTTTAGTGTTGGTAGCTCCATATAGAATGAATAGAATTACTTCTTTCGTTAATCCATGGAAAGATCCATTGGGAACTGGATTTCAAATGATACAGAGTTTATATGCGATTGGGCCAAGTGGTCTTTTAGGTACAGGGTATTTAAATTCTATACAAAAACATTTTTATTTACCTGAACCTCAAACTGATTTTATATTTTCTATTATATTAGAAGAGTTTGGTATATTGGGAGTAATTATAGTAGTAGGATTATTCTTTTTAATTTTATATAGAGGGATTAGAATAAGTAATAGTATTTCTGATTCTTTTGGTAAATATTTATCTTTTGGAATTATATTTCAATTAATATTTCAAGCTATTATGAATTTATCTGTAGTAGTAGGATTAATTCCTGTAACAGGGGTAACTTTACCTTTTCTTAGTTATGGAGGAAGTAGTTTATTAATTAGTATGGCTAGTATTGGGATAGTTTTAAATGTATCAAGAAATTGTAAAGTAAGTGTTTAGTATGATTACTTTTATTTTGGTTATGTTATAATTAAATAGGTGATAGTATGAATAAGATAGTTTTAGTTGGTTGTGGTAATGTTGGTATGGCATATGCTTATGCATTAGTAAACCAAAAAGTATATGTAGATGAATTAGTATTAATTGATATTAATAAAGATAAATGTCTTGGAGAAGCAATGGATTTAAATCATTGTATGGCATATTCTCCATCTAAAGTAAAAGTTAGGGTAGGAGATTATAAGGATTGTAAAGATGCTAGGATAGTTGTTATAGCTGCTGGTGCTAATCAAGCTCCTGGTGAATCTAGAATGGATTTGATAGGTAAGAATAGTAAGATATTTAAAGCTATAATAGATCCTATTATGGAAAGTGGTTTTGATGGAATTATAGTGGTAGCTACTAATCCTTTAGATGTAATGACATGTCTTACTCTTAAGTATAGTAAATTACCTAAAAATAAAGTAATTGGTTCAGGTACTACTTTGGATACTTCTAGACTTAGATTTATTTTGAGTGAGAAAACAGGAATTAATCCTAAGGATATAGATGCTTATGTTATTGGTGAACACGGAGATAGTGAATTTGTTCCATGGAGTAATGTAAATGTTGCTTATAAGAAGATAAGTGATATCTTAAATAAGGAAGAATTAAATGCAATAGAAGAAGAAGTACGTACTTCAGCTTATACAATTATTGAGAAAAAAGGTGCTACTTCTTATGGTATAGGAATGTGTTTAGTTATGATTACAAGTGCTATTTTAGAAGATCAAAACATTGTATTACCTGTATCTAGTTGGGATGATGAAAACGAAGTATGTGTTTCAACTCCGGCTGTTATTGGTAAGAATGGAGTAAAAGAAAAAATATTTATTCCATTAGATGATGAAGAAAAAGAAAAATTAATTAATTCTATGAAAATAATTAAAAACGCAATAGAAGAATAAAAAAGAATGCTTAGCATTCTTTTTTAATTTACAATATTAGCAAATTGATTTAATGTTATATTACTTCCTATTGGATATCTTGGAATTAACCATTTATCGTTGGTTCTTCGAGCATTAACATTTCCACCAATAAATGCAAGTTTAAATCCGGCATCTTTGATTACTCTTAGAGATGTTTCACTATACATATAGAATGGGAAACAGAATGAATCAGTATTTCCTAGAATTGCGATTGATTGGTCGATATCAGCTTTAGCTTTTTCATAACTATAACAATTTATTTGCCCTCTACCACAACTTCCATATTGATGCATATCGTTTGTATGTGATTGAATATCTAAGTAATCACCAATGTAATTATCAAGATTCCACCAGCCAGTTATTAAGAATAAAGTTGCGTTGAGTTTGTATTTTTCAAGTAATGGATTTAGTTTATTACCATTGTGTTTTCCTGTACCTTTAGCTCCATCATCTACAGTTATTAATACGGAGTTAGAAGGTATTTCTATTTCTCCATACATCCATTTTTTAAATTCTTCCATAGTTAGTGTTTTAAAGTTATTATCTTTCAAATATTTTAAGTGTTCTTCAAACTTAGTTACTTCTAAACAAATTGATTCATCACAAGTGTCTTCATTTTTATCATAGAAGAAGTGATAATTTAATACAGGTACACCTTGACGAGATACTTCATCATCAGATGATTGTTTAACTTCTTCACCTTTTGCCATTTTTAATATGTTGTCTATTGTTGTATAACTTTTTATTTGATATCTATTAATATATTTTTGATTTCATTACTTTTAACAGGTTTATAAGTAGAAATGAATCTATAATTATATGTTTCTTCTAATTTATTAATATTTATTTTTAATTCATTATTTAGATTAGTAATTGTATCATTATAATTTGCAGTATTGATATAAATTGCTTTATCTTTTAAATTCTTTTTACCACTAATATAATTTTTAAATTCTTCATCTGTTATTGTATAATATCCAGATTCTTTTAATTTATTAATTGTATTTTTAAAGTTTTCTATAGTAGTACAATTATAGTCATTACAAGATTCACGAATAAATTCATAGAATAATACACTTACATGGTCTGCTAGTTTTTCTTTAGTATTATTACTTTTTATTTCTTTAATTGCTTTATCTTTTTTTACTTTATAAGTATTATTTAAAAAACTAATATAATAATTGTCTTTATCCATAGCCTCTATTGGTGTATTAATACTATTTAATGAAAATATTTTTTTATCTTCTTCATATAAGTCTATTTTTTTATTAGTCTTAATATTTTTGTTCAATAAAACATAATTATTACTTATATTTTTTTCTTCAAATTTTTCTTTTTTAACATCTTTATAATATACATAATAATTAGTATTTTTAACTTTAAAATATTTTCCTTTAATAGATTCTAATTCTAATTTAATACTTTCTAAGTTAGTGCCTATCTTTTTATTATTATAATAAATATTAGAATTCTTATTTAAAGATACTGTTTTATTAAAATATCCTTTTATTTCTTTTTGTTTTTGATCATTTAATATTTTTAATGTTACTAATCCTCCTATAATTATTAGAAATAATACTATTAAAATTATTAAACCGCTTTTCTTTATTTTTGTTTTTTTCTTTTTATTCTCTATCATACTATCACCAGTTTAAGTATAGTATATTTTTAATATTTTAACAAGTTAGAAATTATGTTATTATAAAAATAGGAGTGATAATATGAAAATAATTTATGTACATCATGCGGAAAGAGATTATAGTAATAAAGATATTGATCCTCAAGAACAAGACATTACTATGGATGGTATAACTGAAGCAGAATTTTTTGCTAAGAAAGTAAATTTATTAGGAGTAACAAAAATATATTCTTCTGAATATATAAGATGTGTTCATACCGCAAATATATTAAATAAGAATTTAGGATTAGAAATAATAATTGAAAAAAGATTTAATGAAAAAGAAAAAACTGAAACTTGGAAAGAATTTTTAAATAGAAATAAAGCCGCAATACAAGATATTATAGATAGTGGGGAAAAATCTGATGTAGTATTATGTGTTAGTAGCGGGGTTAATCTTTCAGCGTTTGTTTCTTATTTTTATGAATCAGATAAAGCTTTTTGTCAGGCTTTATCTATGTCACCTGTTTTCTTTAAAACAAAGGATGAATTTTACTAATAGAAGTAGTAATACTTCTATTTTTTTGGTATAATAACGTCAGTTGAGGTGGTATTATGTGTGATGTCATTATAATAGGTGCTGGAGCTAGTGGTATTGTATCTAGTATTTTTGCTAAAAGAAAAAATAATAATGTTATAGTTTTAGAACGAAATGATAAAAGTTTAAAGAAACTTCTTATGACTGGTAATGGTAGATGTAATTATATGAATGAAGTATATAATACTAGTAAATACCATAGCGAAGATATAGATATAGTAGATAAAATTATTAGTACTAATAATATAGAAATGGTAAAAGAATTTTTTGATTCTATCGGAGTAATTCCTAAGATAAAGAATGGTTATTATTATCCATATTCTAATCAAGCAGTTACTATTAAAAATATGTTAGAAGAAAAAGCTATTTCTTTAGGAGTAGAAATTAAATATAATTCTCTAGTTACGGATATTTGTAAGGAAAATGAAAGATTTGTAGTTCTTTGTAATAATGAAAAATTATATTGTGATAATTTAGTTATTGCTACAGGAAGTAGAGCTTATCCAGTAACAGGTAGTGATGGAAGTGGTTATAAATTCTTAAGTAACTTTAATCATACAATAGTGGATGTAGTACCTAGTTTAGTTCAATTAACAAGTGATTTTAAATATCTAAAACTATGGGATGGAGTAAGAAGTGATGTTGTTAGAATT
>Ga0247608_10007833_pt1 | contig 10888 bp, 8 predicted proteins | sample 176DNAGHGlowgp2_FD_193490 | JGI IMG/M metagenome (GOLD analysis project Ga0247608, IMG submission 193490) | Sheep rumen microbial communities from Palmerston North, Manawatu-Wanganui, New Zealand - 1766 DNA GHGlow gp2 | ecosystem: Host-associated > Mammals > Digestive system > Stomach > Rumen ... | reverse complement strand
ATGCACCTAAGATAAAACTCTTAGGCGGCGTGTTGAGTCTTGGCTTACAACCAGCGATGCTGAGTGAGACGTTGAAGGGCTCTGAACTGGATTTTATTGACTCTGGTGATGAGGCGCTGCCTACATCAAATGTAGATGGAACTGCCTTTGACCTCAATGCCGGACTGTATTACCAACACAAGTCATGGTATGTAGGTGCTTCGGTTCAACACCTGCTTGCTCCCGAGGTGGAAATAGGTGAAACCAACCAGTTGGATATCGCTATGTCATATTATTTTATGGCTGGATGCAATATTCGCCTTAAAAATCCGTTCTTATCAATACAACCATCTGTTATGGGACGCTCAGACGGGGTGGGGTATCGTGCCGATTTTACAACCCGTCTGACCTACGTTCATGAGAAGAAAGTGATGTATGTAGGATTAGGTTATAGTCCGGGAACATCGATAACGGCTTATGTTGGTGGAAAGTTCCATGGTGTGATGTTGGGCTATAGTTATGAATATTATACCACGGCCCTGAGCATCGGTAATGGTGGTCATGAACTATTCGTGGGTTATCAGACGGATATCAATTTCTCGAAGAAAGGTCGTAACCGTCATCAGAGCGTTAGACTATTATAAATAATGAATAAAGAAAAAAGTCGAAATATGAAACAAAATGTTTTTTGCCTTCTAATCGTGGCGCTTGTTTTTGCAAGTTGTTTCGGTGGAAAGGAGACTACATCTGCAGGAGGTGAACTGACGGGATCCAACGGGCATGCTTTTACAGAACCTGCTCCTTATGGAATGGTACTTGTGAAGCGTGGCCATTTGCGTATGGGACTTGAAACCGCCGACACACTATGGGGAAAACAGACGCCAGTAAAGGATATCTCTGTAGAGGGATTCTGGATGGATGATACGGAGATTACGAATTCTGAGTATCGTCAGTTTGTGAATTATGTTCGTGACTCGATCATTCGCGAGCGTCTGGCAGATCCTAATTATGGTGGCGATGAGAGTTATAAGATTGAAGAGGAGGAAGACGAGGATGGAAATCTTGTGAAGCCTCACCTGAACTGGAAGAAGGCTATGCCCCGTAAACCTAATGAGGATGAACGTCGTGCTATAGAGAGTGTGTATGTGACCAACCCTGTTACGGGTGAGAAAATGTTGGATGCCAGTCAGATGAACTATCGCTATGAGGTTTACGACTATGTTGAGGCTGCTAAGCGCCATAACCGTCTTAATCCTCAGGAGCGTAACTTGAATACGGATGTGACCGTGAATCCTCAGGAAGAGGTGTGGATTTCTAAGGATACTGCTTATATTGATGAGGAGGGTAAAATTATCCGTCAGACCATTAATCGACAGTTGAGTGGTCCTTGGGACTTCCTTAATACTTATATTATTAATATCTATCCTGACACTACCTGCTGGGTGAATGATTTTCCCAATGCAGACAACGAGGTGTATATGCGCAACTATTTCTCAAGTGCCGCCTATAATGACTATCCGGTGGTGGGCGTTACTTGGGAACAGGCTAATGCTTTCTGCGCTTGGCGTACGGAATTTCTGCTCAGAGGGCTTGGTCCTGCCGCCCGTCAGGTACAACGTTATCGTCTGCCCACAGAGGCAGAATGGGAGTATGCTGCTCGTGGCAAAGAACAGAATGAGTTTCCTTGGGCCAACGAGGATGTGGCAAGTGGAAAGGGCTGTTTCTATGCTAATTTCAAACCTGAGAATGGTAACTATACTAAGGATGGTAACCTGATCACGTCGAAGGTAGGTATCTATAGTGCCAATAGTAATGGACTCTTTGATATGGCTGGTAATGTGGCAGAATGGACTTCTACCATCTATACTGAGGCAGGTGTGGATGCTATGAATGATATCAACCCGCAACTGAAGTATAATGCCGCCCTTGAGGATCCTTATCGCTTGAAGAAGAAGAGCGTGCGTGGTGGTTCTTGGAAAGATCCCGAGAATTATATCCGTTCCGCATGGCGTAGCAGTGAATACCAGAATCAACCTCGTTCGTTCATTGGTTTCCGTTGTGTGCGTTCGCTGGCAAATACCACAAGTGAGAAAATAAAGCCTGCTAAGGCATCTGCAAAGAAATCAAGAAAGTAAAATAAGTTGTTATATTATAATAACGACGTAACGTCCTAACGAAATATCACAATGACAAAGTATAGTAAATTCAATATCATCTACCGCTTGCAGAAGTGGTTGGACAGTGTGCCGGGGCAGACGTTCATGAACTATGCCTATAGCTGGGGTGCATCAATCGTTATTCTAGGTACACTTTTTAAATTGACTCACCTGCCAGGTGCAAATCTGATGTTGTTTATCGGTATGGGTACTGAGGTATTCGTGTTCTTCATCGCAGCCTTCGACCGTCCATTTGATAAGACTGCAGACGGTATGGATTTGCCTACGCATGTTGATGAGGAAGGTGTAGAGATGGCTGCAGGTGTTTCTGGTATGTCAGGAATAGCAGGTATGTCTGGCGGAACCGTGATTATTGGAGGCGGTAATGTGAGTGGTGGATCTGTTGCCACAGGCGAAACGACTGGAGATAATATCTCGACTGGCGGTGTTGCTGCCAGTGGTGTCGTTGGCGGTGGAATTATCGGTGGCGGCATCATTGGTGGTGTTGTAGAGCAACCGGAGTTGCCCGATATCGATGCCGAAGAGATGGAAGAGGCTACGGCTGGATATGTGGAGCAGTTGAAGAAACTCACAGAGACGCTACAGAAGGTTTCAGAACAGAGCGAGCGTCTGACGCGCGACAGCGAGGAGATGGAGAATCTCAACCGCACCCTGACGGGTATCTGCAAGGTTTATGAGATGCAGTTGAAGGGTGCTTCTCAGCAGATTGGCACTATCGATCAGATTAACGAGCAGAGCAAACGTATGGCAGAACAGATTGCGGAACTTAACCAGATCTATACCCGCATGATTGAGGCTATGACGGTGAATATGCCGAAGGTAGTGAAAAGTGAAGAGTGAAAAGTGAAGAATTTGCTACTGCCAGATGGCGGCAGAAACAATAAGAAACTATGGCAATAAAGAAAAGACCTGTATCTCCGCGCCAGAAGATGATTAACTTGATGTACGTCGTCTTGATGGCAATGCTTGCGCTGAATGTCTCGAATGAGGTGCTCAACGGGTTCTCTATCGTGGAGGAGAGCTTGAAGCGTACCACTGAGAATGCAGCAAAGGAGAACCTGGCTATATACGAGGATTTTGACCAGCAGATGAAAGCCAACCCTCAGAAGGTGAAGGAATGGTATGAGAAGGCACAGCTTGTAAAACTGTCGAGCGACTCTCTCTATAATTTGGCTGCTGATTTGAAATTGGCTATTGCGCAGGAGGCAGATGGTGCTGATGGTAATCCTGCTAATATCGTAAACAAGGAGGACCTTGAGGCCGCGAACCAGGTGATGCTGGCTCCAGGACGCGGACGTGGCGATGAGTTGAAGAAAGCGATTGAGCGTTATCGTGAAGGTATCCTCAAAATGGTGGATGATAAGGACCAGCAGCGCCGTATTGCCAGTGACCTGACTACGGAAGTTCCGTCCACAGGATTGGGTAAGAACTGGCAGGAGTATATGTTTGAGTCCATGCCAGCAGCAGCTGCTGTTACTCTGCTGTCTAAACTGCAGAGCGATGTGCGCAATGCAGAGAAGGAAGTGTTACATAAACTGGTTCAGAACATTGACGTGAAAGATATCCGTGTGAATGCGCTGAATGCTTTTGTGATTCCTAATTCCCAGACCATCGTTCGTGGTGATAAGTTCTCTGCTCATATCGTGATGGCTGCCGTGGATACCACGCAGGTACCGGAGATTTTTATAGGCAATCAGAAAGTGAACTTGAAGGACGGACTCTATGAGACCGTTTGTGGACGTACTGGCGACTTCACCCTGGCTGGCTATATCCAGACTACGAATGGTAATGGCGATGCTATACGTCGCGACTTCTCTCAGAAATATACGGTGGTCGATCCAAGTGCAACGGTATCGGCCGACCTGATGAATATGTTGTATGCCGGCTATTCTAATCCTATCAGCATCTCCGTGCCAGGTGTGCCTTTGAATAAGATTTCGGCAACGATGACCAACGGTACATTGACACCTACGGGGCCCGGTAAGTATATCGCCCGTCCGTCGAAGATTGGTGAGAATGCAACAATCACGGTAATATCAACAAATACCGGACGCCCACAGCAAATGGGACAGTTCTCTTTCCGTGTGCGCCGTCTGCCTGATCCAACACCTTATATTAATATGAAGGACGAGAAAGGAAATCCCTTGCGTTTCAGAGGTGGCGGACTGGCAAAGGGAAACTTGCTGGGTGTTGAAGGTATTGGTGCTGCTATTGATGACGGTATCTTGGATATCGGTTTCCGTGTGCTCTCGTTTGAGACGGTTTTCTCAGGCAATATGGGTGAATCTGTTTTAATGTCGGGTGATGGCGACAGATTCTCAGCCCGTCAGAAGGATACTTTCCGTAAGTTGGCTCGTAATCGCCGTTTTTACATCACGAATGTGGTGGCGATTGGTCCTGACGGTATCCAGCGTACACTGAAGACCCCGATAGAAATCATTGTGAAATAAAAAGATAATTGATGATTATGAAGAGACTATTGTTCTTTTTGATGATAATGATGGCTGCAGGTACTGTAACTGCACAGCCTAAAAAGAGTCGCACTCAGCAGAATGCTACCCAGCAGAAACAGCAGAATAACGCACAGGGTATGACCCGCCGTATGCAGATTCAGTATCCCACGGCATTTGATATGCCGGAGGATGTGGTATGGCGTCGTGACATCTATAGAGAGATTAATCTTGAGGACGAAATGAACTCAGGTCTCTATTATCCTGTGGAGCCTATAGGTAAGCAGATGAATCTGTTTACTTATATCTTCAAGCTGGCGCTGAACGGTTATATCCCTGTCTATGAGTACAACTTGGATGGTAATGAGGTGTTAGAGGCTTCTGCCAAGGTTGATATCAAGACCATCTTGGATAACTATCATATCTTCTATGAGGAGAAAAATGGTAAGCTCCACGTGGAGAATAGTGATATTCCCTCTTCTGAGGTGAAAGCCTACTACCTGAAGGAGAGTGCCTATTACGATCAGGCTAATTCTTCTTTTCACATCAAACCACTTGCACTCTGTCCTGTCATGTTGCGTGAGGACGACTTCGGGGGTGATGCGATGAAATTGCCATTGTTTTGGGTGAAATATTCTGAGGTAGAGCCGTATTTGAGCCGTCAGTCGGTGATGATTAGTGACAAGAACAATGCTGCTACGATGAATCTCGACGATTATTTCACTTTGAACCGTTATAAGGGAAAAATATATAAGACAACAAATATGTTGGGTAAGACGCTGGCTCAGATCGCCGGTGAGGACTCTACTAAATATACAGCCGAGCAGAAACGTATTGAAGCTGAATTGGAGACTTTCCGCAATAATATTTTTGGCGATAAGGCAAAACGTGATTCTTTGGATAGTATCGCAGTCAATGATCCTAAAGCGCTCAAGGAAAAAGCCAAGCAACAAAAGCGTGAACGTTCGAGAACGGTGAAGAGCAAGAGCGCATCATCATCTTCTTCGAGTAGTAGTTCTTCTGCTCCCCGTGTATCTGTGAGGCGACAGCGTCATTAATGTCTATTTATATGATAAAGAGATTATTCCAGTTTTTATTCCCGATTGTAATGGCATGGCTCGTGGCTATGCCTTTGTCGGCTCAAGGAGTTGCGTTTGGTGTAAAAGGCGGTCTTGAGGCGGTCAGTATGGAGTTCGATGATGATCTGTTTGACAAATCCAATCGTGCGGGTTTCTTTGTAGGACCTACTTTCGTGATATCTACGGCTTTGCCTGGACTGGCTATTGATATCTCTGGTTTTTATAATGAACGCACATTGAAGGTAGAAGGTGAGTCTGTTCAACAGAAGTCTATCCTGATTCCTGCCCATGTCCGTTATGGTGCTGGAATCATGGGCTTTGGGGCTGTGTTCCTGACAGCAGGTCCTCAGTTGTCTTTTAATGTCGGTCCGTCACAGTTCTATTGGGAGGATGTGAATAAGAATGCGAAGCAGTTTCTCTTGCAAGACACTAAACTTGCGATGGATTTTGGTGTTGGTCTTTCCATCGGACGTCATCTCGAGGCTATTGTCTATTATAATGTTCCCATTGGAAAGACAGGAGATTTTACTTGGAATAAAGTGGGCAAGGCAGCCAGTGAGGCCACTGCTGCCTTGAATAATACGAAAACGACAGCTAATTCATGGATGCTGTCGGTTGCTTATATATTCTGATGAGTCAGTATGCGGATGTTATATTACCGGTGCCCCTTGATGGCTATTTCACTTATGCCGTCCCTCAGGAAGCACAAGGACGCGTGACTCAGGGGATACGTGTCATTGTGCCTTTTGGCCGTAGTAAAAACTATGTAGGCATCATAGCTCGTCTCCATGATGAGAAACCTCAAGGCTATGAGGTGAAACCCATCTCAGTTGTCGTCGACACACAACCGATTCTTTTGTCTGGTCAGTTGGACTTCTGGCAGTGGATATCCTCTTATTATATGTCACCAATAGGCGAGGTCTATAAGGCAGCCCTCCCTGCAGGTTTGAAAGCTGAGGAAGGGTATAAACCACGTACAGAGACTTTCATCCGACTCACTGCTAACTACCAGAATGAACCTACCCTCCACGCTGCGCTGAATATGCTGTCACGTGCTGCAAAGCAGCGTGATGCCTTTATTGCCTATCTCTCCTTGTCGCATTGGGATAGTATTGAAGGTAATGTGTGTCGTGAGTCGGTGGTTGAGATTACCCGAGAGGAACTGATGAATGCTTCAGACTCTACGCTTCCTACGATAAACCAGTTGGTGAAGCGTGGCATGTTGGAGACTTACGAGGTAGAGGTGGGACGACTGAATCAAGGAGGAGTTCCTCATCCTGAAAATATCAAACCTTTGAGTCCTGCCCAGCAGAATGCTTATAATCAGATTCTGCTGTCGTTTATGAAGAAACAGGTCACATTGCTACATGGCGTCACCTCCAGTGGTAAGACGGAGATATACATCCATCTTATTCAGCGTGAGTTAGATCAGCATCGCCAGGTGCTTTTTCTCATGCCAGAAATTGCCCTCACTGTGCAGATGATGCAACGCTTGCAGCGTGTGTTTGGTAACCGCTTGGGCATTTATCATTCTAAATATAGTGATGCCGAACGCGTGGAGATATGGCAGAAACAGCTTTCTCAGAATCCCTATGATGTTATCCTTGGTGCGCGCAGCGCCGTATTCCTTCCTTTCCAACGATTGGGGCTCGTTATCGTAGATGAGGAACATGAGACCTCTTACAAGCAGCAAGACCCTATGCCACGTTATCATGCACGTAGCGCGGCGATTATGCTTGGAGCGAAAACTCTGCTTGGTACGGCTACACCGTCCATGGAGTCATATTTCAATTCACAGACAGAAAAATATGGTTATGTATCGTTGACTGAGCGCTATCAGGGTATTCAATTGCCAGAGATACAGGTGGTAGATACGCGTGATTTGCAGCGAAGGAAGATGATGCGTGGCCCTTTCTCTCCACTCTTGCTGAATAGTGTGCGACAGGCTTTAGAGCGGGAAGAACAGGTCATACTTTTCCAAAACCGACGTGGTTGGGCTCCGATGATAGAATGTAAACAGTGTGGTTGGGTGCCTCGTTGTCAACATTGTGATGTCAGTCTGACGCTGCATCGTAATATGAACCAACTGACGTGCCATTACTGCGGCTTTACCTATCAGGTGCCTACAGAGTGTCCAGCCTGTGGCAGTAAGGAGTTGCAAGGGCGTGGCTATGGTACAGAGAAGATAGAAGATCAGATTCGTGAGATCTTCCCTGAGGCCCGTGTGGCTCGTATGGATCTTGATACCACCCGTACCCGTAATGCCTACGAACGTCTTATCACCGATTTCTCATCTGGTCGTACAAACTTGCTTATCGGCACTCAGATGATTAGTAAAGGGCTTGATTTCGATAAGGTGTCGGTGGTGGGTATCCTTAATGCTGATGGAATGCTTAATCAGCCCGATTTTCGTGCTTTTGAACATGCCTTTATGATGATGGCTCAGGTCAGTGGACGTGCTGGTCGTAAAGGACGACGGGGGCTTGTTATTCTGCAGACAAAAAATCCAGACTTGCCAGTTATCCAGCAGGTGGTGCGTAATGACTTTGAACAATTCTCGCACGAACTTCTGGAAGAACGCCAGTTGTTTCATTACCCTCCGTATTATCGTCTTATCTATGTCTATCTCAAGCATAGTAAGGATGATGTGGTGAATACGGCCGGTATCGAACTCGGTTCCCGCCTGCGCCAATGGTTTGGCGACCGTGTGCTTGGTCCTGATAAGCCTGCAGTAGCTCGTATAAAGACTCTGAGTATCCGTAAGCTGGTCATAAAACTTGAGAACGGTATTGATATGCCGCTTGTGCGTCAATATCTGATGATGGCACAACAGCAAATGCTGCAAGATAAGCGTTATGCATCCTTGCAGGTTTACTATGATGTAGATCCGTTGTAACTTTTTTCTTAAACAGAATTCTATTTTTCTTGTGTAAGATACCAGCGTACGGGCCACTGGAGTTGTTCGCCGGGCTGTAACAGTGTATAGGCACCCTGACTCTCTAACTCGATATAGGTTTTGCCACGGTTCACGTAAATCTGTATTTCGGCCTCACCAGGAGCTGTCTCGTTAACATTCAGATCCTGAAACTTTTTGGTCAGCGTCAGTCCGCCTGCGGTGTATTTTAGCCAACCAGTGCCGTTGGCATTTACCTTGCGGTTTTGTGGTGCCTCGTCGGTCTTGTACCACGCATCACCGTTTTTGCTTTCAAAAGTCATGAGACCTGCAGGCCAGATACTGTCAATAGGGGCTTCAAAACCAATTAGCCCGTTGTCATTGGGCACGCGGGTAATCTCCCATGGCGCTACGCGACGAGGCTCCTTACCTTCATTCTTAATAGAATAGGTGATGACGATAGCACCGTCTTTTTTATCCACCTGAAAATCTTTAGCCACGCTGAGGCCTAGGCGCTGAGACACCGGACTAGTGATAGACAGATGATTATCTTCCTCTGTATTGATGGTATATGCCTGCTTGTCAAACTCGGCTACCGGTGGCCAGTTCCACTCTTTCTGTGGTGAAGTCCAGAATGTACTACCGAAGGATTCGGGGAAACGAGATTGTGAGATGACTTCTTTGTCCTGGTATTTCAGTGAGAGAATCTTGCCGCCTTTCGTAATATTGACGGTCATGGTGACGTCACCATTCTTGAGAGTAAATACATTGTCTTTGCTTTCTTGAGCCGTAGCCGTGAATACTGCACATACGCATAAGATTGTTAATAGAACTTGTTTCATCTTTTATGGTCTTTATTAGTTATATGCTGCAAAGGTATGAAATAATTGACAATTTACAATTGATAATTGAAAAATATTTTTTATTTTTGCAGCCGAGAACCATAAACTGTTTAATAAATACATATTATGATGAAAAGAACATTCTTACTTTTGACGTTTGCACTCCTAACTGTGGCAACAGCACATGGCAAGACTATTCGTCAGTTTACGCTGAACCTGACGGACGATGGGAAGGCTCAGATGGTGTGTTTTCTTCCAGAGAAGCCCAATGGAAAAGCTATCGTAGGTATTCCTGGTGGTGGCTACTCCATGTTGTCGAATACCCATGAGGGCACATTGGCCCATGAATGGCTCAATGATCAGGGTATTGCCTATTTCGTTGTTAATTATCGATTGCCGAATGGCGACCGTACAGTACCTGTTGGTGATGTGGAAAAAGGATTCCGCATTGTGAGAGACTCAGCACAGGTGTGGAGCATCAATCCAGAGAAAGTAGGCATCATGGGATTCTCAGCTGGAGGCCATTTGTCATCGGTCATCTCAACACATTCCCCCAAGGAGGTACGTCCAAACTTTACTATCCTGTTCTATCCTGTTATCTCGATGGACGAAAACGTGAGTCATAAGTGGTCGTGCAAGAATTTCTTAGGAGAAGAGGGACAAAAAGACTCTGCTCTGGTGCGCGATTTCTCAACACAGAATGCTGTGAAGAAGGGTGAGACACCTCCCGCCATCATTATCATGTCGACCGACGATAATCTGGTGCCACCAGTAACCAATGGCCTGGAATACTATAAAGCCATGAAAGAAGCCGGTAACGAATGTGCCATGATGATTTATCCCAACGGTGGTCACGGTTATGGTTTCGGCGCTTGGTTCAAATATCACGACGAGATGCTGGCCACACTCGGTAAATGGCTGGATGCACGATAAATAAGAAAATCCCGAAAGGCAATCTGCTTTTCGGGATTTTCTTTTTTATCGTAAATGCTTAGAGTTTCCACTCATTCTGCCAGCGGACAACGGGCTTGCCGTTCTCAAACTCAATGGGCAGCCAGATGTAACGGGCATCAATGGGATGGCGAGGACGCCAGATGTCGGCCATGAAGATATGACGGCCATCATCGAGCGTGAGCACATAGGTACTCTGTCCTTCGAAAGTCTTATCGGCCTTCGGACCGCGACATGGGTTCGGATGCTGTGTCCATGGGCCCCAGATGCTGGGAGCCGAGAACATGCGAGCCTCGTTAGGGGCCCATCCTGTGCAGCCAGAGGTGATCATCCAGTAGGTACCATTGTGTTTGAAGATGGCTGGCGCCTCGTTCTGTCCTCCTGGAGCTACGCGGGTATAGCGGCCGGTGTGGTGCAGATAGTCGTCGGTCAACTCGGCTATATGGAGTGTGAGGTTCTCCTCCGATGAGAAGATATGGTATGCCTTACCATCATCGTCGATATAAAGAGTCATGTC
>Ga0247608_10007832_pt1 | contig 10888 bp, 7 predicted proteins | sample 176DNAGHGlowgp2_FD_193490 | JGI IMG/M metagenome (GOLD analysis project Ga0247608, IMG submission 193490) | Sheep rumen microbial communities from Palmerston North, Manawatu-Wanganui, New Zealand - 1766 DNA GHGlow gp2 | ecosystem: Host-associated > Mammals > Digestive system > Stomach > Rumen ... | reverse complement strand
CATTGTAGTGGCCCTGCATACCGATTCCGTCGATGGGCACACCGGCATCCTTCATCTTCTTCACCATATTATATATACGGTCGCGCTTGCCTGGGTCGCACTCGTTGTAGTCGTTATAGAACAACAGCGCATTGGGATCGGCCTCACGGGCAAACTCGAAAGCCTTGGCAATGAATTCGTCGCCACAGAGCTGGTAGTGACGGCTGTCACGATAGGGACTGGGGGCCTGACCACGACGTCCGAAGCCGCCAAAGCCACCAAAACCGCCACCATCGGAGATGGCTTCGTTCACAACGTCCCAGCAATAGACTACATCCTTGTAACGATTGACAACGGTGTGGATGTGGTCGCGCAGACGCTCATAGAATACCTCTTTCTTGACGGGCTTACCCTTCTTGTCGGTAAACATCCAGTCGGCAAACTGTGAGTGCCAGCAGAGGCAGTGACCGCGCAGTTTGATGCCGTTTTGACGGCAGAAATTGGCAATCTTGTCGGCTTTCTCCCAGTTCCACTCACCTTCCTTGGGATGTAGTTCACCAGGCTTCATGTCGTTCTCAGCAGTGATGCTGTTGAACTCAGCCTTCACCAGATTAATCTGGTCGTCATTGCTCACATTACGCTGGTTGAGGGCTACACCAATCATGAAATAGTCCTTGTAAGCGTCTTTCAGTTTCACCGTTGGATTTGGGTCTTGGGGTGCTCCCCACTGTGCCCAAAGGCTCGTGGCGGTCATAGCCAGCACGAGGGTAAGGGCGGTTTTTAATGTTTGTCTCATTGTGTTGATTTTTAGGAATTATAAATAATGATTATTTGATTTCGATAGTAAGTTTCTTGAGGTCCTTGTCTGCCGAACTGCTGCCAACAAGAATCTCATACTTGCCAGGTTTCACACGCATAGTGTTGGTCTCGGGATCCCAGAATTCAAAGCTCTTGCGGTCGAGTGTCAACTTGGTGTTAACTGTCTGTCCTGCCTTCACGTCAACACGTTCGAAAGCACGGAGCGACTTCAGCGGACCATCAGGATCCTGCTGGTTACGGACATAGAGTTGCAGAACCTCTGTGCCGTTCTTCGCACCTGTATTCTTGACGGGAACGGTGATGGCGACCAAATCGCCATCCACATGACTGGTGGCTGCGCCTACCTCGAAAGTGGTGTACGACAAGCCATAGCCGAATGGGAACAAGGCATCAGTGAAATAACGATACGTGCGGCCCTTCATCGAGTAGTCCTCATAGTCCGGCAGCTGGTTGCTGTTCTTGTAGAACGTAACAGGAAGTTTTCCTGAGGGATTCACATCTCCGAAGAGCACATCAGCAACAGCAGTTCCACCCTCCTGACCAGGATACCAAGCCTGTACGATAGCTTCACAGGTCTCAGTCTCTGGTTGCAAAGCGATACACGAACCTGAGCAATTGACGAAGATGACCTGCTTGCCAGCAGCCTTCAGTGCCTTCAGGAATTCGCGCTGCACCTTAGGCAGTTCGATATGTGTACGGTCGCCACCCTTGAAACCATCGATATCCACAGGCATCTCTTCGCCTTCGAGGGCTGGTGAGATACCACCTACAAAGATCACCTTGTCGATACCCTTCAGCTGGGCAATGGTCTCTTGATAGTTGATGGGGTGTTCTTTGGCAATGTTGATGGCCAAATTAGCATTATAGGTATGGATATGTGCAAAGCGTACCTCTATATTATAGCTCTTACCTTTTTCAGCTTGAATAGCCACGCGGTTGGGTGTGGTGCGCCAGATGTGATGACGGAACTTCTGAACTCCATCGATATAGAGTTCAAAATGTCCGCAACCATCTACATTCACCACGTATTCACCAGATTCGTTGGGAGTGAAAGTGGTCTCGTATTTTGCAGAGAAGTCCTCGAGCTGTACACCAGGGGCGAAGTTGTGCATACCAAAGGTGGTGACAGCCAACGGCGTTGTGTAATACTGCGTGGTAACAGGCTTACCCTCCATCTTTCGGTTATTCCAGAACGTGCCCTTCATACCCTTCTTACCCTCGAAACTGCACTGCGAGGCCATCAGACACTCCATCACCTTGTCGTAGGTAAGGTCGCAGCCTGCAGCATAAAACAACTTCTTCTGTTTGGTCTTGATGCCATCAAGGATAGTAACAGTATGGTTCGGCTGACCGTTATAGTTGCCCCACATCATAGGCGTATTGTCAGCATTAGGTCCGATAACGGCAATCTTTTCCTTGCCTTTCTGCAAAGGAAGAATATTGTTGTTATTCTGAAGCAGCACAATGCTCTGGCGCGCCATGTCAAGCGAGATATTGGCAGACTCCTTGGTTGACATAGCTGAATACGGAATCTTTGACCATTCCACCAATGAGGGGTCGTCCATCTCACCTAGATCGAAACGGCCCTCGAGCAGGCGGATAACATGCTTGTCAACCTCAGTCTCAGTAATAAAACCACGTTGTACCGCCTCAGGAATGCTCTTGTAGGCATAGCCGTAGCCGCACTCCACGTCAGTTCCGGCAATAGTAGCCTTTGCTGATGCGTGAACAGGGTCTGAGGAAGACTTGTGAGACTCATAGAAATCACTCACGGCACCACAGTCACTCACTACCAGATACTGGAAGCCCCACTCATCACGCAGGATGGTCTGCAACAGGCGCTGACTGCCACAGCAAGGGTCGTCGTCAAGACGTTGGTAGGCACACATCACCTCACGAACCTTCGCATCCTGAACAAGAGTCTTGAAGGCAGGCATATAGGTTTCCCACATATCACGTGGCGACACATTCGTCAAATTGGCAGAGTGACGTGTATATTCAGGACCGCTATGAACAGCATAGTGCTTAGCGCAGGCCCATAATTTACGGTATTTGGCTGTCTCAGGACCCTGCAGGCCTTTTACGACCTGCACACCCATCACACTCGTCAAATAGGGATCCTCGCCATAAGTCTCCTGTCCCCTGCCCCATCGCGGGTCGCGGAAGATATTTACGTTGGGCGTCCAAACCGACAGACTATGGAACTTCTCGTCCTCACCAGAACCGCGCTGCATGCGCTCATTGTACTGAGCACGGAACTCCGTCGAGGCCACGTCAAAACACTTGTAGAGCAGACCGGGATTAAACGACGCTGCCATCGCCACTGGTTCAGGGAACACCGTCACATTACCCTGATTAGCAGCGCCATGCAGAGCCTCACTCCACCAAAAGAACTTCTTGATACCCAGACGCGGAATGGCCGGACTCTCATCCAACATCAACATAGCCTTCTCCTCCAGCGTCAGTCGCGAGCACAGGTCCTTGGCACGTTCTTTGGCACTCAGATTGGGATTCTGATAAGGTAGTGTCTGTGCCGACACATGCAGGCCGACACAGCACACTACGAACATTGATAATAAGTTACGTTTCATATCGTTATAGCATTATGTTTCTATGCAAAGCACAAATCCTCCGCGTGGCGCAAGGTCGAGGCTTGAAGGCAGCGAGAACATCGGAACTATAATCCACGGATTCTTCTTATCGCCACTATCGCCAAATAGCGTCATCTCGCTGATATCACCCTTAATAAAATCCAGCGAGAACTTCAACGTCCGCTGTTCATCGCTCCCATTGATGCCAGCCACATACCATGTCGTACCACTCCTGCGGGCCATCACCACATATTCGCCGGGGTAGCCGCAGACTAGTCGTGACTCGTCCCATGTCGTAGGCAGATAGCCGAAGAAGTCCTGCACGGCCTGCGGTTGCGCCAGATAGCTCTCCGGACGGTCGGCCAAGTGCTGCAGTGCACTCTCAAAGAGCACCGTCAGCGCCAGTTCATGACCATTGGTAGTGATGTGCGGATGTTGCGAGTCGCTGAACGTGCAGGGGGTATAGTCCATCGGACCAATGACATTTCGCGTAAAAGGCAGCGTGGCATTATGGCGTGCGGCCTTAGCCGTAAAAGTCGGTACATTGTTATACCACTCGGCACCGTAGACGCCTTCCGTTGACATCAGGTTCGGCCAGGTGCGTTGCCAGCCGCGGGGAACGGTAGCCCCGTGGAAATTTACCAGTAGATGGTGGCGTGCAGCACACTCCAGCAGGTCCTGACAATAATCCATATTCTTCTGATTGTCGCCAGAGAAGAAGTCAATCTTCACACCTGCAACACCCATTTTATCGCACCACGCAAATTCGCGCTCGCGATCCTCGGGCTTATTCAGGCGGAACTTCGGCGTAGGTGCACCATCCACCCATCCTACACTGGAATTATACCAAATCAGTGGCTTAATACCTTTCTCCTTGGCATAATTGAGGGCATCCTCGATGGTCTTGCCATTTTTCATTTCATCCCACTCGGCATCTATCAACACGTATGGCAAACCCAGCGTGACGGCCATATCGACATATTTCTTGATGATGTCGTAGTCGTTCGAACCATGATTATACGCCCAGTAAATCCACGACACGGTGCCAGAATGAATCCAACTCGTATCAGCAATCTTGCACGGCTCCGAAACGTCAGTCACCAGCGTCGATTCCACCACGTCAGCCAGCGTACCGATAATCGCCACGCGCCAAGGCGTCTTTCCGTTGGCGGTCTTGTGGTCACTGGTTTCCCCAGCGACATCCATACGCTCCGCCTCCACCACGCGATACGTCTCCCCGTCGTTATAAAGGCACGACGCACTCTGCCCTTTCTCGATGTTTGCCTCCGTAATCAGCACGAACACACCGTCGGCAGGCTCTATTAGCGCAGGATAGCCCCAGCGATTGTTCCAGCCTTCTGCCGATTTGAATGTACCGCTATATGACGGCACGGGCAGCACCTTATAAGTAGTATCGAGCGGGAAGAAACCCTCGTAGGAGTCACACCACTGCTGCATCCAGCGCCGTGTACCCTCTGGAATACGATAGGCGATGTCAGAGGGCTGAGGGCTGATGTCGGATGTGCGAACGGCAATACCATCGTTATACATCCGCAATGTCACGTCACCACACTGGTATTCATTAGCCTCATTCGTGCAATGACGTTTCTTACCCGCCAGCATCTGGTAGTCAGCCTTCACCGCTCCCGTACCTATCATCGTCTGTCCGGCGATTCCCTGCACCGTCATAGCCAGTGCCTGCTGACCGTTATAACTGATTACCAACTGGTTATCCTGAACATCTGCGGTCAGTTTACCATTAGGAGACGACACCTTTGGGGCTGCGAAGACTGTCGTCATCACACCCAGCATCAGTGCACATATTGCAACTATTCTTCTCATCTTTTACTTCTTCTGGTTAAGTCTGGAGACATACTTCACGGGGTCTGCCTCTCCTTTTAAGACGTCTGCAAACTCCCGAGGTTTAATCGTCACAGCATTTTTCATAAATTCCGGCACATTATAGCACTTCATGAACTGACGGTGATAGTCCGGATCAGCGCAAGGAAGTTCAAAGGGTTTCGACCAATTGCCTTTCTCGTCGACATGGGCAAAAAACGGACGCGTGTACTCGCCGTCATAGCGACGGCTGCTGAACACCAGCCAACGACCGTTGCTCGACCATGAATGGTAACTCTCCGTGTCCTTCGAATTGATTTCCTGCAACATGCGAGGGGAACCACTTATGAGGTCTATCGCCCACAAGTCTGCGTCACGATGCCAAATGTGGAACACGCCATATGGTGCCATCGTAAATACTAGGAAACGGCCGTCGGGCGACACGCGTGGCAGCGTGGCACTCATCCCCATCCCCGTAGCATCGAACACCAGTTGACGCTCTCCAAACGTCATGGTTTCAGGATCGAACGACTTTTTATAAATATTGTATTTAACCTCACGCCGGTGCCTGATAATCTGCGCTCCATGATCTATCGAATCTATAAATTCAAAATGCGCACTACAGTAATACAGCGCTTTGCCGTCTGGCGCCCAGCAGGGAAACACTTCCAACTCCGTCGTGTCGTTCTCAATGTTCGTCACCTCGTTCCGCTCCACATCGTAGGCTATCAGGTCGCTTTCCGCGTCAAACACTTCAATCTTGTTCGGGTCTGTCAACTGGAACGTCTGACTTGTGTTGTTCGTCGAATATACTATCAGATTCAGCCACGGATGCCATGCGGGATACACACCTGCCGACAGGATGGAGTCATTTCTCATATTAATCTTCTTCATCTTGCCGTCGTAAGCAATCAACGTACCGCCATAGTTCTGACGGGCGTGGAACTGCATGCGCTCAGGGTTATATTGCTGGTAGTTGTGACAGTTGATACACTGTCCGCCCTTGTCACCTTCTGTACAACACAGAATGTTGTCATAAATCACGCTCTCGTCGTAGTTCTCCAGACAACGCTGACTGATAGTCAGTTCCTCGTAGCTGACATACGACGGATAAATCAGACGATAGCTCAAGTAGGAGTCGATGCTGTCCTTTGACACATAAATATTGAACGGCTTGTATTTCGTCCACTGACCGTCATATTCGGCATACACCTCCACGCCGATGTTCTTGCCTAGGGCCTTCTGTACCAATCGCTGCCAGTCGTCACGCTCTGGCTGTATCCTATCACCTCCCAACAACAGTTCTTCGCCGTCCACAGTCAGACGCGCCACCATGTTGTCAGCCATATTTTGCATCTCAAAAGTCAGCGGTGCTATATTAATGGGCACCGTCACGTCCTTGTAGTCGGGGTAGATTTCTGGTTGTTTGTTGGATGCCGTATATTCCTCAGGCACCCTCACCCCACAAGCGGTCATCAGCACCGCCACTGCAATGAAAAATATCTGTCTTTTCATACTTCTTACATCTTGCTTCTTACATCTGACATCTTACAGATATGCCACATCACCTGTCAGATAATATTCAAAAAAGAACGTGTCGCCAAACAACGGATACAATGCCGCACGCACCTCGGGCAGGTCTCTGCCATCATATTTTTTCACTAACTCCACAAATTGTTTATAAGTTTCTTTCACGCCATTGTCGTATGGAATCTTCACGGGCGCACCGCCTGCTATGTCAGAATAGAGGTAGGCAGCCTCCTGATAGTATCGGGGGATTGGCTTGTTGGGATGCTGTTTCAGATAGACCAGGAATCGTCTCCAGAACTGTTCGACATCCTTGGTCCACAACGTGGCCAGCAGACACTGCTCCTGGAAATACGGGTCATCGCTATCCAGCGTGGCCAGATGGTTCATCAGGTATCTCTCCGCATAACCGCGGTCAGCACCGACCATATCCGGATAATGCAGCATGTGCATGACGGGACCGGTCTCCTTGTCCTCCTCCATCATCTTCGGATTCTGTTGCAACGTCTCAAGATGTTCTGCCCACGCGCCGTGAAATAGCGTGTGTTTCAATATTTCGGTGTACTTATACATGACATTTACCTCGTTGGCCATTAAGCCGCAGCGCGCCAGATACTTCAGGTGCTCAGGGCGCCACCCAAACTCTACACCAGCTTCAATACACATGTGGTGGCTGTCGTTCAGCATGCCGTAATGATAGTATATCAAGTCGCCAATTACCATCGATGCCGGAGGGGCAAAGGGCGACGCAGGCTTCTTCGAACCGTTGGGATAGCGGTACATTTCAGTACTCTGACGTCCCAGTCGCGACAGTGCCAGATTTCTCATCAGCGCCACCGCTCTCGTCGTCACATCCTTCTGCTTGTCGGCTTCCTTTAGAACATCCTCCCAGTTGCACTGCTCCGCATAGTGATACATGGCGGCCTCGCGATGGAAGTTCTCGTCCTTCATCCAACCATACCACACGCCATAAACCGTCGCAGCAAGCACTGCCGAAACAACAGCCGTCCGCAACTTCTTGCCTTTTGCGCCTTCTTTCGTCCATTTTACGATTACCAGCAGCAACAGGCAAACGCCCAGCAAGGCATACGGGATATAATACTCAGTATTCTCTTCCACTATCTTGAAGATGGGCAGAGCCGTCCACCATAAGTTTACCATGTTCGTTTGGTAATATACGTATTGGTAGCATAACAGCGGGACGGCTACTACGACCAACGCGCTGATAACAGTGTCTACCAGCGCCTGCCACTTGTCACCATCCAGTCGCCAAATTCCTATCGCCATCAGCACCACGGCTGCCAGGCCATAGCTGCCAAACAGCGGATAACCGACAACAGCCACAACCACTATCAGCACACGACGCCACAATCTCGATGCCGAGACCGCGCGGAAGGCCCATAACAATGCGGCAATCACCGTCACGCCTACTGTTGCGACAAAATACCAGCCCCTTAACTTAATGGTGTAAATCCAGTAGCCCATCTCCGTATTCGCTATCAGCAGCATTGCCACTGGTACCAGCAGCAACGGAGCCCACTGCTCGCTGACGTTGAACGCACGCTTCATCAGCCACATCATTAACCACCACAGCCCACACAGCACCAGCACACCCAGCAACGGGTAATACAGCAACTGCATCAGGAAGGTTCCGATATACATCAGCAATCCTCCAGGCACTACCATCATTTGTTTGAAAAACAGCGGAGTATCCAACCACAGGCTCTGCTCCTGGATTTTCCACAATACATGGCGTTCGTACGTCAGCAATACAACGGCCACTGCAAACAACGCCACAAGCCACACCACATTAGTGGTGCTAGCCTTACACTTACTTATCATTGATTTAAACATGGGTGCAAAGTTACAAAAAAAAACTTTACACCCCACCCCAATTTGTTACACAAACTATTCCGTTTGTAACATATCTATTGCTCTTTACGAATTTTCATATGTCTACAATTCTTTGTTTTATGTATCATTGCACGAAATGATAACACAATTTGATGAAATGATAACGGGAGTTTGGCTAAAACTTTGTAATATTGCAGCCGTAAACAGTTCATCACAAGAATGACAAAGACGACACAACAGACACAGGCAACGGATTACGCCATGAACTATCTGGAGCGGCTGCTCAAGATAGAGGACATTCTGGATCGTGAACTCGACTTGCGTATCGACCGAGCCGTCCGCAAATATATGGAATCGAAAAAAGCATAACATATAATATATAATAAGGTAACAATAACCATTAATCGATTAAACATTAACAAAAGTCATGAAAAAAATTTTATTATTTGCTTGCGTGGCTATGGTAGCCACTATGGTAGTGAGTTGTGGTAAGAAGAAACTCGAAGGTGAGCAGATTGAGACGAAGTACTTCACCGTGACCATGCCTCAGGGCTGGGAGCAGGGCGGTGCCTCGCAGCCCGACCTGAGTTGTATGATTCACACAGAAGGTACTGGCAAGCAGCCTTCTATAGCCTTCACAGCCGAGGAACTCAACCCAAACATGAAGGCGCAAAGTGCCGCAGAGAAGAAGGATGCACGTATCAGTATGAACGGCTACGTGGACAAGGGCGAGATGACTTTCAATGATTGCAAAAGTCATGATGACCTTGACCCTGATGTTCGGGGTAAATGCAACAGCAAGTGCCCAATTCGGCAAGTTGAAGAATATGGCCAAGAAGGCCGTAAAGGAAACGGTTGACGATGCCAAAAAGGACACCAAAAGCACGATGACGGAGAAGGCCGAGTCGACGGTCAGCGAGACCACTGGCGTGAGCACGTCGAACGAGAGCAGTTCGGTTTTGGTCGGTTCGGGCACGGCAAAGAAGGAAATCCGAGCGTATCTCACCGATTTTGATTACAAGATGTATAAGCCTAAGCGTACGGACTGGACCTACGAGTCGGATATGAGAGACGTAGTGGCAGATATGGGTTACTGGCTGAAACGCCTGAGGGCTTCGGCTGAGAAGGATGACAAGAGCCAGCTGGATATCGAGGCGCTGGACCGTCTGACGAAGGGGCGTCCAAGCTTCGACTTCGTGGACAAAGACTATACGGACGGAATGATTAGCGAAGCCCAGCTTGGTCAGTTTAAGAACGAGCGTCTAGTAGTGTGCCGTGCTGCTACAGAGGTTCGCGACGGCGTGACACTGGACTTGAAGTGGCAGATTCTCGATGCGAACGACGAGGAGAAGGCGCTGAAGAAAGAGATTACGACGGAGCTGCACAAGGCCACGCTGATGAAGCGCTACAAGGACGCTGCCCAGATGAACCGCTACAAGCCGGCTATCAGCGGCACGAACGCATGGGTGAACAAACTGGTGCAGGAGAACTTTCCGGAATGGGGTAAGATTCTGGCTTCGAAAATTGACACGAACTACAAGGTGAACTACGACGCTCTGCACAATCCAAAGAGCCGCTACCACTCAGCCATCGTGATGTGTCAGGATCAGGGCTACAAGGTGCTGCACTTTATCCAACTGTCGCAGCCGTACAAAGGCGGCGGCAAATACGGCGACTCCGAGGTTCGTTACGGCGGTATGCGTTGGAACGATGCTGTGACGCTGGTGAAATAAAAATGCACTCCGTCCTCGCAGGGAGAGAGTGCCGTCCTAACAGGGTTTTAGTGCCTATGTAGGAGGGAGCAAGATACGGAGTAGTAAGAGTCGGCCTCCCGCCCGAATTGATTCGGGCGGGAGGCCTTATTCATGCGGGCGGCCGTGCTTATTATTGCGGGCGGGCGCCCGAATCCGAAAATTGTTCAAAAGCGGTAGAAGCCGAAGAAGTAGATGACGGCAATTTTGCGTTTATCGGTCATATTGTCAACCTTGCCGACGACACTACCGCCTCTCCAGACTTTGCCGTTGTCCTCTATCTTTCCGACGATAGAACCACCGAGACGGATATTGCCGTTGTCCTCGACCTTACCAACGATGGAACCGCCCTTGCGGATGCTGCCATTATTCTCGATCTTGCCTTCTATACTGCCACCGACCCAGATGTTGCCATTCTGAATCTTACCCTGCGAGGAACCATGGATGATAAGGTTACCATCTGGACGCAGCTCACCGAAAACGCTGCCACCCCACCACAGGTTCTGCTTTGTATTACGGCTGGTATTG
>Ga0247608_10007830_pt1 | contig 10889 bp, 6 predicted proteins | sample 176DNAGHGlowgp2_FD_193490 | JGI IMG/M metagenome (GOLD analysis project Ga0247608, IMG submission 193490) | Sheep rumen microbial communities from Palmerston North, Manawatu-Wanganui, New Zealand - 1766 DNA GHGlow gp2 | ecosystem: Host-associated > Mammals > Digestive system > Stomach > Rumen ... | reverse complement strand
CTGTCCAGGTAGATTTCTTCGCGCACCTTGAGCTGGTGCTCGGGCTTGGTCATGTAGTAAAGCAGAAATTCCAGGATGATGGCGCTGCCGAGGCTACGCCCCTCGATTTTGAAGTGCCGGAATCCCGCGGGCGCATATACGTTCTGGATGTCGTCAATCCCGATGAACCCCGGGTTCTTCATCGCGTCGGAGAATCGGTAGCCCCTCTGGGCGGTGGGCGAAACGCATTCATGGTCTGCGCAGTCTTCGCCGAGGCTTTTGCGGCTCACGTTCTCGTAGCAGGCTTTGCGGTCGTAACAGCCGAACCAGCAGCATTCATTGCAAAGGAACTCAACTTTCTGCTTTTGCGCATAGGTAAGCGCGTTCAGTTTATCGAATTGCCTGTTGAGCCGAAAATCCGGGACAACGTAACGAAAATCGTTGCGGTTCAGTTCGGCGACAAACTGCTCAAAGTCCGTAATCGCCTTCGTGGTCGAGGAGACGAAATAAAAATCAGGATACTTCGCCCTGATATAATCGAGCAACAGGTCCGAATGGACGATGATGCCGGCGCAGTTCTTACCCGCATCGAACTCGGCGCAGTTCTTTCCCGTGCCATTTTCACTTGCGCTCTCGAACATCCTGCACAATGTGTTGCACTCTACATCGGCCAGATGCTCTTCGCGAATCAATGAATTGCTGAAAGTGAGTCGCGCCGAAATCCCGTATTCCTTTACGAGTGCGGCAACCTTTTCTGGCTCGGCATCCCCGAAACCGACGCGCCCGCCGCCCCAGATGCAGTCGCTGGACGCCCCGTAGATGGAGCCGATTTCACACCAGTCGTAAAAGTATTCCCGATGCTCGCGCCATAGCGGCAAAAAGGCCTTGTACAGGTCGTAGAACTCGAAAAGTCCGGGAATGTGATAGAAGACTTTTTCCAAGGGGTGTACCATTGCTTGCGACGAAAATACAAACTGTACTGAAAAATGTCAACACGCCTGTATTTCTCGGGAAAAACCAACTGCTTGTTGTGAAATGTCGAAAAAAAACGCCTAATTTGTGCTAATTTCGCCATTTACTGCGTTGTAGTCGTTTACACCGCAATTTGGTTGGCCGCAGTCCCATTCCTACATTATTGATATACATTATATATGGGTAGGTATATGGAGGCCAACACGATGTAAAAACTGGAAATTCTGAGGAGTACAGATATGAAGTTTCCAATACTTCTGTTAGCCGCCGTTACGCTTTCCTTCGCTCAGTGGGGAGGCGGTGGAAAATCCATTAACGATTACAAGAGGGTCTCGGTTTCGGGCCGGGACGTCTATGTCTACGCGCCGTCCACTGTCGCGGCAAAGAGCCCGTTGCTGCTTTCTTTCCATGGCATGGACCAGGACCCCAATTATCAGCAGTCGAATACCCACTGGGAGGCGGTCGCCGATACGGCCGGTTTTGTCGTTGCGTACCCCAAGGGCGCTACGGGCTACAGCACGTGGGACATTAGCGGTGACAAGGACACCAAGTGGATTACCGAAATTATTAGCCAGCTCGCCAAGGACTACGACATCGATACCAAGCGCGTCTACATGTCGGGCTTCTCGATGGGCGGCATGCTCAGCTACCATGCGATGGGCAAGATTGCAGACAAGATTGCTGCGTTCGCCCCCTGCTCCGGCTACCTGATGGGCGGCCCGGGCCAGGCCATGCGTCCTGTGCCTATTTTCCATACGCATGGAACCAGCGACGATGTGGTGGGCTACAATAATCTCGAAAACAACCTCAAGAGTTACCGCCAGCAGTTCAACTGCCCCGCGCAGGCGGAAGTCGAGGAAAACCACCCGAATAGCGAGAACAGGGCTACGCTCTATTCCTGGGGCCCGTGCGATGACGGTGTCTACGTGAAGCACTTGAAGCTCGAGGGCCGTATGCATAGCCCCTCCAAGGCAGATGTCTCGGATATCTGGAACTTCGTGAAGATGTTCTCGCTCGACGGCGTTGCGGGTGCAATCGAGGTCCCGACCAACAGGGATACCGTTTTCAACGGAACGTTCTCGGATTCGCTCAAGCTTGCCGGATGGAAGTTGCAGACCCATGGCGGCGAAGGCTCCCTGAAGCATACCGAAGGCATGGCCGAAATCAAGGTGACCAGCGTGGGTACGAACGCATACGACATCCAGATGATCCAGAACGGGATGCACTACGAGAAGGGCCAGAGCTACAAGCTGACCTTCGATGCATACGCCTCCGAGGCAAGGTCGCTCGAAGTGAACCTCGAGAAGGATAGTGACCCGTGGACCAGCTACCTGGGCGAGGCGAAGGCGTTTGACCTCGGGACTGACAAGAAGAACTTCGAGATTACGTTTACCATGAAGGAATCTACCGACGAGAACGGGCGCATTTCCTTCAATGCGGGCCTCGCGAAGGGGAGCGTGTATATAGACAACGTTGTTATTGCAAAAATCGACGAATCCGAAGTCGGCGGCGGAACAACCTCCATTGCGGGCAAGGCCCTGCTGCAGGCGGGAGAAAGGACGTTCAGCGTGTACAACATGAAGGGCGCCTTCGTGTGCAAACTGAAGGCAACCCGCATGGGCGACGTGCAGGCGAAACTTGATGCGATGAACATCGAAAAGGGCCTGTATGTGGTCAAGAACGGTAACTTTAACCGGATTTTCTCCGTAAAGTAGCGGAATATACCGGGAATGTTCAAGAAGTGTCTTTCGTGATGTAAAAAAACGGAAGGCATTTTGCTTTTTGTAGCAAAAAAATATATATTCACTAACTAGAATTTACAACAGTGAGGAAAACAAGATGAAAAAGATACTCGGACTTTTGGCAATCTGCACTCTTGTGGCTTGCAATGAATCCGGCGAAACCGCAGTTGCTCCCGTATCGGGCGGCAATCAGAACGCTTACCAGGACCCGAACCAGCAGCAGGTGAATGCCGACTCCATTTACCAGCATGTGCTCGATTCGATTAACGCGGCGCAGGCAATGTCCTCTGCCACAATCGACCCGTTCTCGTCCTCGTCCGTGGACTTCTTCCTGAGCAGTTCCGCTATTATGCCGCTGTCCAGCAGCTCCATGGTTTTCCCGACCGTGTCCAGTTCCTCTTTCGCAAGCTCCAGCAGCATTGCGATTGTTAGGTCTAGTTCCTCCGCAATTGTCCCGAAGAGTTCCGCCGCTGTAGATGACGGAACCATCACTATGGAACTGTGGGATGCTTCTGAACTTAAACCGCAAGTCCCTGTCAGCAATAAGAAAGGTGGCTGGTGGTATGGCTACGACGATAGTAACAATGGTGGTGAATCCGCGATTACTTGGGGAGGTGAGCCGGGCACTAATGGTGACATGACTCCCGTGCTTGAAGCGTGCGGTGGCTCTCTCTGTGGCTCGTACACTCTAATCGTGGGTACCAATGAATGGCAGCCGTTCATCGGTTTTGCGTTCGGCTTCGGGCCAGACAATAAGTATTCCGGTGATGCGAGCGCGATGCTTGGTGTTTGTGTGGAATACACTTCTACTGCACCCATCCACTTGGAACTTGGTCTTACGGCGGCTAAGGAAAAGACTATTGATGGCGGCGCAAACGCCTTCTATGAGTTGCCGAAATCTACTGCCAAGAAGGTTGTGGATCTCTCTTGGGCATCGTTTGCACCTCCTGAATGGGCCACGAAGGTTCTTTCCGGTGCTCAGTCTGCCAAGCAGCTTTCTTCTCTTAAGTTCAAGATTCAGGGAGAAGAAAATGCTGCCGATGGTGATCCGGGTGAGTTTGCAATCTACAAAGTTGGCCCGAAGGGTTCTTGCAAGTAATCGCTTGATTTTATGACCAAACGCGCTCCTTCGGGAGCGTTTTTTTATTCTTATGTTAATGCAAAAAAGGAACCCTTGCGGGTTCCCTTTCATTCGTCATTCTCGCGGAGGCGAGAATCTAGTTCTGGTCTGGATCCTGCTCCTTCGAACCTAACGCGACTATGGGGCTAAAGCCCCAAGTCTTGTATATCGACTTCGTGCCGTTGGCACGGAGTTTACCCTGAGCTTGTCGAAGGGCTCAGGATGACGAATCTTTACTTGATGATCAACATGCTGTCGTCCCAAGCCTCATGCTTTTCGAGGCCGAGGAGGTTCGCGGTCGTTGCAGCGATGTTCGAAAGACCCCAGTCGCCTTCCTTGAGGGAAAGCTTGCCACCCGTTACGTTATCGTAAAGGATGCAAGGAACCTTGTTCAAGGTGTGGCTGGTCTTTGCCTTGAAGGTGCCGTCCTTGTTGACCTTCGGCATGCCGGTCTTCTTGTCGATTTCGTACATTTCGTCGGCGTTACCGTGGTCAGCCGTGATGATAGCGACACCACCGAGGGCGTCGATCACCGGGAGGAGGCGTGCAAGACCGATATCCACGGCTTCGATAGCCATCGTAGCGGCGCGGAAGCTACCGGTGTGGCCCACCATGTCGCCGTTCGGGAAGTTGCAGCGGAGCGTCTGGTACTTGCCGCTCTTCAAGGCTTCGATCATGGCGTCGGTGATTTCGGCAGCCTTCATCCACGGGCGCTGTTCGAACGGAACAACGTCAGATTCAATTTCGAGGTAGGTTTCGCCGTCGAACTTGCTGGAACGGTTACCATTCCAGAAGTAGGTCACGTGGCCGTATTTCTGCGTTTCGGAGCAGGCAAACTGCTTGACGCCCGTTTCGGAAAGCCATTCGCCGCTGGTTTCCTTGATGGCCGGAGGCGGAACGAGGAAGCGGTTCGGGAGCTTGAGGTCGCCGTCGTACTGGAGCATGCCGGCGTAGCACACATGCGGGAAGCGCTTACGGTCAAATTCGTTGAAGGATTCTTCTTCGAAGGCGCGGGTGATTTCGATGGCGCGGTCGCCACGGAAGTTGAAGAACACCACGGAGTCGCCATCGTTGATGGTACCGACCGGAGCTCCGTCCTTTGCAATCACGAACGGAGGCAGGTCCTGGTCAATAGCCTTGGTTTCGCCACGGAGCGTTTCGATAGCCTGCGTGGCGTTGTCGAAGTAGCGGCCTTCGCCCAGCACGTGGGTCTTCCAGCCGAGTTCCACCATCTTCCAGTTGGCGTTGTAACGGTCCATGGTGATCTGCATACGGCCACCGCCGCTAGCAATGCAGACGTCGAATTCCGGGCTGCGGAGTTCGTCGAGGAACTTTTCGAACGGACCCACATAATCGAGAGCGGAAGTTTCCGGCACGTCACGGCCGTCGAGCAAGATGTGCACGCGGACCTTCTTCAGGCCTTCCTTCTTGGCCTGGGCGACCATGGCCTTGAGGTGAGAAATGTTGGAGTGGACGTTGCCGTCGCTGAAGAGGCCGATGAAGTGGAGCACGGAACCGTGGTCACGCACGTTCGCGGCGATTTCCTTCCAGGCGTCGCGGCCGAAGATGTCGCCGGAGACGATGGCATCCTGCACGAGGGCGGCACCCTGGTTGTACACCTGGCCGGCACCGATGGCGTTGTGGCCCACTTCGGAGTTACCCATGTCTTCGTTGGTCGGCATACCCACGGCGCGGCCGTGAGCCTTCAAAAGGACGTTCGGGTACATCTTGAAGAGGTTGTCGAGAGTCGGGGTACGGGCGGCCTTGATGGCGTTGCCTTCGACCTTATCGGTGATACCAAAACCGTCCATCACGATGGTGACGACGGGTCCCTTGATGCCGGGGAAGTTAGAAAGTTTCTTGAGCATGATTTACTCCATTTTTAAATTACGCGGGTAAAAATAGAAAAAAAAGCCCTCCCGTGAGGGGAGGGCTCCTGTAAAGGTCTTTATTCGAGACTAGTTGTAGTAGACGATGTCGACCGTACCCTTCGTGGCGCTTTCGAACATAGCCTTCTTAATCATCACGGGGTACATCTTGCCGTCAGCCGTGACAACGTCAATCCAGAGACCGCTGGTGAGTTCGTCTTCGAGCTGGAAGTTCGACTTCACGAAGTCTTCGCGGCAAATCTGGGTCTGGCCGGCCTTGGGTTCGGCGTCAAGACCGGTGGTCTGCGAGTTGTCTTCGTAAACGGTCACGCCTGCGCCCGGAACGATAGTGGCCATGTTGTTCGCGAACTTGATCGTGATGTGCGGATTGTCGGCGAGGCCGGTTTCGAAGTTAATGGCGCTCTGGCTCGTGCCCATGCTGTTGGAGAGGGATACCGGGTGTGCGGTAACCGGAGTGCACGGTGCAGGCGGGACCTCAGAAGAGGAAGAAGGCGGCAGGGCTGCCTGGCATTCCTGTTCGGGGCGAGTGAAGGTGAGCTGGTCATAGACGCTCGTGTAGAGCGAGGTCTGGATGCCTTCTTCCTTGCTGCTCGAGTACACAAAGATGTAGAGCTTGAATTCGCCACAGCCGCTCAGGTCGGAGAATTCAAAGTACTTCTGCGACAGGGAAACACGTTCGGTCGGGAACACCACGCCATCGAGGTGGATGTTGATTTTTTCCTGGAACGCGTTGCCATTGATGAGCCTACCCACGGCAAAACCGACGCTATCGATTTTGACGTCGACATCGGCAGTGTAGGGCTCGCTCGTGTCGAGGAACGTGTCGTCGAGCTTGATCATGCCGGAGAGGGAACCGCGCAGGGAGTTGATGCCCGACATAACCGTGATTTTCAGGTTGTCAAAAATCACCGGGGAAAGTTCAGACTGCTTGGGAGGGTCGATGATCTCGGCACCCGGATTGTCGGGATTGACCGGAGTATCGGGACTGCTGGAGTCGTCACCGCAAGCATACAAACCGAAAGAAGCTGCGGCGATAGCCGAGCCAAGAAGAATCTTTTTGAAGTTCATGAGTTACCTCTGTTTGTTTTCTATGAAAATAAACAAAAATGAACGAAAAAGCAAAGGAGAAAATGTTTTTTTTACTTTAAAAAGGCGAAAAATGCTCGAAAAAGGGCGCTTTTTGTGATTTCGCTACCCGAGCCGCTCAGTCAAGCGGGTAAATCGGCGCACGCTCCTGTTGTTGCGGACGGCGGTCGCGAACGCCCCCGGTGCAGAAAGTACCCACACGTGCCCCTTCGCTCGGGTGATTGCCGTGTATATCAGGTTCCGCTGGAGCATCATGTAGTGGCTCGAATCGAGAATCACGATGACCGCCGGGTACTCGCTTCCCTGGCTCTTGTGGATGGTGCAGGCGTAGGCGAGCGCGAGCTGTTCCAGTTCGTCGCCCTCGTACTCGACGGTCTTGTCGTCGTAGAACACCGTCACCTTGTCGTCGCTCTTGTGTACCTTGAAGATTACGCCCACGTCGCCGTTGAACACGTTCTTGTCGTAATTGTTCTTTATCTGCATCACCTTGTCGCCATCGCTCCAGGGGACTCCCATAATCCTGTGGCGGGCGACTCCGGGATTCTGCAGTTCTTGCAGGAAGGCGTTCAGCTCGAAGATGCCGAGCGGGCCCTTGCGCATGGGGGAAAGGATTTGTAGGTCGGCCTTCTGGTCGATATCGATTTTGCTCCGCACGCCCGTAGCGAGAAGGTCCGCGATAATCCGCTTTGCCTGCTCGGGTTCCTCGAACGGGATAAAGTGGAAGTTCGGGCCGTCGATGGGCGAGGGGATTATGCCCTGGTTTATCTTCGCAGCCTTGTCGGCGATGTCGTTCCCGCCCGCCTGCCGGAATATGTGCTGCAGGCGCGTCGTCGGGATTTTCGGGCAGCGGATGAGGTCGTTCAGCACGTTGCCCGGGCCCACGCTCGGGAGCTGGTCCGCATCTCCCACGAGCACGATGCGGGTCTTCGCGTGAATCGCCTCGAACAGCGCCGCCGCAAGCCAGGTATCGACCATGCTGAACTCGTCGACGATGAGCAAATCGCAGGGCAGCTTGTTTTCGGCGTTGCGGTTGAATTTCTTTGTGGCGGGGTCCATCTCGAGCATGCGGTGGATGGTGCGGGCCTTTAATCCGCAGAGGTCGCCCATGCGCTTGGCGGCGCGGCCCGTGGGGGCGGCGAGGAACACGCTCTCGTCCATCTTCTGCGCGAGGTGGAGGATCCCCTTCAGGATAGTCGTCTTGCCGGTGCCGGGCCCGCCGGTGATAATCGATATGCGGTAGGCGAGCGCCATCTGGATAGCTTGCCGCTGGATGGGGTCGAACGCGAACTTGTGCTGGTGTTCCCAGTCCATGAGCGCCCGCTCGAAGCCCGCGGTGGGGAGCGCGTTGCCCGCAAGCCGGTACAGGATGTTGTCTGCAATGCTCTGTTCGGCGCGGAATATCGGCGGGTAGAAGCAGTCGTCGTCAACGCGCTTGATGCGTTCGCGTTCGCACAGGTAATCGAACTGCTGTATGAGCCCGTAGACGGCATCGTCGTCTTCCATCGGAATGCGCAGAATCCGGAAGGTCTTTTCGAGAAGGATATCCTTGGGGAGGTACACGTGCCCTTCGCTGAAACTCGATTCCTGCAGCACGTACATGAGGGCGGACTGCAGGCGCTTGGGGCTTTCCTTCGGGATGCCGACCTTCATCGCGATTTCATCGGCCTTCAGGAACCCGATGCCCCAGATTTCTTCGCAGAGCAGGTACGGATTCTCGGTAATGCGGGCAATCGTTTCGGCGCCGAACTGGTTCCACAGGCGTTTCGCGACGCTGCCCGCGATGCCGTGCCCGTACAGGAACAGCATCGTTTCCCTGCTGTGGCGGTTTGTTTGCCATGCGGCGAGGAAGGCTTCGACCTTCTTGCCCGTAAGCCCCTTGATTTTTGCCTTGCGGAATATTTCGGGATGGTTGTCGAGAATGTCCGCGGTATCGTCGCCGAACACCTTCACGATTGCTTCTGCCGTCTTGGGGCCGATGCCGCGGAATATACCCGAGGCGAGGTATGCGCCGATATCGCTTTCCTGCGGGGCCGCGACCTTGTACGAGGTGCACTTGAACTGTCTGCCGTACTTGGGGTGGCGCCCCCATTCCCCTTCCATCAGGAGTCTTTCTCCGCTCCCCAAATCGGGAAAAGTCCCCGTCACCACGACGGGGGCTTTTTCGCCTTCCACGGTCACGCGGAAAACGGAAAACCCGCTATCGGCGCTGTGGAACGTAACGCTCTTGATGGTTCCTTCGAGCTGCAGAGGCTAGCGCTCCTTAATCCGGTTCGTAGTCGTTCTTCGCATCGATAGAACTGTCCCACTTGTCCGGGTCGAAATTCTTCCTGGAGGCGAGCTTCTTGCCGCGCAGGCACAGGAGCGCGCCGAGCACGGCAGCATTTTCGATGGCGAGCACGAGGGCCGTCTTGTAGTCAAGCCCGAATCCGAGCGGGGCGCCCTTCAGGTTCTCGGGGCTCACCCACAGGATGTAATCGAAGCAGATGAACGCCATGAACATGCACGGGATAAGCGCAATCACGTAGTTCTTCTTTTTGCTGCGGAGGTAAACTGTTGCTACGCACAGGCTGCACACGGCCATGAGCTGGTTGCTCCAGCTGAAGTAGTTCCACAGGATGTTGAATCCCTGCGGGTTCAGGTTGCTCCAGAAGATAATCACGAGGCAGATGGCGAACATCGGCACGGTGAGGAGCAGGCGCTTCTTCGGGTCGGTCTGGTCGATGCCGAAGAGTTCCGAAATCGTGAGGCGAAGGCTACGCAGGCTCGTGTCGCCGCTCGTAATCGCGAGGATAATCACGCCCACCACCACGAGGATGGAAATCGGGGCGAACGGGATGACGGTGGAGACGAGTACGCTCAATACCTTCACGCCGCCTGCCGCCATGAGTTCGGGTTGCATGTGGTAGATGAACATGCCGCCCGCGGCCCAGATCATGCCGATGAGGCCTTCGATAATCATCATGCCGTAGAACGTCTGGCGGCCAGTCTTCTCGGTCACTTCGGTGCGGGCCACGAGCGGGCTCTGCGTGCTATGGAATCCGCTGATGATGCCGCAGGCAATCGTCACGAAGAGCATCGGGATAATGGGCTGGTGTGCCGGATGCTGTGTGAAGTTCGAGGCGATGTCAGAGAGGTTGAATTCGCTAAGCACATTGAGGTGCGGCGCGATGCCGATCATGATTCCGAGGGAGGCGAGAATGAGCATGCCGCCGAAAATCGGGTAGATGCGGCCGATAATCTTGTCGATGGGGAAGAATGTGCTTGCGAAGTAGTAGGCGAAAATCACGCCGACCGCTACCCAGAAGAGCGTGGGGGAGACTGCGGAGCCCGCGATGATGGGCGTGTTGATGAGTTGCGCCGGCGTGTTAGTGAACACAGCTCCCACGAGGATGAGCGCCACGGAAATGAGCGCCATCACCACCTTCGAGGGGCCCTTGCCCAGGAACTTGCGCGAAAGTGCCGGCACGTTGTAGCCGTTGTTGCGCATGCTTATCATGCCGCTGAAGTAGTCGTGCACCGCACCGCCCAATACGTTACCCAGCGGGAGGATGATGAACACGATGGCGCCGAACTTGATGCCGAGAATCACGCCGATGACAGGGCCGATACCCGCGATGTTCAGAAGCTGGATGAGCATGTTCTTCCAGTGCTTCATCGGGACGCGGTCAACGCCGTCGGGGTTAGCGAGTGCCGGAGTCTTGCGGTCGTCAGGGCCGAAGACATGTTCGACAAACTTTCCGTAGGTAAAGTATCCGCCAATCAGTATGGCGACACCGATAAGGAATGTAATCATGTTATGCCTTCTTTTTTACGTGTCATTTTTTATTCAATATCTTCTGCGGGTTCACTCGGTTCAGGTTCTGCGGGCTGTTCCGTCTCCTGGCTCAGTTCCTGCTGGGCTTCGTCACTAGCCTCTTCCGTAGCGGAGTTCTTTTCAGCAGTTTCGTTTGCCTTGTCTTCTTTCTTGGCGCCGCGCACGTAGCCCTTTTCCTTCGCGATTTCATCCGGCGTCTTGTCTTCGCCGAATTGCTGTCGCAGGTAGAGGATGTTCGTCGTGAAGCTCGACTTGCCCGCATAATCGAACCCGACAACCGGGTGATA
>Ga0247608_10007825_pt1 | contig 10891 bp, 8 predicted proteins | sample 176DNAGHGlowgp2_FD_193490 | JGI IMG/M metagenome (GOLD analysis project Ga0247608, IMG submission 193490) | Sheep rumen microbial communities from Palmerston North, Manawatu-Wanganui, New Zealand - 1766 DNA GHGlow gp2 | ecosystem: Host-associated > Mammals > Digestive system > Stomach > Rumen ... | reverse complement strand
AGCGGGCGAAGATCAAGAGTGCGCTAGCGTCGGAGTTCAATGGGTTTCCGCAGCGGCTACGGAATACGCTGAATCTTTTAGCAGCGGACTCACACGGACAAACACGGACTGATGATGAAGAAATCTGCGAAAATCCGCTGTCGTCCGCTGCAGAAGAAAACCTCCCAGCGCTCCCCAAGATGCCTCAAGGCGTTCGCGAATCGATAGATGCGGTAGGCCCAACGTTGACAATGCCGGTGGTGACCGCTATCTGCCCTTGTATCGGAACATTGGCGACGGGTGTGACGCTGGATGTTCACGGTCAGAAAAAGGGACTGAATCTGATTGCTTATATCGCGGGTGATTTCGCTAGCGGTAAGGGCGGTATCGACCCTGTGGTGGAGGCTTGGATGAGTGAGCAGGCGGCGCTGGACAAGATGTACCAGATGCAGGAGGATGAGTGGCGTGCCAAGAAGCGGGCGGCGAAGAACAAAAAGGAACAGCCCGAGGAACCCAAACTGCCTGTGCGCTGTCTGACACTGAACAACACCGTTGCCAATCTGGCCGAGCGACTGGCGAACACGGAGGGCAAGCACGCCTTTTCGTTCACGCCTGAAGCTGATACGGTGGCGCAGAAATGGAAATCGACGATGAGCGACTTTTCGGTGATGCTGCGCCAGAGCTACGACGGCACCAAATATGAGCGCGAGGCACGATCAGCCGATGCGGTGAACGTGCATATCGAGCATCTGCTGTGGAACGTGTGTATGTGTGGCACACCCGATGCGCTGTACCGTGTGGTGAACAACTACACCGACGGATTCCAGAGCCGTATCGCCGTTGCCCGTACGCCTGACAATACGTTTGCACCTTTGGAGGACAAGCCCTACGTGCTGACCGACCGCCAGCGCGAACGCATCCAGCAGATTGCCCACTTGTTGCCGTTGATGTATGGCGAGGTGGTGCTGCCGAAGTTGGAGGCAAAGGGTCGCGAGTGGGTGGAGCGCATCCGTCTGGAGACGATGAAGAACGACGACCGCATCCGTGCCCGTCAGCGCTTCCGTGTCTGTGTGACGGCGCAAAGAATGACGTGCTGCCTGATGCTCTGCAAGGTGTGCGAGACGTTGATCCAGAAACGTGGCCTGAATGGTGCTGAAAGCCAGTTGAAGCAGCATCCGAACCTGTGGAAAGAGATGTTGTTGAAGGCGCAGACACCCACGATGCTGGAGGCGTACGACGTGATAGCCGATTCGCTCTTGGAGAACGCGCTGTACTTCTTCCGCGACCGCATCGAGAACGCCTTTAAGAGTCGGGACTATGCGGGCAATCTGAACGGTGAGCGCACCAAGCGCGGCAGGAACGACTCCATCTTTGAGCGGCTGGACATCCAGTTCTCGTTCGAGCAGGCGATGCAGCAGTCGGTGGCGGTGAAGGGTGCCAACGTGAATCACAACACCGTTCGCCAGATGCTGAAGAACTGGCGCAAGCAGGGGCTTGTAGTGTTAGAAGAGGATGGGAACTACAGAAAAGTTAAGAGTTAAGAAATGGTCATAATGGTCAAGGTCATTTTGGTCATTTTCGATTTCAAGAATTAGAGAATTAGAGAATTTTGACCACTGATGGAATTAATTCTCAAATTCTCAAATTCTTGATAAAAAGAAAAGATATGATGAACGTAGAAAACAATCAAGAATGCTTCGTGGTGCTCTGGCGAAAGTTGGAGCGCACGAGGTGCCTCCTCGGAGGTCAGTATAAGCGGTTCTGCATCCGCAACGTGTTGAAGTCGTGGTTCGGCTATGAAGCCACCGACGACTTTATCTGGGAGGTGTGCCACAAGGCCCTCGTCGATGATGAGCCGCAGGAGGGCTGGAACGAGTTGCCCCTGCCCAGCCTCTATCCGCGCAAACACCGCGAACTATTGCGAGCCATCGTGGCCGTCCGTCTGGGCATCAGCTACTACAAGATAGACCTGAAAGCCCTCGACGCAGCCTACAGCATCGCATTCCCTAACAGTACACCGATTAACGTCAACAAAAAGAAGAGAATATGCAAGAAGTAACAATTAATAAGCAAGTACGACTCTCCCAGCACTTGACGCTGGGGGAGTTAACCAAAACGAACGCGAAAACGGCAGATGGAAACATCCCTTCGCGCGTACATATCGAGAATTTGAAGCGACTCTGCGGGTGGTTAGAGATGCTTCGCAGTGAGTGGAACAAGCGATATGGCGAAGGCAATGACCCCATCATCATCAACTCCGGCTATCGCTCTGAGGCAGTGAACAAGGCTGTGGGTGGCGTTTCTGGCTCGAATCACCTGACGGGGTGTGCTGTGGATATCCACGTGGCAGGCATCGAACAACTGGTGCGTTATGCGGCCATCCTGCTTGACATCAGCGACGAGAGGCAAGAGGACTTCGATGAACTCCTGCTGGAGCGTTCGCCACGTGGCACCTACTGGCTCCACTTCGCAGTCAGGCCAACGGGCAATCGCCGCAGGATTCGTCTGATTCAGACGTAAATGAAGCTGTTGAAGCCTTTCAAGTCAGATTTCAATAGATAAGCCTCTCGCGCAAACACGCTCGATGACACATATATTTTGCAAAGTCTACCTTGCAAAGCATTGAAAGGAAGAAGACAAGTAGATAAAAAGAAGGGCATAAATGAAAGTTTATGCTCTTTTTTTCCTTTTCTTCCTGTGGTAAAACACAAACTTTTTACTAATTTTGCACGTCGTAAGAAAAAAACCAAATCATTAGAACAATACTAAAAGATGTTTCACATTTACAAAGGTTATGAGCTTGTAGAAGCCTACCACAAAATGCGTATGGGGCGTCGCTTCCATCCCAGCGGAGCCTTCAAGAAAACTACACAGGCCATTATTGTGGCCATCGTCACACTGCTGTTGTGGAATGCACCTTCCAGCTGGTTCGGCATTGACGGACTGACAGTGGTGCAACAGCGTATCATCGCCATCTTCGCCTTTGCCACATTGATGTGGGTTATGGAGGTCGTGTCGTCGTGGGCCACGTCGGTGGCCATCATCGTGTTGATGCTGGTGTTCTGTACGGACAGCGGTATAGCGCCGATGGTGAACGAGGACGAAGTAGGTAAACTATTGTCGTACAAAGGTGTGATGGCCACGTTTGCCGACCCGGTTATCATGTTGTTCATCGGTGGTTTCGTACTGGCCATTGCAGCCACAAAGACTGGACTGGATGCGCAGTTGGCAAAAGTACTATTGAAACCTTTCGGTACGAAAAGCGAAATGGTGCTGTTGGGATTTCTGCTGATTACCGGTCTGTTCTCGATGTTCGTATCGAACACCGCCACAGCAGCTATGATGCTGACATTCCTGACGCCCGTATTCCACCAATTGCCTCCTGAGGGCAAGGGACGTGTCTCGCTGGCCATGTCTATTCCCATCGCAGCAAACCTGGGTGGTATGGGCACGCCTATCGGCACACCGCCAAACACGATTGCATTGAAATACTTGAACGACCCTGAGGGACTGAACCTTGGGTTGGGTTTTGGCCAGTGGATGATGTTTATGTTCCCACTAGTGATCATCCTGTTGTTCATCAGCTGGCGCCTGCTGCTGAAGATGTTCCCCTTTACCCAGAAACGTATCGAGCTGAACATTGAGGGCGGCATGAAGCCTGGTGCACACTCGTGGATTGTCATCATCACCTTCTTCATCACAGTAGCACTCTGGTTGCTTGACCGTGTGACAGGCATCAACTCGTATACTGTGGCCATGATACCGTTCATGGTATTTGCACTGACAGGAGTTATTACCAAACGTGACCTGGAACAAATCAACTGGTCAGTGATCTGGATGGTTGCAGGTGGTTTCGCACTGGGTTACGGACTGAATGCCTCGGGATTGGCAGCCAATGCCGTGACGAGTATTCCATTCGGCGACTTCTCACCACTGCTCATCCTGTTAATGGGAGGACTCATCTGCTACCTGCTGTCAAACTTCATATCGAACTCAGCAACGGCAGCGCTGCTGATGCCTATCCTCGCAGTAGTTTGCGGTGCTATGGGCGATAAACTGGATCCCATCGGCGGCACCCCCACCGTACTCATCGGCGTGGCTATCGCAGCATCGAGTGCCATGATTCTGCCCATCTCTACCCCACCAAACGCTCTGGCCTTTGCCACTGGCTATGTGCAGCAGAAGGAAATGTCGAAGATGGGCTTCATCATGGGCGTAATCTCTATGGTTCTCGGGTTCGGTCTTGTTTACCTCATGGGAACATTGAAACTGATTTAAAGGTAAAAAAGTAAAAAGGTAAAAGGTAAAAAAGAGGCCAGATTTAACAAAATGTAACCTTTTCAGAAAAATAATAGGGAATTTCCATTGTTATTTCAAGGAAATTCCCTATTTTTGCGTTGTCAAACTGACAAACTGATTAGAAAACATCGTTCTGATAACGATACTTGCTAACTTATAAAACTTAAAAAAACTTTTACTATGGAAGTAGAGAAAATCATGCAAGGCTTGGAGCGTAAACATCCGGGCGAAGTAGAATTCCTACAAGCAGTGCGCGAGGTACTAGAATCCATCAAGGACGTGTACAACCAGCACCCAGAATTTGAGAAGGCGAAAATTGTGGAGCGCATCGTAGAACCCGAGCGCATCGTCACTTTCCGTGTGCCTTGGGTAGACGACAAAGGTGAGGTGCAGGTAAACATTGGTTATCGCGTACAATTCAATAGCGCTATCGGCCCCTACAAGGGTGGTCTGCGCTTCCACGCTTCTGTTAACCTCAGCATTCTGAAATTCCTCGGATTCGAGCAAACCTTCAAGAATGCACTGACCACACTACCCATGGGTGGCGGCAAGGGCGGTAGCGACTTTTCTGTACGCGGCAAGAGCGATGCAGAGATTATGCGTTTCTGTCAGTCGTTCATGACTGAGCTTTATAAGATTATCGGTCCGGATATGGATGTACCTGCAGGCGACATCGGTGTTGGCGGACGTGAGATCGGCTATCTGTTTGGACAGTATAAGAGACTGACAAGCCAGTTCCACGCTGCCACGCTGACGGGTAAAGGTCTGGAATGGGGCGGCTCTATCCTGCGACCAGAGGCTACTGGTTATGGTGCACTCTATTTCGTTCATCATATGATGAACACCCACGGACTAGACATCAAAGGCAAGACTATTGCCCTCTCAGGTTTTGGAAATGTAGCTTGGGGTGCCGCAAAGAAAGCAACTGAACTAGGTGCTAAGGTCATTACCATCAGCGGTCCTGACGGATACATCTATGACCCCGAAGGTCTGGACGCAGAGAAGATAGACTATCTACTGGAATTGCGTGCCTCGGGTAACGACATATGCCAACCTTACGAAGACGAATTCCCAGGCTCTAAGTTCTTTGAAGGTAAAAAGCCATGGGAACAGAAAGCCGACATCTATCTGCCTTGTGCCACCCAAAATGAGCTTAACGGTGAGGATGCAGATAAGATACTGGCTCAGAAACCGTTATGTGTGGCAGAGGTGTCGAACATGGGCTGCACGGCAGAAGCCGTCAACAAGTTCATTGCCGCAGGACAACTCTTCGCACCAGGCAAGGCTGTGAATGCCGGTGGTGTGGCTACCTCGGGATTGGAAATGACGCAAAACTCGATGCGTATGTCATGGACAGCAGAGGAAGTGGACCAGCGACTTCACCAGATCATGTCTGGTATTCACGAACAGTGCGTGAAGTACGGCAAGGAGCCTAATGGCTACGTCAACTACGTGAAAGGTGCCAATGTTGCCGGCTTCATGAAGGTTGCCAAGGCCATGTTGGCTCAAGGAATCGTGTAGTGTAATGATAAATGATAATTGATAAACGATAAGTGATATTTTCTATTAGACATACCAGATACAAACTAGTCATTGGCAGAATTCTGTTAATAGGCTTATCATTTATAGTTTATCAATTATCATTCAGCTCCGCAAGAGCACAAAATCCCCAGAAGGGTAAAGCATCATTCTATGCCAAAAAATTTCACGGACGCAAGACGGCTAGTGGCGAGCGTCTGCATTCGGATAGTCTGACATGCGCTCATCGAACCTATCCCTTTGGTACCAAACTGAAGGTTTACAACCCCGCCAACGGACGTAGTGTGGTGGTGAGGGTGACAGACCGCGGACCTTATGTGCGCGGACGCATCATTGATCTCTCATGGCGAGCAGCTCAGGAGCTGGGCATCGTCTCACAAGGCGTTGCGACGGTATTTGTCCAAAAATACAACGACATCATTGTACCTTTCTTAGCAGAAGACGAGATTGAACTCCCAGAGCTGGATTTGGAAACCAACGATGGCTCCAAAGGCATGACACCCTTCTGGCAGGAGCTAAGAAAGGACTTAATGAAGTCGACGAACTCATCAGGAAACAAACACGTTTTCTAATCGCTAAAATAAGGGATAATCAATCCTTATTTTTTGTTACCAAGTAGGAAGATCCCATTGCGAGTACTAAGACACCGAAGATGAAAGCAAGACTCCATGGTGTAGGAATCTCCACATGGGGCATGTTAAGCTGGAAACCAAAGAACTCTGCAGCGGCATTGATGTACTCATTCATGGCCAACAGCATTTTGACACCCACGAAGATGAGGATAATGCCCAGACCATATTTCAGATATTTGAAATAACCTGCAACGGCGGCCAGTGCGAAATAAAGGGCACGAAGGCCAAGGATAGCAAATATGTTAGATGTAAGCACGATAAACGGGTCACGACTTACGGAGAATACGGCGGGAATAGAGTCAACAGCAAAAGCAACATCAGTGGTCTCGATGACCAACAGCGTGATAAACAATGGTGTAGCAAGTCGCTTACCATTGGAAAGAATGAAGAAACGGTCGCCATGTAGTTGGTCGGTAGCTGGGAAGAACTTTTTGAACCAGCGTACGATGATGTTCTTCGAGGGGTCAGCCTGCTGGTCGTCATCATGGTTGAACATCTTGGCACCTGTGTAGAGTAGGAAGATGCCAAACAAGCCTAAAATCCACTCGAAACGCTCCACCATCGCAGCACCTGCAAAAATAAAAATACTACGCAACACTAAAGCACCAAAGATGCCCCAGAATAGTACTTCATGTTGGTATTTACGTTCGATACCGAAGAAGGAGAACAGCATAAGGAACACAAAAAGATTGTCCATCGACAACGACTTCTCAATCAGATAACCAGCCAAAAACTCCATCGCCTTTTCATGCGAGTCGTGCGGATACCACAAGTAAATGGCCACGCAAAACACCAGCGACACGCCAATCCAGACGGCGGTCATCTGCAATGCCTCCTTTACCTTCACCTCATGCTGACCTTTCTTGCCGAACATCTTCAAGTCGGCAATTAGCATGACGAATACCAATACGTAGAAAACAATCCAAGCCCAAAGGGGCATTCCCATTAAATCCATTTATTTTGTTCTTAAATAAGTGCGGTAGCCATAAATGATGATAACGAGGAAACAAAGTAGCGGGAGCACGAACGAGACGTTGACAGCAGGCATCCCAAACATTTCTTTCTGGTCGATGATGGAAGCCTGTAACGGAGGCAGCACACTACCACCGAGAATGGCCATAATCAGACCGGCAGCACCGAACTTAGCATCATCACCCAAGCCCTGTAAAGCGATACCGTATATGGTTGGGAACATCAGACTCATGCAGGCAGAGATAGCCACTAGGCAATAAAGGCCGGCACGACCATCAATGAAGATGACACCACACGTCAGCAGGGCACCCACCACAGCCAAGATTCCCAATAAAGCTCCAGCATTGATAAATTTCAAAAAGTAAGTGCAGATAAATCGGCTAGACACGAAGATAGCCATAGCCACGATATTATAGGTCTGTGAAGTCACCTCAGCCTCCTGCTCACCCATGCCTTCATTCATTAACACGCGCGTACCATATTGTATAATAAACGTCCAACACATAATTTGTACACCCACATAGAAGAATTGGGCTATTACACCCTCACGATAATAATCGATAGAGAAGATGCGTTTCAAGGTTGGCATAAAGTTTATATCATGATTCTGGTCGCCATTCTTAGGCATATTAGTAAAATAAATAACAGCAAACATCACGGCTATGACGGCACCGATAGCCAGATAGGGAGCGATGAGTACACTGAGGTCGCTATCGCGCATGGCGCTGAACTCTGCATCAGATAGTAGTGCACGCTCGTCAGTAGAGGCTGGATTCAATTTTGCTTGAATGAAATTCATTGCCACATACATGCCACAAAGCGAACCCATCGGGTTGAAACACTGTGCCATATTCAGACGACGAGTGGCCGTTTCCTCAGAACCCATTGTCAAAATATATGGATTACATGACGTCTCAAGGAATGAGAGTCCACAGGTCAAGATAAAATAGGCCACAAGGAACGGATAGTACATACCCGTCCACGAGGCTGGCAGAAACAACAACGCGCCAACAGCATATAGTCCAAGCCCCATCAATACACCAGCTTTATATGAGAATCTTCGAATAAACATGGCAGCGGGGAACGCCATAGCGAAGTAGCCACCGTAGAAGGCCACTTGCACCAAAGCGCCATCAGTGACGCTCATGCGGAATATTTTTGAGAAGGCTTTGACCATCGGATTGGTAATATCGTTGGCGAACCCCCACAAGGCAAAGCACGATGTAACGAGAATAAATGGAACAAGATAGCTCACACCATTGCGTGAAATCAGCGAATCTTTATCTGACATATAGTTTAGAGTTAAGTGTTTATAAAAAAGATCATTTGTCAGCAATTTTACGGAATGACTGTAATTTCTCGCCATAGCAGAGATCACCACAATCACCAAAACCTGGCACAATATATTTTTGTTCGTTCATACCCTGATCAACAGCTGCGCACCAGATTGTAGAGCCTTCAGGCAACGCCTGTTTTACCACTTCTATACCCTCAGGTGCAGCAATAACACAACACAAATGAATCTTCTTAGGCTTACCTGCCTGAAGAAGCGATTCAATGGCTGCTGCCAAACTGCCGCCTGTCGCTAACATAGGGTCGACAATAATCAGCGTCTTGTGTTTTACGCTCTGAGTAGCTATATATTCTGTATGAACACCCACCTCGGTATGCTCACGGTTTATATACATGCGGAAAGCAGATACGAAACCATTGTCTGCCTTATCAAACACGTCCAGGAACCCCTCATGGAAAGGCAGGCCGGCTCGCAGTACAGTAGCTAATACGATATCTTCCTTTGGTAGAGGGATATCTATGGTGCCTAAAGGAGTATTGACGGTCTTAGGTTTATAATCCAAAGTCTTAGACAACTCATAGGCCATCATCATGCCCACACGTTTGATATTGTGACGAAACAGAAGTCGGTTCTTCTGGATATTCTTATCACGCAACTCTGACATATACTGGTTGATGACAGAGTTTGTTTTGCTGAAATCTATTACATCCATGTTTTTAATTATTAATTTTGCCCACAAAGGTAATGATTTTGAAGTAAAATTTGTTATGTCTGAGTGACAAAAATGTCAGCAATACACTCCTTTTTAAATTCTTTAACCTAAAAAAGGTTGTGTTCGCACAAAAATCTCTCCTCTCACACCTTATATTTATTATTTTCTTTGTACCTTTGCATCCGAATTCAAAATAGGTAATAGTAAATTTAAATAAAAAAGATTAGTAATTAGTATTATGGCAAAGTTAGATTTGACACAGTATGGAATCACAGGTTCTACCGTGATTGCTCACAATCCTTCGTATGAATTCCTTTTTAAGGAGGAGACAAAGGCTGGTCTGACTGGTTTCGACAAGGGCCAGAACACCGAGCTGAACGCTGTAAACGTAATGACAGGTATCTATACCGGCCGTTCACCTAAGGACAAGTACATCGTAAAGGATGCACAGAGCCAGGACAAGGTATGGTGGACTTCTGAGGAATATAAGAACGACAACCACCCCATGAGCGAGGAGGTTTGGAAGACCGTTAAGGAGATTGCCATCAAGGAGCTCTGCAACAAGGATCTGTATGTTGTTGACGCTTTCTGCGGTGCCAACGAGGCTACCCGTCTTCGCGTTCGTTTCATTGTAGAGGTTGCTTGGCAGGCTCACTTCGTTAAGAATATGTTCATCCAGCCCACCGCTGAGGAGTTGGAGAGCTTTGAGCCAAACTTCGTGATTTACAACGCTTCTAAGGCAAAGGTTGAGAATTACAAGGAGCTGGGTCTGAACTCAGAGACTTGCGTAGCCTTCAATACTACTTCTCGTGAGCAGTGCATCATCAACACCTGGTACGGTGGTGAGATGAAGAAGGGTATGTTCTCAATGATGAACTACTATCTGCCTCTGCAGGGTATCGCTTCTATGCACTGCTCTGCTAATACCGATATGGAGGGTAAGAACACCGCTATCTTCTTCGGTCTGTCTGGTACTGGTAAGACCACGCTGTCAACCGATCCTAAGCGTCTGCTGATTGGTGACGACGAGCACGGATGGGACGACGAGGGTGTATTCAACTTCGAGGGTGGTTGCTACGCTAAGGTTATCAACCTCTCTAAGGAGAACGAGCCTGACATCTATGGTGCTATCAAGCGCGACGCTCTGCTCGAGAACGTAACTGTTGCTGCTGATGGCAAGATTGATTTCGCAGACAAGAGCGTTACCGAGAACACGCGTGTGTCATATCCTATCAACCACATTGAGAAGATTGCCCAGAAGGTCAATGGTAAGAGCGCTGGTCCTGAGGCTAAGAACGTTATCTTCCTGAGTGCTGACGCATTCGGCGTACTGCCCCCAGTATCTATTCTGACTCCTGAGCAGACCAAGTACTACTTCCTGAGCGGATTCACAGCTAAGCTGGCTGGTACAGAGCGCGGTATTACTGAGCCCACTCCTACATTCTCCGCTTGCTTCGGTCAGGC
>Ga0247608_10007823_pt1 | contig 10893 bp, 10 predicted proteins | sample 176DNAGHGlowgp2_FD_193490 | JGI IMG/M metagenome (GOLD analysis project Ga0247608, IMG submission 193490) | Sheep rumen microbial communities from Palmerston North, Manawatu-Wanganui, New Zealand - 1766 DNA GHGlow gp2 | ecosystem: Host-associated > Mammals > Digestive system > Stomach > Rumen ... | reverse complement strand
ATTATATTTAATAAACAATTCAAAAAAAATTTAACCATATTTTACAAAAAAACATTATGTATATAATATTAATTTAAAATGTCAATGTATATACTAAATATATTTTGCCTCAAATTTGCAAATTTACAAATTTTATAATATAATATACATGACATAAGCTGCTTACCGTAAGGTTCTACCACACACAAAACCCTTATACTAGGTTGCTTATCGTCAAAGATGTATTCATCTTAATTTCATCATGATGTACTACCCATTAGATCATGATGAGTCACAGTCAACCCGAATGGAGTTTTTATAATGTTCAATATCTATATCTTGTTAAATAATAAGATAAAGATATCGAGCTTTATAAAGCTCGCCCGTTCGGGTTGATCCGAACGGAAGGATTACCTTCCGTTTTTTATTTTTCAGAGATTCTAGGAATTATTAAAGAATTATCCCTCAAAGTTAAATAATCAATTCATTGTAAGATAAATGACACCAAAGTCGTTGCATATCATCAAGTCGGCAAAAAAAACTGCAAAAAAATATCATCACAAATCCATTCAAATTTCAAGTCTGGAACCATAGCAAACAGCACCCTTCTAATTCATCGCAAATTATAAATTTTACAAATTTGCTGCATTCATTCATCAAAGTCTGCTAATTCAAGCAACTGATTATCACGAACACGAGACTTAGTTCACTTCAATGGCAACAATAAATTCCATCATAGCATAGGACCAGTGGGAAATCGTTTATTTAATTTAATATTTTTTCATCCATCAAAACTATTCGGTTCAAAAAAATTCAAATTGGAATTTTCTTTTTTCAATTTATCATAATCAAATTCATAAAATTTTTGAGAGTTATAAACAGCTGTTCTCACTCAATTTGAACTAAATCTATCTACCAAAATATCTCACTGCAACAAAAATAATCATTTCTCCCAACGATTTAAGACATATTCATTAAAATACATACTAGGATATGCCTGTAAAAGAAATCTTAAATGATAAGGCATATTTGATTCTTCTAATTTTCAATTTAATTTAAATCCCTCTGCCAACTTCTGCAAACGATTTTTTGCTTCATAAAAGTTTTTTTTTCACTTTCAAAACCTTTGCATTCCAAAACAATTTGGGAATCACCTTTCAATTATTTTTTCGACATTATTTTCAATCTGACTTTTTATTTCTTTCGAAATAGTCTGTTTTGCACGCAAACGAATTTGAAAATTGTTTCATAGGTTACTTGCCACTTTTAATCAAATTTCATTATATGATTTTTCCATAACTTTAACTGTTTTTCACAGAGCTTGAATAAAAGAATCTTCTCATCATATTTTATTTAAAGAACGTATTGAAATAGAAATCCATTGCCTTGTTATTCATGCTCTATCTTTAAGTCATGCTATTCCTATTTCATCACGCTGCAGATGAAAATTCTTAGTCAAATCGTCCACAATATCCATTGTAGTCAGATTTTTCTTTTCAAAAAAAATATATAAAAAATCTCATTTTCATGACGGAACTCATTCTCTTAAAACCTCTTCTACAATGAAATCTTCAGGCTTAGATTTAATTTGAAATAACATTATTAAGATATATTTAAAAATTTTTAATATTTTTAACCAATTCTGGAAATTCTTCCATTAACATATGCCCCCTATCCTCAAAGACCTCAAATTCTGCATTAGATAAAGATTCGTGCAATCTTTTTCACTGAGAAAATGGAACAAACACGTCATCTTTTGAATGATACAAAAAAATTTTATCACAGATTTTTTCAATTTCAGGAATTTTTTGAATATCAAAAGTAAAATCTCACAGATACGATTCTTCTAGTGGCAAATCCTCATCATCAATTAGTGCTGACACTAAATGTAATTGCTTAATATTTTTGGGAAATCAATTCTCAATTAAATATTTCAAAATAAATATTGTTCATAACGAGTGAGCTATAATAATTTGCTCTCATTCTAAATACTCAAATATTTTTTCAAACCAAATTTTCCATTCTTTATATAACGCAATATTTTTATTAGGCATATCAAGAATAGCTACATTATAAGCACCTCATAACTTTTCTCATAAACTATTCTTCCACTTTTTTTTTATTTCAAAAGGATTATAATCCCAAGTTTTTAATTGTTCAACAAAATCTTCACGACTAGCAAAAACATTTCATCATCATATAAACAAAACTTGCTGCATAGCTTTTAAAATAAAAACTTAAAAATATTTAATTATCTTTAATTTAAAAAGTACTATTTTCATTTATTTCAAGCCCTTTTATTCGTTTACTAACTGCCATATAAACAACATCCAATCTTTCCTTATAATTATTCTCATTTATATATAAATCTATATCAGCTCAAAATTCTTTCAAAAATTTTTGATGATCCTGATATACATCATCAATCCTCTTTATTGACTCATAATATGATTTTGTAGTATAGAATTTTAATAAAGTATCTTTTTCTAAATCAATACTAATTATAAAACATCTATATCAATATTTTATCAAACTATCCTTTAAAACTCACCATCTTCTATCCACACTTGCATCATATATAAATGATATTCAATCTTTTATTATCTTACTTAACCTTTTTTCTACTCTTTTATGAGCTTCTTCTCGGTTTAACTCCAAACAATCTTCACATACCTCTGAAAGCACCGAATCTGTATTAAATGTTGGTAAACGTAGTTTCGTACTTATATAATTTGTAATTGGAGATTTTCAACAACCAACTGCTCATGCATAGCTAACAAATATTTTATTCATCAAAATTTTAAAAAAATAAAAACTAATTATCAAATAATTCAATATTTAAAATTTACATTCTCTCATCATTTTTTAAAAAAAATTCATCCTTTATCCAAATAAATTTTTGATAATTCATACTCTCACACTCTAATCCTTCTAAGCATTGTAAGAATTCATCCAAGTCAAAATTGTTCTCAAAGCCAATGTCAAATTGATCTAATATAAGTTCACGAACCAACATTCAATCGCAATTTTAACTCCGGAAATTTATAATCTAAAATTTCATATTCATATGTTTTCATTAATCTATTCTCGATTATTTGTTCTCAGTTTCTAGCTAAATCATAAAGTTTTTTTCAATCTTTTTTCTTAGCACTAAATGGTGTAAGTGGTAATTCATATTCTGGGATAATTAAATCTAAAATTGACTTAATTTTATCTATCAAAATATCGCTTCATTCTACATTTAATTCTTCATAATAATTTCGATATCACATATCCCATGTATCAGATTTTTTAGAAAAATCAATTACAGTTTCATAACTTTTATCTAATCAAATTAAATCATTTAATTTTTTAGTATCATTTCAAGTTCAAATTAATAACAATCATGACGCCATCGGATCTAAAGTTCAACTATGTCACATTTTTTTCTCTCACAATTCCCTTTTTAATGCACGTATAATATCAAAGCTACTTATTCACACAGGTTTATCAACAGCTATTAACATAAATTTCAAAACAAAGTCTAAAAATCTAACTCATTAATATTTTTTTTCTACATTTTCACAAGGAATTTATAACATAATAATATAAGCACAAAAGCTTTTCACTAAACAAGCAGAATGTTCAAAAAAGATATTATTTCTTCATTGAATGAATTTTTTTTACTATCTTATTTGATGCTCAAACAGTACCCATAGAAATAACAAACGATATTGCATCAGAAACCGAGACTTCAGTTTCAATAAAATCAATAGGATTCAACATTACCAAATAACCATTTGCTGGATTTGGTGTAGTTGGAATAAATACAGATACCAAATCTGTTCCTCATATAGCATTTTCAAAATTACTTAAATTTTCTCATGTTAAAAATCAAACAGATCGCGTCTTTTCAGTTGGAAATTTTACTAGAACTACTTTTTTAAAAGAGTTCGTATTCCTTAAAGTATTCGCAGCTTGATTTGTAATTTTAGTCAAAGAATTCAATAAAGGTACCTTACTAATCAATGGATCCAAAAAATTTTTTACTCTTTCTCAAATACGTCCATAATTCATCACAAATCATAACAACCATATTAATCAACATAGCACTAAAAATCATAAAAAATGCACAATAACTTCAGGCCATCATAATTTATCTAATAATATATCAGGAAATAAAGATACAATATTTCCGACCCGACTTAAAATCAAAGATATTATTCGTCAAAGTATTACAAAAAATAAAATATTCAGTAAAATTAATAATAATCATGTAAGAAAATTACTTTTTAACTTTTTATTTTCATTACCAATAATACCATCAACCATATCAATCAAAAAACAAAAATAAATATAACAAATACATTCAAAAATAATAAAATATAACCTTACTCATAAAAAAAACAAGAAAACATAATCTACAATACAAAAAGAACACAAAAAAATAGGTAATTAAAATCATTATGTCAATATTTATAGAAATATTATTATATATTGTATATCATATAACTCATAAAATCTTTTGAAATAATCAACAATTTTTCTAGTATCAATAGGGTTATTTTTATTTTTTACCAAAAATTCATGAAGAAATTTTCAATTTTTTTAGGAATTGCTGTCATTCCATACATTTTCACAATATGTAACATTACTAACGCTCAACAATATGAATTAAAAATAGATGAAAAAAATAATGAAGTTTACCTAACATCATGAGATACTAAAATAACACTAGAAAATGCAAATAAATATTTATCATGAATTAATTCTGGATGAACCTTATCAATTAGCGCAAACACAACAGGTACAATACAAACTAGTACATGAACTCAAATAAACACATGAACTACAACAACTTGAGCCAATATAAACAGCTGATCGACAGTACAAATTGCCACATGAACAGAGCGTAAATTATGAGACAATATTAACGCAGAATTACTAACATGAGATGAATTTGATAAAGCTCTATATTGGATGTACATGAACTGATTAACCAAATATAATAACATCAAAGAATTCCGCCCTTACGACAACCTAACCAGAGAAGAATCAGCAAAAATGATTGGTCAGCTCTACACAATACTCTGATTTCAAAAAGAAGATAAATGATTTAACTGTAACTTTGTAGACACAAATTTATTCGATCCAACACTTGCTGAACATATCTATAACGTATGTAGGCGATGAATATTCAGATGAAATGATAAAACACATCAATATATGCCCCATAACAATCTAACAAAATGACAACTATTAGCAGTCCTCATTAGAATATTCGAATGAAAAATGTCCAACGAATCAGCACAACCATGGCGGATAGAATATTACATCAAGGCCTTAACACTATGAATGACTAACGAAATAAATTTATCAAAATTCGATCAACCCGTTTCTAGACGAGAAGCATCGTTATTAATTTTCAGATTTAAAAGCATGGTTATTGATGAGGAACAATACAAATTATACCTAGCACGCTTAAATAACTTACAACAAGACAATTATGGTTATCTAAAACAAATAGAAGAATTAAAATCAAAACGGGAAGAATCTAAAAATACAAGTGAAAATAATTTAAACGACAACTCTAATCCAGATTCAAATGAAATTATTTCATGAGATAGCTACTTAACATGAGATACCACATGAAATAACATAAGTTTAGCTATAATAGCTTGAAACAAAACGTTAACTGATAGTTCTGAATTTATGGAATCTATCAATTGGATGTATGATAATGGTATGACATCATATAATACGACAGAATCATTTATGCCATATCAAACAATAACACGTGCCCAAGTTGCTAAAATGCTAGATAAATTTGCCACAGCAACTAATTTAACAACAGTTAGAAATCTTTGAAACTGCGAATTTAGTGATGTTAATCCACAATCTGAATTCAAAGATTCCATAACAAAAGTTTGTCAATATTGAATTATGGCTTGATCTAGTGATAAATTTTATCCAGACCAAATTGTAACAAAAGCTGAATTTATTGCCATGTTAATCAGACTATTTGATTGAGCTAAGCTAGATGAAAATATCAACCCTCGACGAACTGAATATTATAAGAGAGCCATAGAAATTTGATTAATAACAGCTCAAGATACCGTTTCATTCACATCAGAGATTGCAAGATATGATGTAGCCACATACTTATACAGATTAAAAGTGAGATTAACTATGTACAATAATTTAAATTCCAGCCAGCTTTCCGATGAAATAGTAAAAACACTTGAAGAAACAGTAAATACATGAGAAAATTGAAAAATAAATGTAAAAGTATATGTAGACATACTAGCTCTTAACAATTCCGCATTTACAGATGGCTATATAGAATTGTTATGAGAAAGATACAAAGTAAAAAGATCTGAATTAGACAGCTACAATGTATGAACAAATAGCTTTGTTCGATACTGAAAACTTTATAATTTAGAATCAGATGATTCAATTTGAAGTATCTCTTTTATACTTACAAATTGAACATTAACAGAATGAACAATCCGTATTAATAAAATATCTTATTATTTAAACAAAGATCCAAATACTACAACTTACTATAATTTAACACAAAAATAATGACAAAATCAATCTGAGATATAGATAACCAACGGAAAAAATTATTTCCAATTTTTAACAACAATCCAGAATTAATTTATCTAGACAATGCTGCATCAACACAAAAACCTAAAAATGTCATAGACTGAATTTCTGAATTTTTAGAAAATAATTATTCTAATATTCACCGCTGATTTTATTCATTATCTGAAAGATCTGAAGAATTATATTATCAATCAAAATGTTCACTAGCAAAACTAATCAACTGCAAACCTAATGAAATAATATATTCTTATAATTCCACGTATTGTATAAATTTACTAGCACAAGCTTTAGTTAATAGTTGAAAACTTTGAAAATGAGATAAAGTTCTACTATGAATTTGGGAGCATCATTCCAATATATTACCACGAAAAATATTATCTAAAACTTTTTGATTTGATATCGAATTTATAAATGAAGATGAAAACTATAATATCGATCGAATAGATTTTGATAAAAAATTAGATAAACATGTTAAAATTATATCATTATCTCATGTATCAAATGTTACATGACAAATAATGGAAATAGAAAAAATTAGAAAAAAAATATGAAATAATGTATTTTTTATAGTAGATTGATCACAATCTGTACCACATCTTCCAATTAATGTAAACCATATATGATGTGATGCACTTATAATGACTGCACACAAAATGATGGCATATACATGATTATGAATGATGTACCTCAAACACGAACACATTAAAAATTTAAATCCAATGATACTTTGATGATGAACTATAAAAGATGTAAGCATAAATGATTTTTCATTACAAAACAATACAGATAAATGGGAAGCGGGCACTCCTAATATTGTTTGAGCCGTTAGTTTACTAAAGGCCATTGAAGTTATTCAATCAATATGATGAATGGAAAAAATTCAAGAATATGAAAAAGTTTTGACAAATTTCTTATGCAAGTGATTTGACAAAAGAAATAAAAAAATAAAATTAATATGAAGTACAAATAGCATAAATCGCATCTGAACCTTTTCATTCATACTCAACAACGAACCAAATTTTAATAAAATTTGAGAGTTTTTTTCTTCTAAGAATATATGCATTCGTACTTGATGACACTGTGCATACCCATTACATAAATCATTGGGAATGTGATGAAGTGCTAGATTAAGTACATATATTTATAATACACAACAAGACTTAGAAAAATTTTTCAATACACTGGATAATATAATCTAATCACAAATAAAAAAATAATAAAAATATACTTAAAAAAACAATTATAATATTTGACATAATTATTTTTTAGATTATAATATAACACACAAATTTATTTTAATTACATATAAATATGAATCTACTAGATGATTGTGAAAATAGAACAGAATACAAAAACGATACAAAAAGACAGCTAGGCAATCTAGAAGAAGAAATACAAACATACAAAAACAATAAAAAATTTGAATCAAAAATAAAGGATATTTTACGAAATGTAAGTTACATGCTGCCAAATTTTAAAAATTTAGAACCTAAAATTACAGATTACATTTTAAGATGAAACATATGATCCTGAAAGATTCCCGACATAGAAAAACAAATAAATACATTATCAATGACATCTCGAGAAATAAGAGTTTTATTAACCAATCCACAAATTTGACTAGAAGACAATTTAAAAAAAATAGACGAGATGAAAAAATCCTTTGAACAATATCAAGAAAAAGGACTAAATTACTCACTAAACACCAACCAAATAAAAAATAATCGAATATATTTTAAAGATAAAGTGAAATGATTAGTCGCATGAATTGTAGACTTTTTTTGAATTAAAGAATCGCTACGACCAAATATGAGAAAAATGATATCAGAAGGTGAAAAATATATAGGCAAATTATACAGATCATGAACTATGGACTGCTCAATGATGGTATCAATACTTCTCTGTGCTTTTCAATGAATAAAACCACATCGCCTATGAACTAGCTGAGATTTTAAAAAATATCCAACAGTAAAGTATAATGAAATAGAACCGTGAGATCTTCAATGTTCTCCATGACATGTGGAAATGGTTGTTTCAAAGCCCTATACAAAAAATTGAATAACATATGTTACAACATTATGATCATCAACAGACACAAACAATGTTGACCCTTTGCATGATGAAAACTGAAATACAATTAAATGACAAAATGGAGTATGATACAGAACAAGAAGAATAAAACCTAATCCAAGACACCCATATACTTTCCACAGACCTCCATATGATAAATGGGCAAAACAAAATAAAACTTAAACAGATTATAATGAAAGAAAACAAAAATTACAAATAAAATACTTTATACTCAACATTATCTCTGGGAGATTGCATTCATTCAGCAATATACCTACGAAACCACGTTCTTTGTTTTTTAGCTAAGTAATGAGTATTTTTTTTTAATAATTCTTCCATCTCTTCATAATTATATTCTCATTTAATATATCAAACAACTTCTTTATATCCTATTCATTGCATCGATTGTAATAATGAGGAATATCACTTATCTAAAAGTCATTTCACTTCATCAATTAATCAAGTTTTCAGCATCTCCTTTATCCTTGAATTTATACGCATATTTGTTTCTTCTTTTTCACGCCATAATCACAACATCAACAACGGATGACTAACAGGTTGATGAAGAAAAAGCTCCGTCTTAGTCTTTCAAGTTTCATGAAAAATTTCCAATGCACGAATTATATATCTTGTAGCATTTTGATGCAATTTATTAGCTTCTTCTATATCAATTTTTTTTAATAAATTATATACATATCAAGGCTCTTTATCTTCCATCTTTTGCAATTCTTCACGATATTCATAATTTGGAGGACACTCTGGCATCTGAAAATTTTTATAAATTGTATCAATATACAAACCAGTTCATCATACTATAATTGGAATTTTACCACGTTTTAAAATATCTTCCACCTGATTTTCTACATCAAATTTTCGTTGTCATGCTGTATATGTCTGATCCGGATCTACAATATCTATCTGATGATGAGGAATTTTTTCACGCCACAACAAAGGCACTTTATCAGTTCATATATCCATTCAACGAAAAATTTGTCTACTATCTGCCGAAATAATTTCAACATCAAAAAAGCCAGAAAGTAATAAAGAAAGTTTACTTTTCCCTGTGGCTGTCGCTCACCATATAATTATAGTTCAATATTTATTTGTAATTATAAACTTTTCACATATATCCTTCACCTCCAACAAAATATCATTAACTTCCATACACAAAAATCATTACATATAAACTATTTCATTAAACCAAAATTTTCAGGCCAAAAAATTGGATGATATGAACATTTACTTGTAGTACATAGAATACTAGCTATTTTAACAATATCTCATGAAGTATCTAATAAAAATTCCCATTCTTCATCATATTTTTCATTATTTAAATTCAACAAATAAGAAAGATTAAATTTATATCTATCTCTTCAATTTGAAGATTTCCCAACAAATTGTATATTCGATACAGATAGTCTACCTCATTCTATTCAAGAAACAAAAGGATCCATCCTAAAAGATGTAAAATGTTCCAAAATCTCAGATGATTTTTGCAATGTAGGAGTAAACATCGAAAACGCTTCGTCAAACTGTTTTGATGATAAACGATCAAAAAATTCATTGATTACCTCCTCTGCTGTTACAGGATTATTTAACTCTTGGGATTTAGAAACAGAATCAGAAACACTACCTAAATCTACAGTTTGTAAATCATTTTCAACAATATTCTCATCTCACTTAACAAAATTATCACCCGTTCAAACGTTAACTATTTGTTTTTCTATTTGAGGACGTATTATAGCTTGATAAAAAGAGATACAAAAAAGTAATAAAGAACATCCAAAAAATATCCAAACCCATAAAGGAATTTTTGTAGAAGATTTTCAACTCACCCTAACATCTACATTATCTTCTGAAGCAAATTTTTCAATCAATGCCTTTTTTTTAGCACGATTCGCTTGAGAAACAATTGCAACAGCACTAGCCTTAGTAGGAATCAAATCCGTTTTTCTTCTTTTTACCACAACCTTTTTAGCTGAACTATTATTACTATCCACTTTTTTTCATACTGATTTAGATCATGATCTCATTCATACTACATCTAAAATCTCTGAATCTGATTTTTTTGTAATTTTTGTTGATTTTGTTGGCATAAAAATAAAGAAAACAAATAAAACACATCCAATAATATATACAATTTTAAAAATCATATGCAAGGATGTTTTATAACCCAAATAGTATAGCTATCAAATTAGTTGCTTAAAATCATCCAAACTATCAAAACTTTTATACACAGACGAAAACCTTACAAAA
>Ga0247608_10007822_pt1 | contig 10893 bp, 15 predicted proteins | sample 176DNAGHGlowgp2_FD_193490 | JGI IMG/M metagenome (GOLD analysis project Ga0247608, IMG submission 193490) | Sheep rumen microbial communities from Palmerston North, Manawatu-Wanganui, New Zealand - 1766 DNA GHGlow gp2 | ecosystem: Host-associated > Mammals > Digestive system > Stomach > Rumen ... | reverse complement strand
GTCCGGCTTTGCTTATTCTAATGGTGCCAACAACAATTTCCAACCCTGAATAGCCTCAATGGTGATGCCTTCGTCCACAATGTTATTTGATCAAATGGCTTCTATGGTGATTGGATCTTCCGCTGCTGCATAAATATATTCTCTGCTTGGTTCGATTGCGATTCCTTGTAGTTTGAGAGCATTCGACAGGATGGCTATTTCCAAATCGGAGCATCCCTCGTCCACTTTCACATCAACAAGGAAATCCTTCCATTGAACTTTTATATCTTTCGACACCAGATCACCTTTCAACTCCATTTCATCTTCTCCTGGTACGAGAAAATACCTTAGTTCCTGCTCATGACGGAATGCCTGACGCTTAATCAGCAATAGTGAGAGGTAGGACGCAAGGTCGAAGTCCTGGAAGAACTGGAGATAAAGTTCATTGTCTTTCCCACTTGGGGTATAGCGCTGATGCAGGTGCTGAATCTCATATTCGTCAAGTTCATAGTTTACCAGACCTTCATACAGGCAGAATCCCTTGGAGTTCTTTGCCACTGCTTCACGAAACGCTTTCTTGTTGATTTTAAATTGTACACAGTGTGCTCCCAGTCCTTTTTCTCCTGATGAATATACTCTCCATGCTGCCTCGTTGACAGGTGCGTGGGTCAAACAACAAGCCAAAACCGGTGGCGTGTTACCAGCAGCCCCTTTCACCTGGGCATACGACGCATTGTAAAAACGTCCTTCAAACTTATCCTGCCATGTATGTGGTTCAACGAACCTGATTGTCCCGTTTGTGAGTGACATCATGGCAGCCTCTAGATTCATATACTTATAAATGAACCTATTTGCATTTCTCTCGCCCAAGTAGAAACAATTCTTATGGGCATAATTGTTAATCATTCTTTTGTGTATCATATTACTTTTTTTCAGTTATTTCTTTCAGTTTCTGCAAATATAGTCATTTTTCCATAATGATTTAATCTTTTAACATCCTTTAAGGGGTAATGCAATCACATTTCCTACCAATCGGCAGATAGAGGAATACGGCATCACCATCGAGGCCATCCCTGTCTAGAAATGGCTGGCGGCGGAGGGGTATTAGTGCCAGCCTTGCTCTTTCTTTTTCTTTCTCAGCAGCTGAAGCATCCTCTCCTCGTAATCGATTTTGTTCTGCAGCGTCAGCAAAGTGTTCCTGTCATTCTTGATGCGTGTCTCCAGGTTAGAGATAAGGTAATCCAGGGCCGCCTCTTTGGTGGGGAACGCGTCGTGTGCATTCACCACGTCGCCATTGTCCAAAGTCAGTTCTACGGTTGGAAACATCCTGAAATGATGCGATGGTTCGATGACATTCTTGGCAATGACTGTTCCTTTCTTAATGGCATATTCGGCTGTTGACGAGATGTAATATACCACATCATCGACATGAATCCCTTCGCCAAGAAACGAAGGAGTCAGCTGGATATTGCTATAGTGTTTGATAGGTGGAAAACGCATGGAATATCAATCATTTGCTCCCAGACTGTTGAGTTCGCGCTCGACGCTTGCTTCCCAACCACGTTGGGCCTTGACCTCATCCGTCAATTTCTTGGCCTTGACAAAGAGATCGTTCATCTGCCGGGACAATTGTTTGCGCTGTTCGGGATCCGTGATGCCCTGCAACTTCTGCTGCAGCGCCTTCGCTTCCCTGCGAGCCTCGCTCGCCCTCTGTCGCATCTCTTCTACACTATAAACCATGACACAAACAATCAAGAAAACCCACCCGCTAATCCGATAATAATAGCTAATATGATGAATATCCAGAAGAAACAGCCAACAGACGAACTACAACCTTCACCAACCAGATCGAGGATTGCTCCAAGCCCCTTGCCAGCCCAGCCCAACAGGCTGAAGATCAGGATGACAAGGACTATAAGAATAATAAGACCAATGACTCCTAAAATGTCCATAAGAAATTATTTGCTTTCTAAGTAATCAAAAATAGCTATCATGGAACTCCACCCCAAAATAAAAATAACAGTTTCCAAAGTAGTCATAATTTCATTTCCCGTAAATCATCCATTTGATTTTAAATATGTGCAGTATTCCTCGCAAATGGTTTCTATTGTTTGATAAAGGTCAGATTCATTCACTGAAGAATTAATAGCATCCTTGAACGCATGTAGCAAAGCATGGTCGGAACAACATGGTCCATTATTGTCAATTCCATACTTTAATAAGTTATATTCCAATCCTGTTTGATCGAGTGATTCAATGTGCTTTTTACTAATTGTAGAAAAAAGTTTCAGTTTCTTCCATCCATTCATAATATCCTAATTTTAGTTGACAATTCTATCTTGAGAAGTAGCTTTTAAAAAAATCAAAGTATTGTTCCAGATTCTGCACGGGCATCTGCACAGAAGCCTCTCTTCCTGTGCCTTGAATGGGAACTCGTTTCGTAACGCATTTGTGTTTAAATACCACAGAGTCCTCGTCTTTGATCACAAACCTCTTACCTTCTTTAATCGCTTCTTCGTATTCGTTGGTATATACTCCAGTAAAGAATGGCGATGAACCGTCCTTTGGATGCACAATAACACCGTAAGGTGCTAAGCAGAAGTCTGTAAACTCCTGATCATTGTCAAAATAGATGTTATCATCAGACACTTGAATGTTTGCGTCTATACGAAGTTTCGGACTCATAATTGTTTTGTTTGAAGGGTTGAACTTGAGTTAATATAGAAAACTTTTGAGAAAAATTCAAAGAAAGCTATCAGTTTTTGGAATCCTTATCGCAGATTCTTGAGGTGTTCCATGTTAGAAAAGATGGCCTTTAAATCACAAACAACATCATCGAGAATGTCGTTTACAGTTTTGTCGGTGATAGTGATATATTGGTAATTAAAGAATTTGCCAAATGATTTACCTCGGGCATAGCCACTCCATATCTTGTTAAGACCATCACAAATCTTTTTGAATTTATTATCTATATCCTCTTCCGTTGGATGTAATATGACGCATCTCCGATATTGATTATTTTGTAGTTGAATCATCAAACGATAGACATCATTGACGATTACAAATACTTGTGTAGCACCCCTTCCACGAGAAAAATCAGTTTCATAGAAGACCACACCTGTATTATAATGCTTTTTCCCTTTTGGGTCCTTGAATTCCTTCTCTTTGTTCCAGTGCTCACAACGGCCTTTGAGAATTGTCGAAGTCTGCAATTTATCTATGAGGATTTTGAGCATTCTTTCATGGTGAATTTTCTCTCTGATGTCAGCGATGCGCAAGTGAACTTCCTCCTCGGCTGGCTTAATCATCTTGTCATAATAATTATCCTTGGAAGATACATTCCAATCGTCTGATTGAGAAAGGTTATGTAAAGCTTTCAAGAAGGTGCAATAGTCATCTATGATGCAAGTTCCCCTACCAGTAAGCCCTTTAAAGCTATCATGAATACAACTTGACACTTCCGAATAATTACGTTTTGTCCAAGTAACACTGATATTGCCACCGCTTATTGTTGTGATATGGGACGGGTTAAAGTTCACCTCATCAAAGAGTGAGAGTAGGACAAAGGTAATACCTTCTGTTGCCCAATCTTTAGCTTGACCTTTCGGATGACTCCCTTCCCATTCGTCATAAGCCTTTTGAGCATAGCCATCAAGTTGCTCTTGGTAAGGCATACTTTTAACCTTATTTTCTAAGATCAAAACAGGACGCCATTTCTTTCTTGCCTCACCTTCATTGCGAGGTTTTGAATACCCGACCAGGATGTAGATGCTCAAGTCATAGTTGTTGTGTTCTCGTCGTACTTCAATATTTTCATTGTCGGGGTGAAAAGGTTTTGGTCCATTCCCGGGAATCGCCTCAACGTTGCAGATTTGTTTTTCCCACCAGAATTCATTTTCCCCAGTTAAGGAATGGAGTAGGCTGAGGAAACGGTTCCAATCAACGTTACTCAACCATTGAAGGAAGTTTGTATGAAAGAGTTCCTTTGAACCCAATGACATCTGGAAAGTGATGGAATTGTGCAAGGTTTGAATGCATTCTTTTTTGTCCATTTTGGTCAGTGAGTATTAATTTGATATATTCGATTAGACATTATTTCGCGGAATGTGTGCCCAAGTTGGTAGATTGAAACGTTCCGAGTGGGTGGGAATGCTCCGATTTCGCTAAGAGTATAAAGATACCGAGACGTGAGCTGGATTTCCATATAGAATAAGAGGATTAATGAAGATTGAACAATTCTATTAGCAGAATTCGTGTAGTATCCACTTAGGGAAGAAATGAGGAATATTCTGTGCATAAGAATCACTGCTTACACCAGGATTCACCTCGACCACGAAATCTGGGGTTGCATCTATCACATAATAAGGCGATTGTAATGGTCTTAGCCTGTTTACCGCTTCTCGCACCACTTCAGGTATGTAACCGCTCCTATGGTATGCGTGATGATTGAGTATCCAAAAGCGTTCTTCCTTAAGAAAGACTTGTTCCGGCATAAATTGGCGGATTATGTATGGCGGTGGCATTGTGGCGATGCGCTGTCCATAGGCGGAAGCCAATTTATCCATACTTACTTCAGGCCATACGGGAAGTTCCAAATCGGTGTTGCTCTCAGGAAACATATACTTTAACGATTTCATGGAGCTTCTGACAAAAGCTCGATTCCAGCCTCTCCGAACGATGGCTTCAGCTGAGATTTCGCTCAGTTCAGGAACAATAAATGAGGGAATGGTAATGTCTTCTATCAGTGGCAAGTAGATGCTCATGTCTGACATTACTCGATAGTCTCGCCACCGAGATATATAGCGCGGGTCATCGGGAAATTCTGCCTTATTGCTGATAATATAGGAACGATACAAAAGTCTGTCGGCATCGGGGTGCGGGGTATCTGACACACACAGACCCCAGGCTCTCATAGCAGCCATTTCGTCAAGCCATCCATTATAATAATCCGGCGTACTCGGCTCAAAGCATTCTTTTTGGTATATTATCTGAAGTTTCATAATTACTCTCATTGCGAAGTAGCGCATGCAACCATGCAGCTACGCTCAGTCGTGCACCGTACTCCACGTATTCCTTAAATTCTAATGCGAAAACATTGATATCTAGAAACTTACTAGTTTCGTATGGTGAGTAGTTGATATTATGCGTCAACTCGTACACTTCGTTAAATAAATTTCTCAAGATGGGCTTTGCCATCTCCAACCCATCAAGTTCGAGTCCATACATGTCGGCAACATATCCAAATTCACAAAGTTCGGTCGGCAAGATGCTCTTGAAGTATCTCCTTGCCCACCATTTTGAAACATCTTCACCTTCTCCTAATCGAAGACTTGCAATCTGCTGAATAATGTTCATGTCAGCAAACGGGACTTCAAGCTTTATCCCAGCAGGTGTGTAATACATATCAGCTCCAGCACACACTTCGAACTCGTCTCCCACAGCAAGCAGCAGCGGACGGTCTTGGGGTACCTCCTCTACAAAAAGTGTATCACCTCCCTGCCCTGAAAATACGGTAGTTACGCCCAAATCCTTGAAGCGAGCGACCATGGCCCGGCTGATGCTGTAATCCTTAAATCCCAATCCGTAGGGAGACTGGCATTTGGGGCATTTGTCCAATTCGCTGTAAAACGGATACTCGTCAATATCGATGAGCTCTGCGTGTTGCGCATATTGTGCCATACGTTCCTGCACACGTCGTTCCGTGCGGAATTCCCATCTATGGCTTTTGAATCCGATGGCAGTGAATGGTATGTTCAACTCATGCAGCCACGACATAATGATGCTTGTGTCAAGCCCGCCACTCAAATGAACACCAATTTTCTCTCCCTCGAATTTCTGAAAATAATTCTCAACTGCGGTCATCAACGATTTGTAGCTACATGAACTAGATATTTCAATGGGTGTATATACGATTTCCGTATCACTCTTTGTATCGTTCCATGCGTGTCCTGGCTCAACGACAGCGAAATGTGGAAATACCAGCAGGTTTCTTATCTTTTCCTTATGCTCAGCATTTATGGCATATTGACGCTCGTTCACCAGGAAAGCATCAATGTTGAACTCCTTCCACATTCCTTGTTCTAGCTCGTCCCAAATATCGTGTTGTAGAAAGTTTGTCATGGTGTTATAAAAACGGAACGAGCTGTCATAGTATTTGGGGCGAGTGATTTTAATGTCGTTCATAAAAACATCACTACTGGTTGAAAGAATATCCATTGTTTATCAAATCGGTCGGCAGGCATACCATCTTCCACTACCCAAGCATGCATTCGGGCTGTAGGTAGGAATGTTCCTATGAAAGCCACCCCATGCTCTCTGAAACGTTGTGAAGTAGTAGAGATGAAGATTGTGCGAGGTAAACACAGGGTATGTTGAATTTTCATTTCAGGGTACACGCTATAGTAGAAATTCGATGCGTCGCACCCATTTTTGAAAAGGTTCAGTTTGAGACAGATGAAGAATAGATTGGCTATTGGATAGCAATGTGCGCACAACCATGTTAAAAGTTTCGCATAACTTCTAGCCAGCCGAGGATGTCTTACTTTTTTCCACCCAAGGCTTTTGCTCCTCTCGCACATTTTGAAGGGATCTATCACAGCTTCAATGCATTGTTGTTTCTCTGCATCATCAATATCCTCAAGCAGATCAGCCGTTTCTGACTTCTTCTGTTCGCAAATAAGGCAGCCCCAAAAGCTGTTGAATCTAAACGTCTTTCCGTAGTATCCTATGGGGTGGTTGATAACCTTCATTGTCAGAATGAGATTTACTCCCCACGGACAAGAATTGTGACCGTGGGGAGTCGTTGTTGGATGGGTACTTGATGTTAGTTGATGTCGGCACGGCCGCCAGTGCTGCTGTCCCTCTTCATCTTCTGCTTGTAGTTAACGTTGGCATCAGAAATGCCCACGCTCTTAGCACCCTGTACGTTCTTGCTCGTGGCATAGATGTTTACGCCGAAGAGTTTACTAATAATTTTTTTCATGTGTGTAAATAATTTAGGTTTATGCCTACTCTGTCTAGGATTTTCGGCTTCCTCCTTTATACCTTCATTTCTTTTACAATCCAGTTGCCTGGTGCTGCCCAACTTTCGGCTCTTTTATTAAAGCCAGCACGGCGTATTGCTTCTATCACCTCCGTTACATGGGGAACAGAAGCGGTCGTTCTCGAGATTACTTGTAGGATATATCCTTTGGGAATACCTCCATCAACAAAATCGCGTGGTGCTTGTAATAAAAATGTTTTCATACGAACAGATTTTTTAATACCGTATTTGGATTTCTTCTTGCGCTATTTCAATTCTTGGATAAATATTTATAGTTCTTGTTTAGATATCTCGATTAGATAATCATATAAACGATCCGATAAATCAGAGATTAGAGCCAAATCCTTTCGACTTATACCAGAACGAGAAAGAGGTTCTATTATATTTAAAAAAACCTCTGAGTCATATTCATTCTCAGTACAAAGCCTCAATCTAATACTTTCACATAAATCAAGTATATACCTTTTGCTTGCGCATGGATTCTGGAATAAAGGTGTACACTCGTCAATGATCGTCATTAAACTTGAAGGAATCTGTTGAGTTGTAGCTTTAGTTAATGGATGTCCACAACTTGGACAGAATGAATGTTCAGGGAGCACGGGATAACCACATTGCAAACATCTCATCGATGATTTAATATCAGAATTATACATGTTAAATATGTTTGGTTTGATTAATGATTCTTATAAATATATATATTCAACATTCTTGAAATAAAAACAAGAGGCCTAATATCAAAATCATAGCAAGAAAACGTCCTAACGGAGTACTGACAACAAATCCTATAATGTCTTCTATCATACTTGCTCTATTCTCTTTTCTTTCTTTTTCTTTTTGCGCCTGAATGAAATTCTCTTGAATTTGTTTTACCTCCGTTTTTACATTCGTAAAAAGGGTGCCGTCGACGGCATTATGATAGAATTCTTGTAGGAACTTATGGAAAGTAGGCAGTGATTGTTCAAACTTTCCTCCGCTCTTTTCCCATATTGTCCACCCTTTTTCATCCTTGATTATTTTCCCTTCTTCATCCTTTCGTTCATATTTATAACTATACTGCACTCTTACGCTTATGCCAGAGCTCATGCATAGATTCTTCAAATCCGTTTCGTCAAGGGTGAATATTGATGGAGACCCCAATACCGAACTGTGATAAATATATTTTTTAAGGAAATGAACGCTATCGCTTTTACTGGTAAAAACAAGATCATCTATATTGAAATAATCTAAGTCTTTGTGGACTTTTATCGCCAAGCATAATTGCCTTTTGCTTTCTTTTTTTTCCTTATAATAAAACAATAGAACTTGATAATTACCATCTTCCCAGTCTTTGGACTCTTTATTGGGGTAGAAACAGAATGATTTTCTATATACGTCGAATATTTCATCTGCTTCTTGGAAACGTCTGAATATTGCGACATTATAATCCTCATGTGTAACTGCTTCTTTGGAAGCCATTTTATCAATGAGGCCATCTACATAGACATCAATTTCGTCAATGTCTATGCCTTCAGCCTCTGCCCTTTTATGTAGCACCCTACGTTCACGTTCTGTTATTTCCCCATCGGCAATAATGCCTTGGATGAGAGTTTCAAGTTGTTGTGAGTACATATACTATATATTTAAATTGAAGACCACAATTTAGCTTTCCATTACAAATATCAGCAATGAAAGTAACAATAGTAGGCCTAAAAAAAACAAGATTGAATAGCCTATGAACTTTGCAAGAGATAAGTGCAAATATGTTTCCAAAAACTTCGTAAAACCACCTTTCTCCTCAGCCCACTTCGAGATACCATTTTTCTGATTTAGTATTTCAAAGGTTTTCTTCCATTTCTTAGGAATTGAGCTCAATTTATATTCTACTCTTACTTCGCCTTTGGAGTTTGTCAATTTTATAGTGGAACCTTTGGCCGTTAAGAAAGTTCTCAATGTTTCGCTATCAATATAGTAAAAATTGAAATGCTTGTTCCCGTCATGAATATTCTTGTCTGCCAAATCGGACTGCTTGTTGGTCACAGGATATAATGTATGGTCCTGTAAGTTTATACATAAAATAAACTCATCCTCTTCGCCTTGGGTCGTTAGGCAGAGATAAAATGCTTGCTCGTTTTCCTTGGAGGAAATCGCGTGTAGATAAAGACATTCTTTATAGTCCTGATTTTTGTCAAATATCACACGTCCGCCAGCTTCTGTTATGGTGGCATTAAGAATCTGGTACTGCGATAGGTAATAAGGTGTTGGCTTTATTCGCTTACCTTTTATTTTTCTGCTCAATAATCCTGCCGTTTGTTGTTCACTCAAGCCATTCTTCGGGCTATCTCTTTCGTCTGCTCCCTCAATCGCGTTTGCTAATTTTTCCTCTGAATCAGGATAGGCCTCTGGATCAAACATAACGCGGTAGCAATACTGCGCATAATATTGAAAACCAGGAAGATCTCGAGCCTGTGTGCTCATTTCGTAGTTATTGTATGCCTCAACTTGAATGTCTGTAGCATGGCATAGTGATTTCAACTGTTCTTCGGTTAATAAAAAGCCTGTAGTATTTGCATTTTTTTTAACGCCGTCTATATTTTGATTTAGAAGAATAGATGAACGCCTTGAAAGTAGGTAACCCTGCTCCGTAAGCGATAATAACTCTTTATGTCCACTTGTAAACAAAAGTCTGCGGTATTCGTCCCCCTGACTATAACTGAAAAGTAAGCAAAGACGTTTGTACTGTTCATCTGTTTCATTTTTAAAAATTGAGCACTTTGTAATATCCGCAAACTTAAAACTCAATACAATACCATTTGCCACTTTCCGCTTATCTTTTGATATATATGATTCCTTTAATTTATAATACTCTAACATTTGGCTGATTTCAGGGATTAATGCATCAAAATTATATTGCCTTGTAATCTTCTTTCGAATTGTATTACCAGATTGGGCAATTAGTCCTTCAACATAGACATCAATTTCATCGATATCTACGCCTTCCGCCTCTGCTTTCTTATGCAGCACTTCAAGTTCTTTGTCTGTGATGATCCCATCAGCAATGATACTTTGGATCAGTGATTCTAATTGTTCTGAGTACATAATAACACTTTGGTTAATTATTTAGGTTGTTAGTTTATACATACACAGCAGTGTGGGCCTTTCAGCATTCTTCTACTGGAAGGTCCTGGAATTACCCGTGATAAAAAGAATGAAATCAGCCCACACCTATAATTAATAGGGTATGCCTGCGAGGGTTGGGCAGGGTACACCTATAACATCATAGGAGGACGCCTCTCAGACTTTGTTCCTATCACGTGAGTAAATTTTCCAGGTTTACCAGTGGAACGAAGCATGATGATCCTCGCTTTGCGATCGATGGCTTTTACCTCATCGACGCTGCAAAGTTAGGAAACTTTCGTGAAAGTCGTGCCATCGTGGGCTGATTTTTTTAGTTTGACATTGATTTTAGTCTCCTTTTGTCCTTTCCGGACCTATTGCGGGCGCAAAGATACGGTAAAAGGCGGAAAGGAACAAGGGTAAAATCAGTCCAAATGTTGGTCCAATTGGTCCAAATCGTTTTTTGAACGTAAAACTGACGTAAATCTGGGCTTAAATCTGCCACAAATTGTGATAAATGGGCTTCTTTAATGATTCTTTATCACTCATGATACTGCTCGAGGTATTCGAGGTGGTTGATGTCTAGGTCGTTTTGGGCACGCTCCCAGATTTGGCGGGTGCTATCGGACTGATGGGCTAAGCGATAGACGCCGAGATAGACGTAGGTGGTGTCGAAGAGGTTTTTCATGAATGTGATGAGCACAGACCTATTGCGTAGGGCGTTGGTGTAGCGCTCTTTGTTGTACTGGGTTAATTTAGCGAGGGAGGCCGAGTCGGTA
>Ga0247608_10007818_pt1 | contig 10895 bp, 9 predicted proteins | sample 176DNAGHGlowgp2_FD_193490 | JGI IMG/M metagenome (GOLD analysis project Ga0247608, IMG submission 193490) | Sheep rumen microbial communities from Palmerston North, Manawatu-Wanganui, New Zealand - 1766 DNA GHGlow gp2 | ecosystem: Host-associated > Mammals > Digestive system > Stomach > Rumen ... | reverse complement strand
TTTTTCCATATGAGAGTGTTCCTGATAACATACGCCTTCATCCATATCCAGGTCCACATAGTACACGCTTCGATAACCCGATGACAGAGCCGTGACCATTTTATTTGCAAGCATATTCATATCCTCCACATACTTATGGAGATTCTCCTTTATGAGATGGATATTGCGGGCAAGGATCTGAATATCATCCCGTGAGGTATCATCCACCCTTACATGGGGAGAGTTCGGGTTTATTTCATGTGTCAGATCATCCAGATCTCTGGCCACTTCCCCGATCTCAGAAGTCATATTGGAAAGCATTATCCTCAGCTGTCCCGTCGCCAGCATGATCAGCAATACGCCGACCAGGACAGAAAGAAAACAATTGAACATGATAGCCCTGTTCTGACCGGCTATATGTTCGTCGTACCAGTCCGCAGAAAAATCCACGGCGACTATGCCTGCCACATTACCATTAGAATCAAACACAGGGCTGTAACTGCTGTAAAACCTGCCCCAGGCATCGGAATAGGGTTCTGCGTCCACCGCAGATATACCATGGGAAGCTTCCACAAGCGCCGGAGTGCTCACCACGGGAGAGCCGAACTCCCCGGGATCTTCCTCCGTGGGATCCACGGAAAAAACGAAACTGCCGTCATCACAGGCTGTGACACAGTAGATATATTTAAGATCTATGTTATCCTGAAAAACTGCGAGAGTATCGCTGATCTGCCTATACCCTTCGGTATCTTCATCCTCTGCCGTAAGGCTTTCCAGTACGTCGCCGTCCAGCATATCGGCTGCACTTTTAGATATGTCGAGCATGCGGTTATCGATCAGGGTCTTCATTGCAATGCGGGAATTCTTCATCAGATTAAAGCCCAGCAGCAGATTCGCCGCCAGAAGCAATACCGATGTCATGATCGCCAGTCTTACCGAGAAACCCGGTTTCATCGTTTTTTTGTCCATCTTAAGCCCCCCGTAAGCATCATCCACGGTCTGTTCCGCATAGAAACAAGCTTTGAATAGCCAGCTTTGTATAACCTGCTTTAAACAACCATCTTTGAATGACCGTCTTTGAATGACCATCTTTGAATGACCGTCTTTGAATGACCACTGAAGATGTGATCCATGAAAACAATTATACAATCTGAAAAAATATTAGACAAGGCTGATATTTCAAATACGATAAGAATCAGTAAATCATCATCCGGACATAAAGAATGCAACAAAGAATTTAAAGAAGGTATTTCAATATGAGAAAAATAACTATATACTGGGAGATAAGTTACTGATATCAGAAGAAGCCGAGGATATCCCTATAGACTTGAATATTGTAAACACCAAGATAGAAAAATATCTGATATAAACCCACACATAAGACATCTCTAAGACAGATAACCATAAAAATGATAAACACTAATAAGACTAATAAAACCCAAAAGACTGAAACAATATTATTTATTGCAGGTCTGGTATGCTTTGCGTACAGCGTGATAATCTGGCAGGTCAGAAGCGGCACGGGCTTTTTTCTGATATGGGATATTCTGGGGGCAGCCATGATCATTCTGGGCATCATGCTGCACACCGGTCTTTTAGCCCAAATATGGAAAAAGTTTCCTGCCATGATACGAAAGACTGTCGTGATCATTACCGCAATAATACTGCTTACTTTTTTAGCAATCCAGGTGATAATACTGAGTGGATTCTTCTGTACGGGAAAACCCGACCTTAACTATGTGATAGTTCTCGGGGCACAGGTCAGACCGGACGGTCCCAGCATAGTACTGCGCTACAGACTGGACAGCGCATATGAATACCTGCGCGAAAATCCACATACCATATGCATCGTCTCCGGTGGACAGGGCAGCAACGAACCTGTCCCCGAAGCTACGGTCATGAAAGAATATCTCGTTAATAAAGGAATTGATACCGATAGAATAATCGAAGAAGACCGTTCCACATCAACAAACGAAAATATCAAAAACAGCATGGAACTCATCAAAGATACAGACTCCGATATCGGAATAATCACCAGCAATTTCCACGTTTTCCGTGGAGTATCCCTGGCTAAAAAACAGGGATTAAAAAATGCGTGCGGCATAAGCGCTTCATCACATCCGCTCTATCTGCCCAACAACATGTTGAGAGAAACTTTCGCCATAATAAAGGATAAACTGTGCAAAAATATCTGACCATTACATACCTTGTTATTTATAAATATATCTATCCACATCTGTCACAAATCATGATCCGATGAGCCGTTCTTTAGAGCATTACTATAAAGACATAAAGCGTTCTCCGATAGGGGAACCAACATTTTATTTTACTTCAAAAAATTCAATTGGATATTTTTTCTGACACACTAAGCCCAAGAGCGCTAAACTCACGGGCTATCAGTTCTGCTGAAGTATCGTCAAAGCACATAAAAGTTCTTGACGTATTATCTTTTTCATACACTCTGACATAATATCTGGTAACGTCTGTATCACTTTGCTTTTTTGTTTCCGAAAAGGTTTCAACAGCCTTGATGTTCCTGATCTCTCCCACATAACACTTATCGTGCGAAAAATAGACAAAGTAACTTATTCCGATCGCCATTAATCCCCCGAGCATATCATGATATGAGGCCATCATAAAATCGTTGTTCACACGCATTTCATCATAACCATGCGCTTCAATCACACGCTTCAGATCCTCACTCGTAATAAAAATCCCAAACTTACGGGTCAGGACCACACCGATCAGCGAAAATATCAAGGCATCGATAAACACCCAGTAAAACGGTATATGAGGACCATAATCATACCCGTTGATCTTTGCAATCACAGCAGCGGACAACAATAATGTCACGACAAATACCAGCACCACCGACAGGAGAAGGTTTCCCAGCCGATATGCGTCGACGATCTCATACATATCCTTTCCATTTTTCCGCTTCTTCGTCTCCGCCACGCGCAGTTCCATGGAACTGTCACCACTGTTTTCCAGAGTGATCTTCGGTTTGACACAATCTTTGTAAAACCTGTAAATAACAAATAATTCGATCAGCACGAAAAAACCGGTTACAACCAAATAGGGCACAAGATCAGACATACCCTTCCCCATATGGGCAAGGGCTATATCCCCACCTATAAAGAACACAGTTAAGAGCGTCCACAAAATGAACGCATCCCTGGTTTCAGCTTTAGGATCCTTTTTTCTGGATGGATCTATCAGTCTCTTCAACATTTTCAGTACAGTCCTTCTGCATCGATAAAATAAACTTACTATTACATTTTAGCATCACAAGACAAGTAAGATTATCCCACACCCTGTTTCATTATTCAATACAGGTATTTCCACCATTTTCGACACATAGATGATATCAAATAAAATTTTCAAAACAATAAAAAGGGGCCGGTAAAAACCACCCCCTTTCCATATAATATCGATTTTCAATTCTTCATAGCCTGATATCCACACTATTCCCCTGAATGTCATTGTTTTTAGAGGTCGTGGTCAGATCATCTTTTTTATCCGCGCACTCTGACTTATCTGCTTCGGATACCTCCTGATCAGATTTGGCCGCTTCATCAAGCTTTTTATCAATATCCGATAGAAAGCGCATTTGCGAGGCAGAAATATCCTGTGCCTTTGCTTCCACCCGAGCCAGTTCCCCTTTCTTTTTTGACACATCATCTCCGCGCGCAGAATCCAGTTTTATCTCTGCATCTAATACTCCCGCTCTGCCTTCCATCTCTGTTTTAAGTGCTCCCTGTACTTTAACCTGTTCCATAGATGATCCGGCAGAAATAATCGCCTGCATACCGACACTTGACATCCCGGTATTATCCTTTGTTTTTCCTCTAATATGCCGGCTGCCTCCAAGCAGGTCATCCATAGATGTATCTCTTGTCGGATCAGAACCACTATTCATATTTATCCGGAAAGACTGTGTACCTACACTATTCCCACTGATACCACCGATATTCATATACATTCTCCAATCATCATTCAACAAAAAAGTAATTCTATTGACCCACTGATGCGTTCTTTGAATTATAGTATTCCTCAAACAACTTATTAGCCGCGTCCAGTGTGTCATGGCTGATGCTCGGCAGATCCCGTCCCCATGCACCTGTGGCTTCTTTAAACCCTTTTTCCATGGCAGATTGCATCTTCTTCATCTTTTCCACATCGTCCCCTGCAAGTGCGCTGGCAAAATCAAATAATCTCTGAGAAGTCTGCTTTACACCCCAGTATCCGTCTTCACTGATATCCTTCTGAGCCTGAGCCTTTGTCGCAGCATCTACGGTAAAATTACCGCCTGCAAGGATCTTCCATATACCGTCACCGGTAGCCTGTCCATAGCTTTTAACCTGTCCGGACAGGGTTTTGTGTACCAGCTCCAACATCTGCTGTTTTCTGGACTCCGTTTCCGCCTTAAGTTTATCCACAAGAGCAGTGCGATCCGCCTTACGCTGTTCTTCGTCCTGCTTCTTTATTCCACGGGCACGTTCTGTATCCGTATACCGCTCTGACTTGATCATTAAATTTGTTGATACTCCATTGATTTCCATTGACATGATAAAACCTCCTTAATTCCAAAAAACGTTATATACTTACATCTACACATTCACCGACGGACATATCCGTCATCTCAACTTGCGGTACACACTCTACTGCAAAAGATAATCCACCGGAGTCTGAAGAAGAGGAACCGATTCCTCCGGATGAAGCCTGTCTCTTTTCCTGTTCATAACGTTCGAACATGGCTTTCAGATATTTTAAATCCGCTCTGGTAAGCTGCTTTTCCTCATCACTCCTGTGTTTTCTCTTTAGTTCATCTATCTCTTCTTCCGAAAGATCTCTCCCGGCGCAGGAGATCATATCCTGCATCTCAGACATCATGTTCTGCGTCATTTCCTTTTCCAGTTTCTCGATCTCTTTCATCATTTTTTCCATCATTTCTTCAGAGATCTTTTCATTTTCCTCCATGCACTCCTTCAATTCTTCTTTTCCAAATATCTCAGAGTCCTCACCGGGAGCGCCGGAAGCACTGCCACCATTTTCTGCCGCTTCCTCTTCTTCCAAATGCCTGACTTTTCTCTTTGCTATCCTTTCCATGGCTCCTGCATGGATTATGGCCGCCATCACCTCACTGTCACCATACTCTCCGCTTTTTAATTTCTTATACAGCCAGGAAAGCTTAGCCTGCATCTTTGCGATCAGAGGGCGAGCAGTCTCAGGAGTTTTCGCCTGCATTATCTGCTTTGACATAAGCTTAAAATTATACGGAAGTCTCTTTTTCAATTTTCCGGATTTAGAGCCTTTTGTATTCTTACGAACTTTTACTTCAAGGCCTCCTCTTGTTTCCCGAAAAGATATACCTGCGATCGCATTCATTCCCGCACCTCCGTAATGGTTACCCTGCCTTTCTGTCAAAGCCCTTTTCATATTTTTCATCGGAGGGTGAAACGATCATCTAAAGCCAAATGACGTGAGCTGCACCTATTTTGATGTGAACGGCAAATAATCTCACCCGATCATCATAACGTTCAACACAAAGACATAATATCCATCCCGGCTTTCCTGTTTGATCTCTATATCCCCTTTATATCTTGCCGCAATGCTTCGAATGTTTTTAAGCCCATATCCATGACCTGAATCATTCTTACTGCTGTCGGGTATTCCTTCTTCATTCAGGATAAGCTTATCTTTCATCCTGTTTTTTACGCTGAGGATAAAAACATTTCCCCTCACCATCGAAGTCACTAAAATCAGCGGGTCTTTCAATTCTTCCGATGCTTCCATAGCATTTTGGAGTGCATTGGATAAGACCACACTCATATCAAAAGGATTAATATCCAGATCATTGGGATATGAAAATCTGCTGTCAAAAATAATGTTTTTCTTTTTGCACTGGTCTGCCGCCTCAGACAAAATAATATCAGTCACTGCATTTCCGGATTTGATCACAGGCTTTGATCCTTCAAACCGTCCGTGCAGCTCCGATATATAATCTATTAGTTCCCCGATATTCCCTGCCCTGGCAAGTCCCTCGATCACAGAGATATGATTCCCCATATCATGATTCATAGCTCTCATCTTCTCATAATACTTCGTAGCGCTCTCAATATGTCGCTGCATATCCTTAAGCCTTCTATCAAGCGATTCCTTTATAAACGCCTCCTCCTGCTGATCTTTGATCTTCTGATACAAAATGATGATAACGAGAACGGAAAAATACGAGCATATACAAAACATGATATTATAAGGATTCCCGGGAATGTTTTCCTTAATGCTTCCGTTTGCGATACCATCCATCCATAATTCATAGAACCTTCTGATTATCGGCTTCACCAACAATAATGACCATGACGGAATGATAAGAACGGCAAGTTCCCGCCAAGTGAGATCTTCTGCTTTATTCCTATAGGCTCTATGTAAAAGACGCAGCGCTACATACAAAAGAAGTAACGCCAATGAGTACTCAATAAGACTCCAGGCCATAAATTCGAGCACTATAGCATTTATATCACTTCTGAAAAGTTCAAATCTGAATACGAAATCCCTCTCATAAAAACCGATCTCAGAAAATATCTCTATTGAAAGCCAGCTGATCAGCCTGAAAACAATACAGAGAAATATCTTTTGAACCGGATTTCGTTTTTCATCCAATAACCATAATGCTATGATCGTAACGACTATTATCCCGACTGCTATTATCCCGGCTCTGTCTTTGTCATCTACCAGATGAGTATTTAAAGTAGTCAGGCAGTAATATATCAATGCAGCTATATAACCCGACCTTTTTATTCTCGTAAAAGGCCTCAACCAATATGCAAACAGCACTGACACCAACACGAGATATATCTCAATACAGACATTGGTATACACGCTGCTGAACGTCTGAAAATTAGTGATTATCCATCCCATCATAATGAATCACCTTCATTCCAGTCCCTTGTATGGAAGGCAAGGTATGCTTTGATCAGATCCCGATATTTCCCCCTGGCAACCGGTATTTCTTCTCCATCGATACACACATTCTTTGAATCATATGCGCCGACACATGATAAATTGATAAGATACGCCCTGTGAACCCTGAAAAAATCAGCACCTAATATTCTTTCAAGTTCCGACATCCTTCCATAATATTCCATTCTGCGTTGATCCTTAAGATGAAGAATGATCTTACGATCAAATATTTCAGCATATGTGATCTGTGATATCACCACATTTATATTTGAGCCTTTGCTTTTAATGGTAAATATCTGTTCGGCCGGGTTGCCTTTATTACTGTTTCCTTTAAGTTTTTCGTGAGCACGATCGATAGCCTTACTAAGTACAGATTTCACTTTATCTTCATCAAAAGGCTTCACAATGTACTGAAACGCCTCCACATCAAAAGCCTGAAAAACATAGTCTTCCAAAGCCGTTACAAATATTATGATCAAATCCTTCGCATTATTCCGAAGCACTCCGGCAGCACTCATGCCATCCATCCCCGGCATCTGAATGTCAAGCAGTAATATATCGGCATCAAAATCGGAAGCCAGGATTCCCTGGGCATCGGAATACATATCAACCTCAACCTCCTGTGACACTTCACGCACATATCCCGCGAGGATATTTCTTATTCTCTTATCATCATCACAAATTGCCACCTTCATAGAAATTCTCCTCTATAAACCATAGTTAAATTGGCCCATGAGTACAGTATCCCTATTGTTTATCGGACAGCAAATCTGTCATATTCAGTATATTGTCTGAAATTCAGTTTTTCTGTTGTGAAATGCACTTGATAAATGCCCGCTGACGAATAAAAACAGGGACTTGCAAGTAAGCTTGCAGTCCCTGTGCGGTCCTTTCCTTCCAGACAGTGAATATAATAAGGACCCTCTACACCCATCATCTCACGAAGTCCGGTAATCTGACTTCAAAATCTTTACTTTTTGCTGCATTTATGTGAAAATTAGGAAATAAATGTGCAAAATCCATGACCTCATGTGAAGGGCTATATGCTGATAAAAGACATGAGCATGTCGAGAAAAAAGGAGGATTACCATGTTAGTATTTGACGAGAAAAATGATGAGCAGCTGGTGACACTAAAACATAGCTTGAATGTATTTCATGAAGCTCTGGCACTTGTAAAAACGGGCGAGACAAGATTTCATGTCACGGACGATAACGGCAGGGTGCCGGATTATGATCTGACCTATACCGCAAATATGCTTCTGTTCCCGGAGCACGTGCGAAAACTGATACTGAAGATGACAAACGGAGGCAGCGCCCTGGGGACATTTCTGGTATATGATGAAGAAAACACTGATATGCTCTGTCTGGATTTTCTGCGGCAGTATAAAAAGATCGAGATCGAAAAAGCTGACGAGTACAGTGTTATGGTAGCTTTAATGGCACTAAGGCATACAGATATCCCCATATACCATACGGACGAAAAGCTGGAATGGTTTTTTGAAGGCCAAGACAGGCTGCACCGTATTGACAGCTTTGACGAGGAAAAGTCTGAAGGAACACTTCACATCACCCCCAGCGTATTTGATATGGGATATACAAAGCGGGACTGGTCGGTTTTGGGCTCCGTTTCGGCATTTCAGAATATCTTCTTCTGGCAGCATTTTATGGAAGGAAAGCCCGGTCCCTTTAAATATCTGGAGGTTGTATTATCACCTATCACAGGTATCGGCGGGATCCTGTCCATTATGTCAATGCTTTCAAATGTAGCTGCGCAAAAAGGCTATACCGCTTTTCTCAGACCCGGATGCACCAGATATCCGGAGCAGCTTTTGTGCAGGTATTTTCGCATAAATGCAAAGCCGGAGGATTCAACAGCCGAAAATACCATTTCCGTTGATGATCTGGCCATACTTACCACCACCTGGTATGTATGTCAGTTCCCTGCCAGATTCGACGAATCCATCCTTGATGCAGGATTCGCCGGTGAAATGAATGAATATGCCACTGCGGTTATAGGCGGCAAAAAGACCCTTGGAATTCTGGCCAGAGGCACCGATTATGTCACGACCAATCTCGGAGACGACAGAGTTCACGCAAAACCGGCACATATGATCCCCGTCATCAGGGAATGGATGAAGGAAGGCGGATATGAAAAAATCTTCCTGGCCACAGAGGATAAGGACATCTACAATGAAATGCTGGCAGCTTTTCCGGGGCAGGTCGTGGTCATAGCCCAGGAGCGTCATTCGGTTGACGAGATGCGGGAAAAGAATACAACGCTGATTTACGAATTCGAGCGTGAGATCAATTCCGGCAAGGCGTATGCGGATGCTCTCGAAGATACCACCGTAAACTATTTTTATGCCCTGTATATACTTTCAAAATGCGATGCCTTTATGTGTTCCGGACAGTGCAACGGATGGGATGTGGTCCGGGCTTTTAACAAGGGAAGATTTGAAAAAGAATATAAATTTACGGTAGGTATCGATAAGAATGATGATGGAAGAGCCGTTGGAAGTGCGATACTGTCCGGTAAACCCTTTATGTATACGGATTCTTCCTTTAAATCTGTCGGGGCCAGGCTTAAATTCAGTGAAAAGGTTGATCCTAAGGCGCTTCAGGCTGCAGCACGTCAGGCGCTTGTGGCCAACAGATGGGTTACTTACGGGATCTTTGAAAAGGACGGATCATTCTATTATCACGATGAGCTGACCAATGATATCGCAGTGTCCGAACATGACTGGGAGGATCTGCCCGCCATTGGAGGCGCAGACATGGAAGGACATCTTTTAGGGGTATTCTATAAGGATGATACGGTGACGATCACCGCTTTTCACGGTCTGACCGACGGCGGCGGACTTACGATGTTCATAGACAGTCTTCTGGAGGCTTATACAGCATATACAAAAGGCGAAAGCTATACTGCGGAAGCTGTGGCATATGAGGATGGAAATGCGGAGCCCTTTGAGGTTGCGGGCAGGCTCTTTGATGAGATGAATCTTCCACAGATAAAAGCCGGAGGTTTTATGAATAAGGAGCCCTTCCTCATACCTGTGGAAACCGGGGAAAAAGGAAGTCTCCCCACTCATGTCCTGATCAAAGCTGATGCCAAGGAATATATGCAGTTTGCCAAAAAGCTGGGAATACGCCCGGTGACGGTTCTGGTAAGCCTTTATGCAAAGGCAGTGCTCAAGGTAATGGGCGATACAGACAGGAAGGTGAAGGTGGCTGTTCCCATTGATTTCCGAAATGCTCTGGAGATCCCGCATACCTTCAGAAACTGTGCCATGCCTCCTCTTATGCTGGATTTAAGCCCCGAGATCATAAACGGAGATCTTCAGGTGCTGGCAGCTACAGTGCAGGCTATCATGAATAATATGACAGGCAAGGCAGCAGGTGTCTCCATGGTAAAGATGATGGCGGATATGATGGGGCAGATGCCGCCCCTCCCCTATAAAGACGCCGCAGGCATGTTTGCAGGCATGAGCAACGGCCCGATATTTTCCTTTAATGTTTCCTATGCCCGCAGGCTTACGGACAAGGATCATCCGGAGCTTCTGGATTCGTATTATTATTTCTACCCTGCAGATAAGGGTCAAAGTGTGCTGGAGATGGTGGCACTTCCGGACACCTTCTGCATATGCATGAACCAGGGCTCGGATTCAACCGATTATGCCGATGCACTGTGCGCGGTATTTAAGGATAATGGCATTTCCTCCCGAATCGAGGACGTGCTCAAGGGCAATCCGGGATATGTAGAGCTCCGGGAATACGAAAAGTGGCTGTGATCGCATCCTCAAAATAACTGCCTTTCAAATTAGATAAAAAAATAACCCGGCTGCAAGCTTGCTTGCGCCGGGTTATATTATTGCTTATGTGCTATTCTTGTAACTTATTACTCGATAACGGAAGCAACTCTTCCTGAACCTACGGTACGTCCACCCTCACGGAT
>Ga0247608_10007817_pt1 | contig 10897 bp, 6 predicted proteins | sample 176DNAGHGlowgp2_FD_193490 | JGI IMG/M metagenome (GOLD analysis project Ga0247608, IMG submission 193490) | Sheep rumen microbial communities from Palmerston North, Manawatu-Wanganui, New Zealand - 1766 DNA GHGlow gp2 | ecosystem: Host-associated > Mammals > Digestive system > Stomach > Rumen ... | reverse complement strand
GAGGTCACCTGTATCGGCGGCCACGATCTTGTAGGTAAACGTAATCGAGGCGATTTCCTTGCCGTCCTTGACGGAACGAGCCGATTCCTGCGACATTCCCACCTGGGTAAGGCCTTTTGCGTTTGCAGAACCCGTCGGCACCACCAGAAGGGCGCTCCCCTGCACACTCCAGGAGACCGTCACCGGGAATTCAAACGTATCGCCCACGGTAACTGCGGGCATTCCGCCCTGCGGACCCGCCACAATCGAGATTCCGAGCTGCTCCGCAGAAGGCATCTGGATTTCAGGTGTTGCCACGGCGCTATCAACCGCCACGGAATCAGCACCATTCACATTCAAAGAATCATTTTCCATACGCCGACAATATACAAAAAACCCGGACTCAAGGTCCGGTGTCTGAAATCACTTAAGATATTTCCGCTTTATTCCGTCACCTTGAACTGCAGGGATTTCTGCCCCTTCGCGCCGCTCAAAACGGCCATATACACGCCCTTCTTGACCGAGCGATCCAGTTCTACGTTGGCCTTGCCCTGCACATCGACCGAGTAAACCTTGCGGCCCTTCACGGTGAACAGGGAGAGACGTTCGTAGCCAGCCGGAATCATGAAGGTGCTGTTCCTGGAATCAAAGCGGAACTGGTCAGACATAGCGGTCTTTGCAGAACCGATCGAGACAATCTGTTCGCCCGCCTTGATGCCCAGATCCACACTGTCCGCAGAGTCAGCTACAACAACGGAGAACACGTCCAGCGCGACATCGCCCTTCCAGGAGACGCGGATATTGGAAGTTCCTTCAGTCGGCAGAGCAATCTTGTTATAGAAGCCCTTGATGGTCGTGAGGCCACCCGTAGACGTGTATTTCACGGAATCCACGGTTGCTCCTTCATCGACACTGTAGCGGAGGTAGCCATCGCTGTTGGCACCAACCTTGGCATAGAACACATAGTAACCGGCAGCCGGAATATCCATCAACGTATATTCCGCCCAAGCTTCAGACCCGCTATTTTGTGAAGTCAGGTACATTTCATTCTGCACACCCTTGGCATCTGTTTCGACAGTCTTTGCGTTGGAGGAATCCATGTAGTTTTCACCCTGGATTGCATAGCCGAAGTTCCCCACACCGTTTCGAACAAACTCATACTCTCCGCCACCTTCGAGCTGAGCGCAATCTACATTGGCCGGGCTCAGCCCCACGCTCGAAAGGCCCTTACCGGCATTCAGGTTCTTCATCAGGTTCTTGACATACTTGCCCGAAGCGGTCAGGTTGCCGTCGCTCCAGCCACCGTTAGAGCTTGCACCACCCGTCAATGCGGCAGAAGTTTCACCCTTGTCGCTAATGGACCAGTTGGCCCAGCTCACGCCAATGGTTTCAATCCAAGACATCCAAGTGTCATTCATGGACTTCGTGAAATTGCCGTCGCCGCTAGATTCGGAGACACCCCATTCGGTAATGATGACCGGGAAATCGTTGCACTTTGCCCTGAGCACATTCCATCGCAGAGAACCATGGCCACTGGTAGATGCGTAGAAATGCAGCGTGTAGGCGATGTTCTTCTGGCCAGTAATCGGATTGGCGCGTGCCGCCTCGGTACCCTGGGAGTAGTTCGGGGTACCCACGATAATGATACCGTTCGGGTCGTTCGCACGGATCTTCGGAATCACCGATTCGGCATACTGCTTAATAGTGTTCCAGCTCGTGAGGGAGCCGCCGGCATAGGTGTCACTCGCACTGCTGCAGTTTTCATAAAGCGGTTCGTTGTACAGTTCATAAAGAACATGCACGTAGCCCTTCTGCTTCACGTAACTCGCGATATTGCCAAAGAACGACTGCGCACTAGATGCATTCTTATGGGCGCAATGGGAATGGTAGTCCACAATAATGTAGATACCTGCCGAAGCGGCATAGTCGATCATCGCCTTTGCACGGGATTCGTTCAAGTCGTGGATCGGCGTACGCACCACGTTTCCGCCCCAATCATTGGCGATGGTCTTTACGGCACCTTCAGTAAAGAACTTTTCGAAGCCCCAGTCGTCCCAGAAGAAGCTCATGCCGCGCAAAACATACGGCTGACCATTCTTGTCGACGACGTCAAAACCTTTAAGAGATAACTGCCCATGCTCCGAAATTGGAGTCGCCAAAGCACAGGCAGAAAACACCAGCAATCCCGTTAAAAGTTTTTTAAGCATCATTTCACTACCTTATTTAATAATTAGTAATTCCAGTATTTGACGAAGTAACCATTCAGGAACAGCGAATAAAGCAGCTGCATGGACGGTTCAAAATAGAGCGAGTTCGTTGTCTTGAACGGAGTGTTGACGATGAGTTCGTTGCAAGCCGGAGTATAGGCAGACAACGCCGCGTTAACCGTCCACAGCGAGCAGAATGCACCACGGAAATGGGCGCCACCCTGACCGGCCGTGGGCTGTACTCCCTGGTAGATATACTTGATCAGGGTCTTGGTGATATCGCCACCCGTCGAGGTGAAGGCGAAGTTGCCAGCCGTTTCGGCGAGGGTCTTTGCACGGTCGTCACCAAACCAGTTGTAGTCCCACATTATGCGAAGCGGGATACGCACGCCTTCGAGACCAAAGTAGTCGCAGAGCTTACCGGTAGAAGAGTTGTTCTCCGGGTTCGTCGGAATGCCATCCGCATTGCTCCAGTCCGGCCAGAGGCCGTTACCAGCAGCCTGAACCTTGAGCATATAGGCGTAGGTTGCGTCGAGAACCTGCTGCCAGGCGGCACTGCGTTCCGTATCGTACTTAATAGCGAGACGGATACCCACCAGCGAGAAGTAGCTGGTATTGTAGACATAGCCGTCGTTCATGTGCAAGCCATCGTTACCCGGCATAAACAGGTGCGTGGTCGGGTTGACTTCGGTACTGTAAATGGCGCCAGCAATGCCCTTTGCATAGTTCAGGTACTCAACATTTCCCGTTTCGCCATAAGCAAGGAACAAGGCTGTCATCACGTCCAGGTCAGCATCCGTAGCAGAGCCACCCGTTGCATCGGCAGAGAAACCGCCCTTGAATTCGTCGCCCTTGACCATCCACTTCATAAAGAAGAGACCGTCGGCAGCGCTCACCGGGTATGCCTGGTAATACTTGAACAACCTGTTAAACTTTTCCCAGTCCTTCATGAAGTAGGTAATCAGCATACCGTAACCGATACCTTCGGACACCGTATTCAGCGGAGAGTCGAACTTGATACGGGCAGAGCCCTTCAGCTTTTCGACCATTGCGCCAAGGTAGGGTTCTTCCGAGGCCGGGACTTCTTCTTCGTAGGTCACGTAGAACTTGGCAATCCAGTTGTTGTACATGGTCTGCACAGCCAGCTGATTCGGAGTCGGGAACGTGGCATAATAAGCCGTTGCACCCGGATCTACCGCCGGAGTCGTACCACCACCGATATCGCCACTACCAGGATCAGGATTAACGCTTGCGCTGCTCAATGCAACAGGATTGAGGGGATCAACAGAAGCGCTGGATTCAATACCAGGATCGACCGCGTTGGACGGCGAAGAAGAGGAATCGTCGGAACATGCCATCAGCATAGCCGTAGTAACACCCAATACCGGTAGAAGATATTTTTTCATAAATAGCCTCGAAAAAATGGTCTAAACACTCAACCTATAATTTAAATAAAAATGCCGAAAAAATAAAGTAAAAACGCGTTTGCATGTATACAAATGGAACCGGTGTGAAGAATCGCACATCACTTTCAGCTCCATGGAACTTTACGGCACAAAAAAAGAACCCCGTCCGAAGACGGGGCCCTAAAAGTCTACTTCAAGTAAGAATTACTTGACGAGGATCTTCTGAGTGAGGTTTGCAGAACCGGCAACGCGAACCATGTAGACACCAGCTTCGAGGCCAGCGAGGTTCATAGCGGAAGCGGTAGAGCCCTGGAGGACAACCTGACCCTGGAGGTTCATCACTTCAGCCTTAGCAGCGCTGTTGATGCCGCTGAAGGAGAGAGTACGACCAGAGAGGATAGCCTTGGCAGAAGAAGCCTTGGCGAAGTTACCGATAGAGTTAGTGCTACCGCCACCGCATTCACCGGACCAACCGAGTTCGGCAATGGTGAGGGTACCCTTCACTTCGGCAGCAGTAGAGTTCTTCAGACGGATCTTCAGAGAGACAGCCTTGGTCTGAGCAACGGTGATCGGCTGCTTAGCCTTGTCCCAACCGTCCTGCTTGAACTTTGCCCACGGAAGATCGAGGCTGCTGGTCGCAGAGCCCGTAGTAGCAGGCATAGAGGTGTACCAGGAGTCGTAACCGTTAGCAGCTTCGTCCCAGCCGAGTTCCATCTGGAGGGCCTGAGAACCAGTCCAAGAATAGACAACGCAGTAACCGGTGTGAGCGGAAATGTCGATCGGGGTTTCAGCCTTGGTCCAGTTGAAGCCGATACCAGCGATAGCCGGAGTAGAAGAGGCACCACCAGCGGCAGACATCGTCACCTGGAGGCCAACACCTTCAACGAGGTTGCCGCCCGGGATGATGGAACCATCGGTTTCATCGGTGGTGATGAGCTTGTAGGTACCATCCGGGTTGGTGTCGATCGGATCGAAAGACATCACCTGGCCGTCCTTGGTGTCACCAACGTAGGCGAACCACCAACCACCGGTAGACTGGTAGCAAGCTGCACCGTAGTCGTCACCAGTCTTGTCGCAAACAACCGTTTCCGGGACCTGGACCTGGTAAGCATCGACGTCCATGTTCCACAGGGAACCTGCAGCCATGGAGGCGCTAGCGGCAGCGAGGCCGAAGATAGCAAGATTTTTCATAATTCTCTCTCTTTGTTAGGGTTTATTGTTTATGTGGCTATAATATAACACTAAAAATGACTTTTGTCTCGCAAAAAAAACTTTACAGCGTTATTTGTGGGCAAAATCACTTTTTCTTGGCGTTGTACTTAATCTCGGGTCTCAGGACCTGACCGACCGTCACCAACAGGGAGACGATGGGGGCCTTGTGGTCGCCCGAAATGTCATAAAGCGCCATTCCGCCAAATCCGTTGTCCTTGACAAAAGTCGCCAAAGACTTCATTGAAGGAATTCCGTTGAAGACGATCGTTTCGGAGGAGCTCACCGCCACCTCGCTCTGGGTCGCCTCGTCGAACGTGACCTGATAGTCAGGAGCGTCGAACACGTTCATCAATTCTTTATAGGTCAGGTAGCCTTCGTTACCACTTCCGGAACCCTGATGGCTAGAACCGAGACCCGTTGCCCCGAGGAAGGTCTTTCCGTACATGGGAACGACCGGGACCACGTTTTCGGAGGAAATTCCCGCTTCGGCGTAGGCCTTCAGGACTTCCTGGGCGTAGGAGAAATCGGAATTGGGCTTGACGCTGGATTCCTCTTCGCTCATCTGGTCGGTCAACATGACCATCGCCGTGGTGAGCTTGGCAAGGGCTTCAGCCGGGTAGAGCTTTGCGGCATCAGACGAACCGGCCACCGTCGCAGAGACATTCACGCCGGCATCGGCAAGGGCCGTCACGAGGGCACCCCAGGAGGCGTATTCTTCCTCTTCGGCGGGTATCCAGTCAATTTCGATACCGGCAAGGCCGTACTGGTCCACCAGGGACTTCGCGGCTTCGGCCAGGGCGGCACGGGCTTCTTCGCTAGAAGCGACAGCCTTCATGGCCTCTTCGTTACCGACGCCACCCACGTTCACCGTGAGGCTCACCTTCTTTTCCTTGGAAAGGCTAGCGAGCTTCTCGAAGTTGGGATTGTCGTTTTCGTCCGAGTTCGTGATGCTGGAACCGTCTTCGCTAGGAATAAAGTAGCCGTAATGGATGTGCGTCAGGAATTCGTAACGGACATCATCGGGGGTAAACTGGGAATACTGGAGCCAGTTCGGGAAATATGTTCCTACCTGAAATTCAGCTGCAAAAAGCAGCGCAGCGGAGCATCCTAATGTTGCAATAAATTTCTTAAACATATCGTCACCCTTTCTTAAGTTTCAGAAGTTTCACCGGACTCTTCAGCGGCAGCCTCTCCGGACTCCGCCGGTTCCTCTGCAGCAGGTTCTTCAGTGGAAGGTTCTTCCGTAGACGGAGTTTCCGCAGCAGGATCTTCTGCGGCAGGTTCGGTCACTTCGGGTTCAGGCGGATTTGCCACCAGGAGGCTGTCCTGAACGACGCGGATTCGAACAAGGCGTTCGCCACCTTCATCGTTCCAAATCGGATAGACCAGGCCATCTGCCGCATTCTTGCAGAAGTAGTAGGCGCTATAGTCCATAATTCTCGGGCGTGCGCCCAAGGTATCGGCCAGGTTCACAATCTTTGCGAGCGTGGCGTCGGAAGAAGCGTCCTTCGAAACGACCGTCTTACCCGCCTGGGCGTTCCCTGCCGGAATCGTAATATCGGCAGCGGCGCAGGCACGATAGGCACGACCTTCAAGGATTCCGAACGCAGAATAATGCTTTTCGTAAAGATCCGAGTCGTACTGGAAATTATTGAGATAGGCAAGGTCTTCGGCAGAATTGGGCGCACCGCCGATCTGCTGCTTGTTGAAGCGGATCACCATCGCCTTCTGTTCCTTGTTGAGCTCGGCAGAACCGGCCCACATAGCTTCCGGGTATCCGGACATCAGGAAGGCCTTCTTTGCCAGGGCTTCGTCAGCGAGGAAAGCTTCGTTGTCGGCATTGTAAAGTGCCGTAGCGTCGGCCTTGGTCGCAGCATCCTGCATCGAGTCCAGACGCGGCTTGTTGTCTTGAATGCGAAGCCTATTGATAATCTGGTAATACTTGACATCAGGATTCAAGGTGAGGTAAGTGTCAAGATCAAAATCCGAAGGCAGCTGATAGTAGGCAACGTCACGAGTACCGTTACCGGGGTTGGAGGTCTTGACCACCATATCACCGGAATCAACGGAGTAATCTGCGCAGGCACCAAGAACCAGGGCCGTTCCGATCAGTGCGAATTTTACTTTTTTATTCATATTCAAATTCCCCTTAGAAGTTGACCGTCACGTCAGCCATGATAATGTTCTTGGAAATATCGAGCTTGGCGGAGCTGATCGCACCGGTAGCCATATCCATATTCTTGTAGTCGATGGAGTTCGTCAGGCGGCCGTACTGCACGGTAGCGTAAGCACCGGCACCCAGCTTGTAACGAAGACCCGTCAAGAGCAACATTTCAGAGGACTTGTCCAGGACGCCCATGTAAGGCACGCCGAAGTCGAGGCTCAACATCTGGAAACCAGTCAGCAAGGCAATCTGCTTCCAGGAGAGGTCAAGGCCTGCCATGATGCGGGAGCTAGAACGTTCCAGGCCATCCTTTTCGTTAGCCATCTCGTAGGAACCACCCAGCTTGACGCCGAGGTCCTTGGAGAGGTTAGCAAGGCGGGCCACGTCGACATTGAGGCCACCGCCTACGCGCATATACTGCGTGCCGGTGCCGAAGTCGTACGGATTTTCGAGAAGGTTGACCGAGTCGGCCATGTAGAGCCCGAAGACCACGCGAAGGGCGATGGCGTCGTTCCACTTGCCGTTCAAGTCGATATCGCCACCGGTACGGTTCGGAGTTGCATAACCGTAGGGCATCGCGATGTTCGTAGACGGATCAAGCACCGTCGTCGTAGCGAGCAAGTCGGTACGCTTCAGGGACATGTTGTTGTAGCCGTTACGATAGTACTGTGCATACTTGAAGTTGTTGTAGAGGCGGTAGTATTCCGATTCGTAGATGGTCGGATCCTTCACCATCATGTTCGAGGAGTTCAGCGGAACCGATTCGTACATGGTGAAGTAGAGGTTTTCGAGAGAACCCGAACGGACACCGGAAAGCAGCTCGTCTGCCATAGGGGTAGAGAAGCTTGCGTCACTGTTGAGCACCGGGATGTTCGACAGCACGGCAGGAGTCATAGCGAGTTCAGCCTGGAAATCCTTGTCGACCTTGATCACGTTCGCCTTGGCATCGAAATCGATGGAGCCCATGGAAGCGTCGGCATAGAGGTTCACCCTGAGGGCGCCCTTGTTATGAGCGGCGGCAATCTGGTCCATGGCAGCCTTGGTTTCGGCCACGTTCTTGTAGCTGAAGTAACCACGGTCCGTATTGAGCGTGCCGTCGGCATTCACAGCGGTGTCGTTAACGACAACCATCGACTGCTTCTCGGTCGTCACGTATGCGTCGCGGTAGTAGCTCCAGTAGGACAGAGCATATTCCACATCGAGACCGAAGTGGAAGTCACCCGGCATCAGACGCTTGGAATCGAAACCGAGTTCAAAGCTGAGCACGTTATCGAGATCGTAGTAGAGAGTATCGAGGGCCGTATACATGTTGGTCGAACGGGAGCTACGGACGCGGTCGAAGGTGTAGACTTCGTTCACGCCAAGCGTAATGCCGCTCAGGTCCACACTACCGGCGATAGCCGTCATGTAGCGGTCAGACTGGTCAAAGTCGAAGAAGACCTGGTCCTTTTTCTTGGCCACGTTACGAATACGGGCCAAAGTACCGTGGAGTTTCACGTCATCGAAGGCACCGAGCTCACCAGTGGTCACCTCGACGTTGGCACCCTGCATCAGGCGATCATTAGAACCATCCAGATTCTTGTCGGCCATGACTTCTGCACGGTGTTCGGCAAGGATCGTCGGCTCAAAAATGAGATCAGGCATCGGCTGGTAAACGGTCAACGGGGTGTAACCCACGCGCATGTGGCCCAAGTTGAACTTCATGTGCTTATTCAGGCTATAGCCGTCATAAGACCACCAAGTCGTGATGGGAGAGTTGTTGCCTTCGCGGTGAGCATTCTGCCAGTCCTTGTGGAAGCGCAGATTGAACTTCGCGACACTTTCGGAACTCGGGCGAACGGAGAACACCATGTTCATGCGGGTGTAGGCCGAGGCTTCGTCCAGCTGAGAATCCTTAGTCAGGTCGTCAGAAGAAATTGTCGAGTGCAGGTAGCCCGCCTTGGCGTTACCGTTGATGGCAAAGCCGAGCGCGTTGGCTTCGTAGTTCGTCAGCTTTTCGAGCAAGCTCAGCTGGCGACCTTCGACAGAAGTGGTATCCTTGGCTTCTTCCTGAGCGAACGCCACAGAAGCAACCAGCAAGGAAGAAAGGAGGACCGATTTATAACCCATAAGCTTCAAATCTTTATACATTGTTTGCCTCCCTTAGAACTCTACGTTGATAGTAGCCTGAAGGATGCTACGGGTGAATTCATGTTCAAGTTCGGTCGCCTGAGATTCGCGGTTCTCGATGGCGACATAGTCAGGAAGGTTCGTCTCGGTTGCCGGCACAAAGCTGTTGTCGCTGGCACTGTATTCGCCACCCAGCAAGGTACCACCCAGGCCCACGACCGAGTAGGTATTCTTGACAGTAGCCTGTCCGTAGTTGATGGCCAACCAGGCGTGCGGAGCGAGCGTATAGTCGAGACCGACCATCCACTGCATCTGCTTACCCGTCATCACAGGCGCCACGGAAACCTTGAGGTTGCTCATGGCGATTTCCTGCATCAGGGCGCCAGCCGCATTGAGTTCGGCGTTGATCATCTGGAAGCCAGCGGAAATACCGAGGCGCTTCCAGTAGCGGGCATAGAGACCTGCGTTAATGAAGTCCGTCTTGAATTCCGCAGTAGAAAGGGAACGTTCGGCATGCTTGTAGCTACCGCTCAATTCCAGCGGCAGGCTGAATCCGAGCAGGCCAAGAACATCGATCTTGGCGCCACCGCCGAATTCCGTGTAAGAAGCGGCGTCGAGGCCACCCATACCGGCCACCTGATCCATCTTGGTGAACAAGCCCTGGACTTCAACCAGGTTGTCCTTGCCGAAGCCTGCCAGCAGGTTTGCGCGGACACCGGTACGGTTCGTGGTCGCAAGACCGTTGGGCAAAGCCATCTGGATGTTGGCGTCGGAGAGTTCGTCAATCAGGGCGAGTTCCTTACGAGTGTAGGTCGCCGTGGTGTAAGAAGTCTTGGAGTACGGAGCAATGTTGTAGCTCTTGGTCTGGCCGTTTTCCATACCAGCGTCATCGTTGGTCAGATACTGGGAAACAGGAGCGTGCTTCGGCGTAAAGAAGTAGAGAGCGTCGAAGGTGGAGTACAGCGGAGCGTAAGGACCGTACTTGGTCAGGTCGCCATCCTTATCGGAGTTCATGACGCGAGCCGCGATGAAGGACGGGGACTGAGCCAGGGAGTTGTACCAGCTAGAGTCGTTGCGGATGTAATCCACGGAGACCTTCGCCATCCAGCTATCCGTCTTGTAACCGACATTCAGGTTCGCGTTAATGGCGAGGCCCTTCTCGATTTCGTCTTCGGAGGTAATGGTACGGAGCGTGTCGTAGATGTTTCCGAGATCATCCCTGAAAACAATGGGACCTTCTGCCATAGTGGGATTACCCTCGGCATCGGGAATGACCATGTTGTATTCGTCGTACTGCGGCACCACACCGTAGACTGCAGCAGAAGATTCGGTGTAGATCTTGTCCATCGAGTAGGCGACTTCACCGGTCAGGTCAGCAATCAAGCTCTTGTTGCCCATGAGGCCGGCAATGTCGGCACCGATACGGCCCGCAATAACTTGAGTGGACTGAGGCAGAGAGTCGTGGAAGTTGATCGGCTTCCTGATGTAGGTATACCTGGAGTCAGAACCACCGTTAGAACTGTAAAGGTCGTTCTTGTAATAAGTGTAGGCCTTGGAGTCTTCGTCGTCCCAGACATCCAGGAAGGTCACACCGAGCATCAGGTTCTTGTTCAGCGGATACAGTTCCAAGTTTGCGGCCAAGGCGTACTTGTCAAAAGTTCCTGCCTGGGAAGCACCCCAGATGTCTTCGCCGGGGAGGAGGTTACCTTCGGCACCGGTCGTATCGAGACGTTCGGCGCGGCGGAGGCGGGCAAAGAAACCTTCGGCACGGAGTTCACCCAAGGTCGGGCCCATGTCCGCACGGAACTGGAGGATGCTAC
>Ga0247608_10007812_pt1 | contig 10900 bp, 7 predicted proteins | sample 176DNAGHGlowgp2_FD_193490 | JGI IMG/M metagenome (GOLD analysis project Ga0247608, IMG submission 193490) | Sheep rumen microbial communities from Palmerston North, Manawatu-Wanganui, New Zealand - 1766 DNA GHGlow gp2 | ecosystem: Host-associated > Mammals > Digestive system > Stomach > Rumen ... | reverse complement strand
ACAGGAAAACCAATAAACAACTATTTATATGAATATTATTATATTTCAGCAGTTACATGCGATAGGTTTTTAGTATTTGATAATAACGAAAATTATGGATATCTAGATATAGAAGGTAACTTAGTAATCGGTTCAATGGTAACCAAAGAACCTGCTTATAGCGACATTACATCAACAAACGCAGAAAACTTGTATAATGTTTTAGAACAAGATCACTTCTATTTAATAGATGGTGATGGTAAAAAAGTTAATGATGATTACTATGATTCAAACGTAATATTCTTCAATTCAGATTATGCTACCATAACTAAAGATGGAAAATACGGAGTAATAAATAAAAATGGTGAAATAGTAATCGATGCTAAATACGAAAATATAGAAACAATATCAGACACAAATGAATATATAATATATAGCGAAAATGAAAAATATGGAGTTTTAGATATAACAGGTAATGTTAAAATCGAACCAACATATGATGATATACTAGGACCATTTGTAGGTAATTACTTTATAGCAAAAAAGGATTCTAAATTTGGTGTTATAGATATTCTTGGTGGAGAAGTTATTCCTTTCGAATATGATGCTATAAAACCATTCTATAATTTAGATGCAATTCCTGTATTTAAAGATGGTAAAAACTCATTAATCAATAGAAGCAATCAAGCAATAGTACCAGATGGAACATATGAAAGCTTTTATACAACTCTTAATGGAGATAGAATCATTGTTAAGAAAAATGATATGACTGGTGTAATAGACGATAAAGGAAAAGTAATAATTCCACTTAACTACTTTGATATAAAAACAAATGGTTATGATAGAAATGAAGATGGAAGTAATTTATTCTTTGTATCAGATCAAATAGCATATGCATACTTTGATAATAATGGAAAAAATTTAACAACATTTAAATATGAAACAGGAAATACATATACAAATGGAATGGCAGCAGTTTCTATAAAAGATAAATGGGGATATATAGATCAAACAGGAAAAGAAGTAATACCTTGTCAGTATGATTATGCAACTGATTTTAACAAAGAAGGATACGCAATAGTAGCAAATGTAGGTGATGGTTATATCGATACAAAAGTAATAGATAAAACGGGAGCAACTATGTCAGAACTTAGAAAATTTGATATGGCTCTATCAGTTGATAATAACAGAATAATAGTTACTAAAGATTCTGTTTATGGCTTAGTTGATTTCGCTGGAAATACTATATTTGGTGATTTAGACTAGGTGGTCAGTAAATAAGAAAAAAGCTTGCTTTATATTTTACAAAATGGTATAATAGTATAAGTGTAGTTTTAAAAAAAGAGAAAAAATAAGGAGTTTAGTTAAATGAAGTATTTGTATATACTACAACAAGCTTTAATATGGATAATAACAGTATATTGGGCATATCAAATTGTTGTAAGTTTTTGTTCATTGATTAAATTAAAAGACAAAAAATTATTAATTAATAAAAATCATAAGTTTATGGCTATCATACCAGCACACAACGAAGAAACAGTTATTAAAAACTTAGTTGATAGTTTAGTAAATCAAGACTATCCAAAGGAATTATATGATATATACGTAATTGCAGATAACTGTTCAGACGCAACAGCAGAGATTGCAAAAGATGCTGGAGCAATAGTATATAAAAGATTTGATGAAGTTAATAAAACAAAAGGATTCGCATTAAACTGGTTTTTACAACAAAAAATAGAAGAAAATGCAGATTATGATGCATTATGCGTATTTGATGCTGATAATATAGTAGATAAGAATTTCATCAAAAATATGAATAAGAAATTATGCCAAGGCGAAGAAATTGTACAAGGATATAGAGATATCAAAAATCCTACAGATTCATGGATTAGTGGTGGATATGCAATATTCTACTGGATGATGAACAGATTCTATCATTTAGCTAGATACAATTTAGGACTATCACCATTAATCAATGGAACAGGATTTATGGTTAAATTTGATTTATTAAAACCAAATGGATGGCAAACAAAAACATTAACAGAAGATATCGAATTTTCATTAATAAATATAGCTGCAGGAAGAAAATTAGGTTGGTCAACAGATGCAATAGTATATGATGAGCAACCAGTTGGATTCTCACAAAGCTGGTCACAACGTTCAAGATGGACAGTAGGACATCTTCAATGTATGAAAGAATATACAAAAGACTTATACAATGGAGTAAAAGAACACAAAACATTAATGAACTTCGACGGATTACTATATATGTTTGGTATTCCAATGATGCTTCTAACATTCTTACTTTTATTCGTAAATACATTATTGTATTTAGGAGCAGAAATGACATTTGCTGATTTAGTAGGAAACTATGTAAGATATCTAATAGCAACATTTATATTACCAATTATAACTGGTGTAGCAATAATGGCATTAGATAAGAGAAACATTAAGCAAATGACTAAAGCAATTATCTGTTATCCATTATTCTTAGGATCTTGGATATTAATCAATATCAAATGCTTGATTAAACCAGATACAAAGTGGGAGAAAATAGAGCATGTAAGAAGTATGGATATTGCAGAAGTAAGAATTCACAATTAGACTTTGTTATAATAAAATAATAGATATTTAAAGGGTAGAAAGAATATAAATTTCTACCCTTTTTACTTGTAAAAATAAGTAATTAGTGATAGAATAACTACAGATTTTATGACCAAAAATTAAAGCAAGAAGGGATATATATGACTGAGGTAGACATAGAAAAAAATTTGGCAGAAATAGTTGGTAGAAAAAACATTCTTTTAGATGAACCAATGAGCAATCATACTTCATTTAAAATTGGTGGTCCAGCTGATTATTTCGTTAAAGTAAGTGAATTAAATATTTTAAAAGATCTACTTAAATATATTGATAAAAACAAATTACCATTCTTAGTTATTGGTAATGGTACAAATTTATTAGTAAGAGACGGTGGAATTAGAGGCATAGTAATTAAATGTGATTTTAATGAATTCAAAATAAAAAGAATGAAAAATAAAATTGAAATCACAGCAGGAAGTGGTTTAACATTATCAACACTTGCAAATATATGCTTAAAAGAAGAGATTACTGGTTTAGAATTTGCTTCAGGAATTCCAGGAACAATAGGTGGAGCTCTTAGAATGAATGCTGGAGCATTTGGTTCAGAAATGAAAGATGTTGTAATCAAATCAAGATATTTAACATTTGATGGAAAGATTAAAACAATAGCTAACGATGAACACAAATTCCAATATAGAAACAGTGCTCTTTCAAAATTAAATGCTATAATCGTTGATACAACAATACTAGCTCACGCAGGTAATAAGTCTGAAATTAAAGCGAAGATGGATGAATATGCAGCATATAGAAAAGAAAAACAACCTTTAGAATATCCAAATGCAGGAAGTACTTTTAAAAGAAATGGCGATTTAATAACTGCAAAATTAATAGATGAAGCCGGATTAAAGGGATATAGTGTAGGCGGAGCTGAAGTTAGTACAAAACATGCTGGATTTATTATAAATAAAAATAGAGCTACAGCAGATGATGTAATAAAACTTACAAAAGTAATTCAAGACAAAGTAAAAGAAAAATTTGATGTAAATATTGATTTAGAAATTTTAATTGTAGGAGAGGATAAATAAAATGAAATCTTTTTTAGAATGGTTTAAAGCTAGCACTAAAGTTAAAAGATGGATATTACTAATATTAATTGGTGTTGCTTTAATCTGTTATGCATTTACGAAATTATTAGTATCCGAAGAAATAACATTCTTCGAACTTGGAAAAACAATAGCAATATTTGTTATGGGCTTTGTTTTAATAGTAATAAGTGTTATCTTTATCCAAAAAAGAAGCTTAGAAATCATTATCGAAGCTAATAACACTTCAACTGAAAGAGGAAAGAAAGCACAACTAAATATTAAATCATTAATATTTAATAAAAAGGTTTATGAAGAAGGACCAAAAGTCGTTGTAGTTGGTGGTGGAAAAGGTCTAAACAATATGCTTGAAGGATTTAAAAAATATACTAACAACCTAACAGCAATTGTTACAATGACTGACTATGGAAATATACCAACAGAATCAAGAAAAGCATTAGATGCTTTACCTTTAAAAGATATTAAAGATAGTATCATAGCAATGTCTGATAAAGAAGATATCATGAAAAATCTTTTATATCATAACTTTAGAGGCGGTAGATTAGACGGATTAAACTTTGGTGATATCTATCTAACAGCAATGAATGAATTATATAGCAATATTTCAGAAGCTATCTTAAAGAGTACTGAGGTATTAAATATAACTGGTAAAATTATGCCAGTAACATTAGATGAAATCACAATTTGTGCTGAACTAAATGATGGAACAACAATTAAACAAAAAGATAGAATTCCAGAAATAGTTGCTGAAAAAGTTGAGAAAATAAATAGAATTTATATTTCTCCATCAAATTGTAGACCATCACCTGGTGTTATAGAAGCTATAGAAGATGCTGACGTAATAATAATAGGACCTGGAAGTTTATATACAAACGTTTTACCAAACCTATTAGTTAAAAACGTATCTAAAGCAATAAGAGATAGTAAAGCAATGAAATTCTATATTTCAAACATAATGACAGAACCAGGACAAACTGATAACTATGCATTATCTGATCATATTAAAGCAATTCAAGAACATGTTGGACCAGGTTTAGTAGACTACATCTTAGCAGATACAGGTGAAGTAATTCCTGAATACATTAGAAAATATAACAAAGAAGGTTCTGACATAGTAGATATAGATAATGCAAAACTAAAAGAATACAACGTAAGAGTTATTCAAAGAAATATGTCTACAGTTAAAGATAATAAGATTATTCATAATCCAGATGTTATCGCTTCAACAATTATAGAAATGATTTGTAATGATCTTAAATTCCATGATATGCAAAATAATACAGAGTACCTATTATTGCAATCAGTATTAAAAGATCAAAAGAAGATGATTGTTAAGGAAGAAAAACGTTTAAAGAAAGTAAAACTTAACAAACACGAACAACCAAAAAGAGCTAACCCAAAAAGAACAAGTAAGTTCTCTGAAAAGTATAGAGATAGGGTAGAAGCTATTCAAAATTCAGACGCAAAGATTATTGAAAATAGAAGAATTGCAGCTGAAATTGAAAAGATGGAAAAAGCAAAAAGAGCAACTGCAGAAAGAAACGAATCATTAAATCAAAAGATTAATGTCTTTAATTCATCTAGAGAAGCTCAAAGAAGAGCACCTAGAAGAAGAAAATAATATTTAAAGGAAGAATATACAAATGAAACTAAGTAGAAAAAAAGTTGAATTAAAAGATTGTTTACAAAGAGAATGGATATTAACTAACGGACTAGGTGGTTATTGTTCATCAACTGTAATTGGAACTAATACTAGAAGATATCATGGCCTACTTATAGCTCCACTTTTACCACCAGCTCAAAGACATTTACTTATTTCAAAATTAGATGAAAGTGTAGATGTTGCTGGCGAGCATTATGCATTATACACTAACATGTCTGATAACTACATATCAGATGGTTACAAAGTTCTTGATACTTTTGAAAAAGAATATTTACCTGTATATACATATAAAGTAAAAGACATGAAGATTGAAAAAACAATATCAATGGTTTATGGAAGAAACACAGTTGTTGTTCAATACAAAATCAAAAATGGTAAATCAAAAGCAAAATTTACACTTGCTCCAATAGTTAATTTTAGAGACTTTCATCACTTAAATAAAGATCATGAATATGTATTAAAACAAATACCTCATGAAACAAAAGTAAGACTAGAAATAGATAATAACGCTTCAACACCTGTATATATGTACTTAAGTGAAGGAACATACATTCCTCATGAAAATGATGTATTTAGAAATATGTTCTACTTAAAAGAGGAAGAAAGAGGATTTGATCCAAAAGAAAATCTATTAGTTCCAGGTGTATATGAAGTAGATATAGCTCCAAGAGAATATAAAGAAATCACTTTTGTAGGTTCTTTAGAAGAGAATATTGAAACAATCGATTCTAATAAAGTATTTGAAGATGAAATAGCAAGACAAAAAGATTTAATAAAATCAACTTCACTACTTATTAAGAAGTCAAAATTAACAAAACAAGAAAAAGATTACAATGCATTAATGACAGATTTAATCTTAGCTTCTGACAGTTTTGTGATATATAGGCCAACATTCGGAACTCATTCAGTAATCGCTGGTTATCCATGGTTCTTAGATTGGGGTAGAGATACATTAATTGCTTTTGAAGGATTATTCTTAATTACAAAAAGATATAATCTAGCAAAAGAAATCCTACTTACATTTACTAGAGATTTAAAATTCGGACTAGTACCAAATGGATATTCAGGATTTGATAATAGACCTTTATATAATAGTGCTGATGCATCACTACTATTATTTGAACAAATTAATAAATATTTAAAATATACTAAAGATTTTGATTTTATTAAAGAAAATCTTTACGATAAACTAAAAGATATAATTGCAAATTATAAAAATGGAATTAATATCGATGACAATAATATTTATTTTGATGAAGATGGGCTACTATCAAGTGGAACACCATCAACTCAAAACACATGGATGGATGCAAAAGTAAATAACTATGCAGTAACACCTAGAAACGGAAAAGTAGTTGAGCTTAATGCTCTTTGGTACAATGCATTAAGAACAATGGAATATCTTGGAAAGAAGTTTAATGATAAAGATTATTCAGACCAAATGAAAGCAGAAGCTAAAGTATTCCAAAAAGCATATGAAGAAAATTTCTATAACAAAAAGAAAAAATGCTTATATGATGTTTTGGGTGATGATAAGGTAAGACCAAATCAATTATTTAGTATAGCAACAACTTATCCAGTAATTAAACCATCATCAGAAATTGGAAAGAACGTATTTAAAGTATGTACATCAAAACTTCTTACAAAATATGGTTTAAGAACTTTAGCAAAAACAGAGCCAGGATATGTTGCAGAATACTCTGGAGATCCAGTAAAAAGAGATATGAGTTATCATCAAGGTCCAGTATGGGTATGGCTTTTAGGACTATACCATGATGCATACAAGAACATAATTGATGATGATAAAGATAGACTAGAAAAAGAACAATATACAATCTCATATGAAAAATTTATAAAAGATGTATTAAATACATTCAAAACAGAAATTAATAATCCAGAAGGAATTGGAACAATTTCTGAATTATATGATTCTCAAACACCATTTAAGCCAGGTGGAACATTCTCACAAGCTTGGAGCGTGTCTGAAGTCTTAAAAATAGTAAGTAAAATAAAACAATAAACAAATGAGCCAAAATATCTACATAATATTAGTATATTTTGGCTTATTTTAAAAAGAGGAAAAAATATGATTGAGATTAAAAATGTAAGTAAAAGTTACGAAGGAGAAAAATACGCAGTTAAGAATTTATCATTAACAGTAAATAGCGGTGAAATCTTTGGTTTTTTAGGTCCAAATGGAGCAGGGAAGACAACAACCATAAAAATGATTAATGGTATAAATTCAATAGATTCTGGAACAATTTATATTAATAACAAGAATATAAAGAAAGAATCAGTAGAAGCCAAAAAACTATTTACATATGTTCCTGACAGTCCAGATATGTTTTTAAAATTAAAGGCAATTGAATATCTAAATTTTATAGGAGACGTTTATAAAGTTTCATCAAGCGAACGAGAATCAAAAATAAACGATTTAACAAAAAGGTTTGATATATATGATAGCCTAAATGAAAAACTTATTAGTTTATCTCATGGAATGAGACAAAAAATAATACTAATTGGATCACTTCTTCCAGATACTCCAAACTGGATTTTAGATGAACCAATGGTAGGTTTAGATCCAAAATCATCTCATGAATTAAAAGAAATAATGAGAGAGAAAGCTTCAAAAGGATGCAGCGTATTTTTCTCAACTCACGTTCTTGAAGTTGCAGAAAAATTATGCGATAGAATTGGAATTATAAATAAGGGTGAATTAATTTATGAAGGTACACTAGATGAACTTCAAAAAGAACAACATAACAATTCATCATTAGAAGAATTATTTTTAGAATTAACAAAAAAGGACTAATATGAAAGAATTATTATTAATAACAAAGACACTTCTTAAAAGCTCTCTTGGAAAAGAAAGTAATAAGAAACTATCTTTTAAAACTATAATTTTATATTTTTGTGTTTATGTATATATAGTTGGGTTCTTTGGATATTTTTCATACAGTAACCTATCACTACTAATACCATTACATTTTGACATATACTATTTAGACTTATTTATTGCTGCAGTGATGGCTTATGTATGTATTAGAAGTGTTTTTATGGTACTAAATACACTATATTTTTCAAAAGATACTGAAAGCTTGCTTACACTTCCAATAAAAGAGAAAAATATAATAAGAGCCAAAATCTTAGTAATAATACTAAGTCAATATATAATCTTAAGTGTATTCTTACTACCAACACTAATTATATATGGAGTACTAAAAACAAAAGCTGTAGGATACTACTTTGTCGCTCTATTTGAATTTATTATATTACCAATAATTCCAACAATGATAACAACATTATTAATTAGTATAATTATGAAATTTACAAAAAGAGTAAGGGGAAAAGATTTAGTTCAATACTTATCAATAATACTAACATTAATAATTGTTTTTGGAATCCAATATTCTTCATCTAAGCTAGGTGATAATTATACAAATGTAGAACTTGGAAACTATGTATATAATTTATTCGATAAGACGAACAAAGTATCGTTTATATTCTTTACTAAACCATTCTTAGTAAATTTATTAGTAGAAAATAACCTAAGAAACATATTAACAAATGTAATTTTACTATTAGGATCAAGTTTATTAATACTATACTTATTTACATTCTTAATATCAAAGAGTTATATAAAAACTATAACATCTATTAAAGAAGGAAAAACTAAGAAGTATAAAGGATCAAGCAAAGAATATAAACAAAAACCTTTAATAAAATCATATACATCAAAAGAATTTAAATTACTAACAAGAAACTCAACATTTATGGTACAGTGCTTAGCTTCAATTATAATATTTCCAATTATAGTATTTTGTCCATTCGTATTTCAGCTAATAAACACCGAAGGATCTGGAACAGAACTAATGGAAGCAATTCAAGTACTTTATGAATTTGTTGGAACAACTTCTAAATCACTAGCTGTAGGGTTAATAATAGTAGCCTTTATACAATTATTTAATCAAGCCAGTGTAACCGCAATTTCAAGAGATGGTGATGATGCAAAATTAATTAAGCAGTACCCAATTAAACCAGGTAGACAAATATTATATAAAATAATGCCAGGATTTCTTGTAAGTACAGTAGTAAATTATTTAATGATTTTAGCAATGTATATATTCTTTAATGTATTTGCTAAAAATCTAGAATTAAGTACTTTACCAATATACATATACATTTATTTATTAATACACGCGACAATTCTTACATTAATAAACAATTTCTTGTTTATATTTATAGATTTAAATCACCCAAAGATACATTGGACTACAGAAACACAAGTAACAAAGCAAAACATTAATGTACTTGTTCAGATGGCAATTGTTGCATTTGAAATATTTGCATTTATTACTTTAGCTTCAATTCCAATTAACGTACATATGTATAGTATTGTTATTTTTGCAATAGAATTAATACTTTCATTAATTATTGTAAAAGTATGCAATAAAGAAAATATTTTTGACAAAATTAATTAGGAGCATTTATGATACCAGAAAAATTATTATATAAATATATAGAAGAAATATGCCAAGAAAAGGGTATAGAACTTGAAGTATTATCTTATGGTTGGATAAGAAAACTAACAAAAAATGGAAAATCAGGTTTTATAATAGGAAATAAATTCGGATTAAATGATGAAGTTTCATTTTTAATAGCTAGAGATAAGTATGCTACATTTGAAATTTTAAAGAACAATAATATTCCAGTTATAGAACACAAAATGATATTTAGTCCAACTAAAAGAAGTCAATATTATGATGAAAGCTTCATAAAAGAAGCAGAACGATTAGCTGAAAGGCATGATGGAAAAATAATCATTAAAGCAAATGATTCTTGTGAAGGAAAAGAAGTAATTTATTGTCAGAACATAAAAGAAGTAAGAGATACTATTAAAGAAATGTTCGATAATGATAAAGAAACTTTAAGCGCGCAACCATTTGTAAATATCGATTATGAATACAGATGTGTTTATTTGGATGGAAACATTGAATACGTTTATAAAAAGAGAAAACCATATGTTACAGGAGATGGTCAATCAACTATCTTAAAACTTATAGATAAAAAATATAAAGACGTTCCTGTAACGTTAAATAGGGAATTAAACCTATTAGATGTTCCAAAACAGGGTGAAGAAGTAACAATCTCTTGGAAACACAATCTATATAGCGGAGCAGAACCAATTATAATTGATGAAACTGATCCATATTATGATCAAGTAATTGATATTGCACTTCGTGCTGCTAAAGCTATAAATGTAAGATTTGCCACAGTAGATGTTGCTCAAACTCATAATAGAGAAGTAAGAATAATGGAAATAAATAGTAGCGTATCAATGGTAAAATTCTCTACATTTGTTCCAAATGGAGATAAAATAGCAAAAGAAATCTACGGTAAAGCAATTGATAAACTATTAGAATAAAGTAAAAGGAGATAGACGATGTTTATAAAATTAAACGATAGTAAACCAGCAAGATTCATGTATACAGTTATAGCGATATGTTTAGTATCATGCATCATATGTTTCTTTTTATATTATACGCATAGAACAGCTTCAGATGTAGTGTTG
>Ga0247608_10007807_pt1 | contig 10902 bp, 10 predicted proteins | sample 176DNAGHGlowgp2_FD_193490 | JGI IMG/M metagenome (GOLD analysis project Ga0247608, IMG submission 193490) | Sheep rumen microbial communities from Palmerston North, Manawatu-Wanganui, New Zealand - 1766 DNA GHGlow gp2 | ecosystem: Host-associated > Mammals > Digestive system > Stomach > Rumen ... | reverse complement strand
CAGGAAGGTGCCTTGGGGCGCCTGCTGCTGTGCCGGCCGTTGCAGTGGCTGGGCAGCATCAGCTTTGAGGTGTTTGTGCTGCAGTTTGTGGCATTCCGCCTGTTTGGGTTTGTGGTGGCTCCCGCAGTGGGGCATCTGGGCTGGGACATCTACCACGGCCTGCCGTGGTTTGTGCTCTTGCTGCTCTTGCCGCTCTCCTGGCTGGTCAACCGCCTGTTCACCAAGCCGCTCTCGGCACGGGTGAAGAGGATGTTTCAATAATCGTGTAAACATTAAACAGTGAGCAGGTTATCTGCTTGCGAAACATAATTAACAATTAACGGTAATATGATAAAAGCGATAACTGGATGGCGCGTGTTTTTTATCCTGCTGATTATCCTGCATCACGTGGGACTGGATCAGCTGGACATGATGAGCCTGGGCGTGTGCTACTTCTTCATGTCTAGTGGCTTCCTGCTCGCATCGAAGTACCGGTTTGACAAGCTGGATGCCAAGGCTTACCGCCAGTTTGTGTGGCGGCGCATGTTGCGCATCTATCCCCTGCACTGGTTCACGCTGGCCTTGTGGCTCGTGGCGGCCGCATTGCTGGGCACGCTGGTCATCGACCCGCTGACGCTCACGCTCAACGCGACGCTGCTTCACAGCTGGTCACTCAGCTATCCGATTTACTACTCCTATGTCAAGGTGTCATGGTTCCTGGGCACGCTGCTGTTCTGCTACATGTGTTACCCCTTGCTGGCACACTGGTTCCTGCCCCTGCGCCTGCGTCACAAGGTGGTGATTGTGTCGGTCCTGGCCCTCATCGCGGTCATCGTCCTGAGCGGTACCGACGATTACAGCCGCACCGCCCTATATGTGTTCCCGCCCATGCGCCTGATCGACTTCCTGATCGGCATGGCCCTGCCGCACCTTTGTCAGGCGCTCAAGCGCTTGCCCGTCATTGGCAAGAGTGAAAACGGCACCGATGCCGAGCTGGTGGCGGTTGCCGTCCTCTCATTGGCAGTGATGGTGCACGGCTCTTATCCTGGCGTCCGTCCCTGGAGCGACACGGTCATCTGGTGGGTACCGCAGGCGCTGCTCATCATGGTGTGCTACCTGTATGACAAGCGTGAGGGATTTATCGGCAGGCTCATGGCGGCACGGCCCTTGCAGTGGCTGGGCAGTGTGTGCTTTGAACTGTTCATGCTGCAGGGAATCACCGCTCTGGCTTACAACTACCTGATAGCACCGGTGCTGGGGCACCTGGGACTTGGCGCGCTGGGCATCGACCCCTATGACCTGCTCCCGTGGCTGGTTATCCCGCTGGGCGTGGTCATCGCCTGGGTGGTCAATCGCTTGTTCTCCCGTCCCGTGAACCGCCTGCTGCGCCTCTAACCGACCTATTTATAAGATGTATAGAGGCTGCATCAATACAGTTTTTTGGAATTTGCGCAATAATGGGTTTAAAATTGCGTTAATTGGTTAAATGGACCTGGCTAAGCTGAGACATATTGCGTGTGTGATGCTGTTGTTGGCGGGTTGTGCTGTGGCACAAGCCCAGGACAATGACATGATTCTTAATCGTCCCTATGCCGACGTGAAACCGCTGCACTTCGGTTTCTCGGTGGGTATGAATTTCCAGAATCTGGCGATTACCAACAATGGCTACATCACCGATGACGGCGAGGAGTGGTATGCCGATATACCATCCCACTCGCCGGGCTTCAGTGTGAATGTGCTGGCCGACTTCCGTATCGCCGAGCACTTCAACCTGCGCGTGTCGCCGGGCCTTTACTTCGGTAACAAGGTGGTGCGCTACCTCAACCACCGTGGCAACGAGGCATGGGTCGAGCAGTCCCACTACAAGCAGAGCCAGAATGTCAAGTCAACCTACATTGTCGTGCCCATCGACTTGAAGATGAGCGCCAAGCGTTATCACAACATGCGCCCCTACTTCACGGGAGGAGTGATGTATGCCCATGACCTGGCCAAGGACCGCAGTGAGCAGCTCAAGCTCAAGAATGCTGACCTGATGCTCACCGTGGGCATGGGATGTGACTTCTACATGCCGTTCTTCAAGCTCTGTCCCGAGGTGAAGTTCTGTTTCGGTCTCAAGAATCTGCTGGACCGCAACAGGCCTGATTTGGAGGACAATCCCGAGGTAATGCGCTTTACACAGAGCGTGAACAAGGTAACCAGCAACATGGTCGTTGTCACGTTCTTCTTTGAATGATGAGTTAATGAGAATGAAGTTTCACGAGATACGTCATCTGGTTGCCGCGGCAGTGCTTAGTGTTGCCGTGGCCTTTGGCGTTCATGCTCAGTCCGATGCCGCCTTTTCCCACTTCTGGACGGGGCAGGGCTATTACAATCCTGCCGTGGCCGGTGAGTTGAGTGCCATCAGGCTCAACCTGGGCAGCCGCATGCAGTGGGTGGATTTCAAGCATGCTCCCATGTCGTTCTACTTTATCGCCGACATGCCCTACAAGCTGCTGGGGCAGAAGTTGGGCGTGGGCGCCAAGGCCGAGTTTGAGCGCATTGGTCTTTATACCAACACGCGCATCGGCGCGCAGATAGCGTGGAAACGCAAGATTGGCAAGGGCACCTTCAGCGTGGGCATTCAGCCCGGCGTGTTCTCCCAGACGTTCCGCGGCAGGGAGGTTATTACGACCCAGGAGCAGGAACAGACCCCCGACGAGGCCATCGTCAAGCAGGACGTCTCGGGAACAGCCTTTGACGCGAATGCCGGTATCTATTACTCGCATCCCAGGTATTGGGTGGGTTTCTCGGTCACTCACTTGACCTCGCCCAGCATTGAGCTGAAGGTTTCCCGCGAGTCGATTGACTTCTATGAGTTCAAAGTGAGCCGCGGCTATTATTTTATGGGTGGTGGCAATATTCCGATAAATAATACGTTATTTGAAATACAACCCTCGGGAATGTTTGCTTACACGCAGAACTTCTGGACAGCCCAGATCGCGGCGCGTATGCGCTACAACCGCATGTTCAGTATCGGTGCGGGCTATCGCTGGAAGGATGCCGTGACGGCTTTCATCGGTGTCAACCTGAAGGACGCTTTCATCGGCTACGCCTACGACTATCCGGTGTCGGCCATCAGCAAGGCGACCTTCGGTAGCCACGAGGTCTTTGTCTCCTATCATGTGAAGCTCGACCCGAAGGAGAAAAACAAGAACAAACAAAAAAGCGTACGCTTAATGTAAGATATGAAGAAACTATTTTTGATACTGTTGGTCGCTGTGGCGACCGTGTCCTGTGGCTCGGTGCGCAAGGGCGGCACTGGCGGTGGTGAGGTAACCGGCGTCGGCGCTACCGTGTTTAACGAGACTACCCCCTATGGCATGGTGCTTGTTGACGTGGGCTCGATGCGCGAGGGACCCGGCGAGCGCGACTCCATCTGGGGTATTGACTCGACGGCCCACGGCATCTCGGTGGATGCGTTCTGGATGGACGAGATGGAGGTCAGCAACTCCAAGTATAAGCAATTTGTTTACTGGGTGCGTGACTCTATCATCCGTGAGCGCCTGGCCGACCCTGCCTATGGTGGCAATGAGGAGTTCAAGATCGAGGAAGACAAGGAGGGTAATCCCGTTACCCCTCATCTCGACTGGAGCAAGAACATCCCCTGGAAGAACCCCAGCGAGGATGAGGAGCGCGCTATCGAGAGCGTCTATCGCATCAATCCCATCACGGGTGTCAAGGAACTCGACGCCGCACAGATGAACTACCGCTTTGAGGTCTATAACCTGACCGAGGCCGCTAAGCGCCGTCACCGTTTTGACCCCACCCGCCGCGACTACAATACCGATCATGAGGTGGACCTGACGCCCCCCACCATCAGCAAGGACACCGCCTATATCGATGATGAGGGCCGCATCGTGCGCCAGACCATCACGCGCGCCTTGCAGAGCGACTATGACTTCCTCAACACTTACATTGTCAATATCTACCCCGACACGACTTGCTGGGTGAATGACTTTGAGAACGCTTATCAGGAGCCCTATGTGCGCATGTACTTTGCCAACGGCAACTACAATAACTATCCCGTTGTGGGTGTGAGCTGGGAGCAGGCCAATGCCTTCTGCCACTGGCGCACCGAGTTCCTGAAGAAGTCGTTGGGTAGCCAGGGTATCTATGTCGAGCCCTTCCGCCTGCCCACCGAGGCCGAGTGGGAGTTTGCCGCCCGTGCCGGCAAGAACAAGAACAAGTACCCCTGGGACGGCGACCTGCCCCTGACGGTGGACGAGGGCTGCTTCTATGCCAACTTCAAGCCCGATGAGGGTAACTACGTCAAGGACGGCTATATCATTTCGTCGCCCGTGGGCACCTATGAGCCTAATGACTACGGCTTGTATGACATGGCGGGTAATGTGAGCGAGTGGACATCCACCGCCTATACCGAGAGCATCGACCGCATGACAGACGACATCAACCCCGAGTACCGCTACTATGTGGCCCAAGAGGATCCCTACAAGATGTCGCGCAAGATCGTGCGTGGCGGCTCGTGGAAGGATGTGGTGCACAACTTGCGGTCCGACCTGCGCATGTGGGAGTACCAGAATGAGCAACGCAGCTACATCGGCTTCCGTTGCGTGCGCTCCAAGGTGGGCCTCGTCAAGGGACGCCGCAAGAACTGCTGCAAGGACTAATCCTCAAACAGATTTCATAGTATAACCATCACACTCAATTTTTCATCGTTAAGCAAAAATGGGTAAAATCAAGAGATATAAAAAGAAAGCAGGCCGATTCCTGAAGAGTGACAGCGGCCAGCGGTTTTTCAACTTTGCCTACAGTATCGGTGCCGCTATCGTTATCTTGGGTGCACTGTTCAAGATCCTTCACATGCCGTTGGGCAATCTGCTGCTCAGCGTCGGTATGGGTACCGAGGTGTTGATGTTCGTGCTCACGGCATTTGACAAGCCCGAGAAGGAGTACCACTGGGAAGAGGTGTTCCCCGTACTTGCCAGCCAGGATCCCGAGGACCGTCCCGACTTCACCGGCGGTGGCGGAATCATCATCGGCGGCAATGGCGGCGGCAATGGTGAGGGAGGCGAGATCAATGTGAGCGTCTCTGAGGCCAAGAGCGCTGTGGGCCTGCCCCAGGGTGTGAACCTGAGCGAGGAAGACACGATGTCGCTGAGCGAGAGCATTGCCAAGATGGCTGCCGCCAGCGATCAGCTCTCACGCATGGCCGAGCTGACCGATGCCACCCAGCAATACCTGAGCCAGATGGCGGGCATCAGCGAGCAGATGCAGAAGCTGCAAGCAACGACCACGGCGCTCAACGAGGTGAGCCAGACCCTGCTGGGCAGCTACCGTGCCATCACCGACAATAGCCAGAATATCACCGAGAGCTCAACGGGATATGTGGATCAGATGCAGGCGCTCAACCACAACATCAGTGGCCTGAATACCATCTATGAGATCCAGCTCAAGAGCATCTCCTCGCAGCTCGAGAACATCGACCGCGTGAACCGCGGCCTCAAGGACATCCGCGACATGTACGAGAAGAGTGCTGCCGAGAGTGCCCACTACTGTGACGAGACCGAGAAGATGGCGCGCTACATGAAGCAGCTCAACAGCGTCTATGAGAAGATGATCAAGGCGATGACCGTCAACATGTACCGTCCCATGCCGGGAATGCCGGGCATTGACCCCGACAGCAATGACGAGAACGCTTGACGCGTAGCGCTTCATTCATGAAGTATAACCAAGCACAAGATTTATCGACACAATACAATTCTATTTTAAACAATAGAGAAGAAAAGATAGATGGCAACCTCTAAAAATAAGAGCGTCAACCGCATGTCGCCGCGAGAGAAGATGATCAACCTCATGTACATCGTCTTGACGGCTATGCTTGCACTGAATGTCTCGAGCGACGTGCTCAACGGCTTCAGCCAGGTGCAGGACGGTTTGACACGCTCCAACCGCACCATCACGGCGCGTAACCAAGCCCTCTATGCCCAGCTGCAGGCCTTCAACGAGAAGAATCCCGAGAAGGGCAAGGTGTGGCTTGACAAGGCGACGCAGGTGGTGGGGGAGACCGACAAGCTCTATGACTATATCGACTCGCTCAAGCTGCAGATCGTGCGCTTTGCCGATGGCGAGGAGGCCGATGTCAACAACATCGTTAACCGCGATAACCTGGATGCCGCCAGCGTGATCATGCTCTCGGCCCAGGGCGGTAAGGGCAAGGCCCTCAGGACGCGCATCGACCGGTACCGCCAGTTCGTGACCTCGTTCCTCGAGGATCCCGAGAAGCGCAAGAATCTGGAAGCCGCTCTCTCGACCACGCCGCCCAAGAGTGCCGGCGTGCAGATGGACCAGAAAAAGACGTGGGAAGAGACCATGTTTGACAACATGCCCACAATCGCAGCTGTCACCCTGCTCACCAAGTTGCAGAATGATATCCGCTATGCCGAGGGCGAGGTGCTCAACCAGATGATTACTAACGTGGACTTGGGCGACCTGCGTGTGAACCTGGTCAATGCCTTTGTAGTGCCCGACTCACGTATCGTCATGCGCGGTACCAAGTACAGCGCCCAGATCGTGCTCGCTGCAATCGACACCACCCAGCGCCCCGTTGTCTATATCAACGGTAGCCGCCTGGGCAACAACAACGGCCTCTATGAGGTGGGAACGAGCAAGGCTGGCACCTATGACTACTCTGGCTGGATCGAGGTCCTGGGCCGTGATGGCAGCGTCACCCGCCGCGACTTCAAGTCGAGCTACACCGTCATCGACCCGCTGGCAACGATCAGTGCCACGATGATGAACGTCCTGTATGCCGGTATCAACAACCCCATCAGCATCGCTGTGCCGGGAGTGCCGCAGGGTAGCATCAGTGCCTCGATGACCAACGGAACCCTGACCAAGAGTGGTGAAGGCTGGATAGCCCATCCCTCCAAGGTGGGTGCCGAGTGTGTCATCTCGGTGACCGCCGAGATGGACGGCCAGCGCACCAATGTGGGCAGCACCACCTTCCGCGTGCGCAAACTGCCCGACCCGCTGCCCTTCATTTCCTATAAGGACGCCAACGGCCAGCCTGCCCGATACAAGGGTGGCAAGCCCTTCTCCAAGGCATTACTGCTGGCTGCGCCAGGTCTTGACGCTGCCATCGACGACGATATCCTGAACATCGACTACAAGGTCGTGTCGTTTGAGACGGTCATCTTTGACTCGATGGGTAACGCCATCCCCGAGCTGTCTAACGGCTCGCAGTTCTCCGAGCGCCAGAAGGCCGCCCTGCGCCGCCTGCAACACGGCAAGCGCTTCATCATTACCCGTGTCAAGGCTACCGGCCCCGACGGCATCACCCGCGACATCCCCGCTATCGATGTGATTGTGAACTAACATCATTGAAACTAATTGTACAACGAGAATATGAAAAGTCTTAGATTGATATCTGCTCTACTGCTCATCGGCTTGGCCCTGCAGGGTAGCGCACAGGTGAAAAAACGCACCGCTGGCGACTCGCGCAAGAAGGACAAGAAGGAGGGCGCCGCAGTGATTACCGATCGTCAGCAATCGTTCTACGAGGTGAGAGAGCCCAGCGATGCCGACCTGCAGTGGATGAAGGTCATCTACCGGCAGATCGACTTGACCAAGGGCAAGAACCCCGCTCTCTACTATCCCGAGGAGCCCAATGCCGATGGTGAGAACCTGTTTTTCATCATCATGAGGCTGCTGGCCAATAACCAGATCTCGGCCTACGAGTACCTGGATGGCCGCGAGATGTTCACCGATGAGTTCAAGATTAAGGTGGGCGAGATGATGGACCGTTTCCACATCTATTATACCGAGGCCAAGGGCAGTACCGAGAAGAACCCGATCTACGAGTTTGAGGCTGCTGATATCCCCAGTAACGAGGTGCTCAGCTATTACATCATCGAGAAGTGGGAGTTTGACACGCGCAGCAACCAGATGAAGGCTCGTGTCGAGGCGCTCTGCCCCGTACTTCACCGCATGGACGAGTATGGTGGTGAAGCCGTGAAGTATCCCATGTTCTGGGTCAAGCTCAACGACATCCGCCCCTACATGGCACAGCAGTATATCTTCACCGACGATGACAACAACCTGGCGCGTTACAGCATCGATGACTTCTTCAAGTTGAACATGTACTCGGGCGAAATCTACAAGACCAAGAACCTGCGCAACCAGTCCTTGCGCCAGATGTACCCCGAGGACGAGGCCTACAAGCATGCCCAGGACAGCATCGAGCAGCGCCTGCGCAGCTTCAACCAGGACCTGTGGGTGCCGCCACTTGAGGTGCTGCAGGCTCGTGCCGAGGCTGAAGAAAAAGCCCGTGCCGAGGCCGAAGGTGAACTTGTGGAAGGTGAAGAAGGCGCAGCCGAGGGCGAGGTCGCTGCCGACGACAGCAAGGCAGATGACGAAAAAGTCACCCGTACCACCAAGCGTGGCGCAAAATCTTCGTCCAAGAACAAGTCCACCAAGAGTAAGTCTAAAGAGAAGAAAACCAAGATCAAAGAGCGTAAACCCAAGACCAGCACGCAGACGGTCAACACTGGAGTGCGCTCGGTGCGCAACCGCAAGAAGAACTGACCTGTCGCGCACGTCTCATCATCACAGCATTGCATGGAACACTTGCTCCATGCAATGCTTTTTTATCGTCATTTCGATGAGAGTAAACCGCTGATACACAATTTGTACGCTATGTAGAGACGCGAAATCTTGCGCCTCTCGGGCAGAAAAATCTTGAAAAATCCTTGGCCAAAAAGGAAAGATTGTGTAACTTTGCGGCGCTCAAAAATGAAACGGAGGTGTAAATCCTACTGTAAGAAATTGATAATCAATACATATCGACCCGAATCGCATCGCTAGGCCCGTGGCTCGCCAGCGATGTGTCATCCATGTAGAGCCGCAACCAGGATAAGAGAATCCAAACAATTAACAAACAAATAAAACAATTTTAAACAAAAACAAACTCATTATGATTATTGTTCCCGTTAAGGAAGGCGACAACATCGAACGCGCCCTCAAGAAATTCAAACGTAAAACTGAAAAGACCGGTGTCATTAAGGAACTGCGCAAGCGTCAGGCTTTTGAGAAGCCCTCAATCACCAACCGCAAGAAGATGATGAAGGCTGAGTACGTGCAGCAGTTGCGCACTCGTGAGGAGTAATACGCTTCACCGCGTTTTTCAGCACAATAAAGGCGGAAACCGATACAAATGGTCGGTTTCCGTCATTTTTTTGGCCTAAAATTTGCAATTCACAGAAATAGTTGCTAACTTTAGCACGTCAAAAAGCAGGCTTTCCTGCTCCGTGATTCCGGGGCCCGCCTGTCATGCACCACACAATACGCCTATGAACGCAACAGTAGAACGCTTCCTGCAATACATGCGCCTCGAGCGCAACCTGTCCTGGAGGACGGTGGACCTGTACCGCCGTAGCCTGGATCAGTGGGAGGCCTATATGACTGCGGGCGGACGGCCGTTGGACCTGCAATCGGTCACCGAGGGCGACATCCGCTCGTGGCTGATGTACCGTTCAGGGCAGGGCGACTGCTCGGGCACGCTGAGGCACAAGCTGCAAGCCTTGAGGGCGCTGTACCGCTACCTGATGCGCCATGGCGAGATGACAACCAATCCTGCCGCGCAGGTTGAACTGGCCAAGCTGGCCAAGCCTTTGCCCAAGTTCGTTCGTGAAAAGACGGTCGATGCTGCGCTGGATGCCGACATCGACAAGGACGATTTTACCCAGGTGCGTGACCGCCTCGTCGTGATGCTGTTCTACGAGACGGGCATCCGTCTGAGCGAGCTCATCGGCTTGCAGGATGCTGCCGTCGATGTCGTCAAGCGCGAACTCAAAGTGAGGGGAAAACGTGACAAGGACCGCATCGTCCCCTTTGGCGACGAGTTGGCCATGTGGGTGACCGATTACCGCCGGCTGCGGGCCGATGTGCCGGCCCAGTGCGGCAACCTGCTGCTCACGTCCAAGGGTAAACCCCTCTATCCCTCGCTGGTGTATCACGTCGTCCATGACTCGCTGGCAACGGCTGGCGGAACAGGCAAACTCAGTCCCCACGTGCTGCGGCACACATTTGCCACCGTGATGCTCAACAATGGGGCTGAACTGAACAATGTCAAGGAATTGCTGGGCCATGAGAGCCTGGCGGCCACTCAGGTGTACACCCATGTGACACTGAGTGAACTAAAACATAATTATGAACTCGCCCATCCACGGGCACTAAAAAAAGGAGGTTATTATGGAAATTAAGATCAATGCCATCCACTTTGATGCAACCGAGAAACTTAACGACTTCATCAACAAGAAAGTCGAGAAACTGGGTAAGTATAACGAGGAAATCGCTAATGCCGAGGTCGTTCTCAAAGTAGTGAAGCCCGAGACGGCCATGAACAAGGAGGCATCTGTGCGGCTCAACGTGCCTCGCAACGAGGACCTGTTTGCCAGCAAGGTAGCCGATACATTTGAAGAGGCTATCGACAACTGCGTTGACGCCCTCAAGCGCCAGCTTGAGAAAGGCCGCCGCGACAGGTAACACCCAACCCCCATATCGAAGACATATCCACGCCCCCTGCCGGCACGCAACCGCCGGCAGGGGGCATCGTTTAATCCCTAAAAATAATTAGAAATAATTGCTTAAATTAAATATTTATTTTATATTTGCAGCGCAAAGTGATGGGTAGTACCTATTATTGAGCAAGACATTTCATTTAACAAGGCGAAAGCGTTTTGTTTTTGACCTAATCAGAGAAAATTCGCCAAAATTTTGCACAGGTCAAAGGCAGCCTGAAACGCTCCGTCGTTGGTTGCATGGTTCGCTCATCCCCTTGGACAAGGGGCGAGGGCTTGACCATAAGGCCAAGCGTAGGGGGGGGATGACTGTTTGCAGTGCAAGGGCGTTTGGCGATGCCTCTCT
>Ga0247608_10007803_pt1 | contig 10906 bp, 10 predicted proteins | sample 176DNAGHGlowgp2_FD_193490 | JGI IMG/M metagenome (GOLD analysis project Ga0247608, IMG submission 193490) | Sheep rumen microbial communities from Palmerston North, Manawatu-Wanganui, New Zealand - 1766 DNA GHGlow gp2 | ecosystem: Host-associated > Mammals > Digestive system > Stomach > Rumen ... | reverse complement strand
ACTAGCACTTAATTCACCTGATTTAAGTAAAGAATTAATATACGCAATAACATCTTCTGTATAGTTTTGATTTCCTATACCAGATTCTACTTCATTAGCCCATTTATCCATATCTTTTCTATGATAATATTTTCTACCTAATCTAGAATCTTTCTTTAATTTTAAAGTAATTTCTTGTTTAGATAATTTAGATAATTCTATAAAATGATATAAATCAGTAACATAAGTTGCATGATATTTAACTGGTTTGAATGTTTTTTCATCTTCGAAGAAGATTTCAAAAACAACTCTACCAGTTGGATATATATAAGCTGTATATCCTTCAAAACCTCCTACACCTTGTAAAGAGTATAAATAATTATATTTACATCTACGTGCATTCTTATCATTTATATCAGCACTAGGTTCAAAGAATTTATAACAATATTCAACTCTTCTTGCAGCTTCTTCATCTGTTATTTCAGTACGTATAGCATTTATAATTCTTTCTGCTCTATCAACTATTTTTCCTTTTGGAATTATTTTCCAAGAAGCTTTTAGAGCTTTTTCATTACGAAGTGTTTCCAACGCATCATCTAATATTTTAGATCCTTCTTCAGTTGATAAATCTAAATTCGAACAATTAACAGCTTTATTAGCTTTTTTAAAAATATCAGGAATCTCTGAAAGTGTAAATTGTTCCATACCAAATTCAGGATGTTCATCTCTTATTTTTTTATATCTTTTATAAACTCCATTTACATCAATAGTATTTTTATTTCTATCAATTATAACTGATGGATTATACTCTTGATTAGTTTCTTCTTTTAACTTTTTTACGGCAAAAAAATAATATTCACAAAATTGTAAACAATTATCAACTTTGTTTCCTAAAAAGCTAAAATTCATTTCACATTGATATACAGCTGAATACGCAATAAATAAAGCTAATTTATCAAAATCAAAACATTTTATAAATTCTTCAACATCAATATTTTGAGTAATAATTTTAAATAATTTATCAATATTATTAATTTCAATTTTTAATTCTCTTATTCTTTTTACAACAAATTCTTCAAAAGTCATTTGAAGATTATTATTTATAATTAAAAATAAATAGTCTTTGTGTATATTATCTTTTAATTCATTGTATTTAGAATTATTTATATTATTTTTTAGTAAATTATACTTTTGTAATTGTTCATTTAATAAATTTCTATAAGCTATCTTAATCTTTTTTAACCCTTTTTGTTCTAATAATTTATATTTTTTTTCTATAGATATAGTGTTCATACCCATAAAATTTTCTAAAATATAACTTAAAAAATATAATTTAGCACTTTTTCTTTTTTCATTTTCTTCTTTATTAACAATAATAGCAGGAAGAGAATGTCCTCTTTTATGTCCTAAAACTTTAGATAGTGGTAATAAATAATTATCTATAATGTATTGTCCAAATAAATTTTTATCATTTTCTATTTTAGCATTCAAATATAAAAGTGAACTATATTCTAAATTAGCACTAACAAAAGGGAATGAAAATTCCCCATCTAAATACATAACTGGATTTAATACACACATATCTAAATCTAAATAATCTCTTAAATTCATAAAACCCCCAAATATTTAATTTATTTATTTAATTCTTTTATTTTTTCCTTATGTAAATATTCTAATAATTGTCTATAATATTCATTTTCTTGAAACATTCCATTATTTCTTTTTAAATCTATTATATATTTTTCTTGTTCAATAGAATGTAAGCCACATTTATTACATAATTTAGCTATATACTTATGTATAAATTCATCTCTTTTTTCTTTCTCCATAAAATCGATAAATTTTGGATTTAATTTAAATCCAATTTCATCATCTTTTGAAAAGAAGCTTCTAAAAGTATAACCATATATAAATTCTTTAGGTATAAATTTTTCTATATCAGTTAATATATTAATTGGTAATTCTATTCCTGATTGCTCAGATATACTAGGATTTTCTGAATAATTAAAATGTCCTAAAAAATAAATATCATCACCATCTACTAATACATCAGGAATAGCAACAATTATATTAACTATATCTTTTCCAAAATCAGCTATATAAGTATAATTAGATAATTTATATAGGAGGAATGAACCCATATTCCCTTTTGGTCCATACATTTGTAAATTTTGAATCATTCCTCCTGGATTAGAAAGCATTAATCCATACTTAAGTATATTATCAGCACATTTAATATGATTTTTTAACCCTACTACACCATGTACCCCAACTGAATATGTATCATCAAGTTCATTTAAAAAGTCCTTATATGAAAATTTATCCATATATACCCTCTCCTTTATTCGTGCATATTCTAACACAAAATCATATTTTATTCAAATTATAAACATAAAAACTGGCTATTAATCTAGCCAGTTAATTGTATCAATTTCAATATATTTACCATTATCACAATGAGTAAAAAAATCTTGTACACTAATACTATAACTTGGTTTTTCATATTCATGTAAAACCAAGTATTCATCTACGTAGTTATTATTTAATTCATACTTAATAAACTTATTTCTAATATCACTTAATAATTCTTTTAAAGTACTATATTCATGTATTCCTTTAAACTTATCCCATGAATGTTCAAACCAATAATATTTATCATTCTTTCTAAATACTAAGAATGTATGAGTAGGACATTTTCCTCCATCATAATGTACTAAGAAATATGTTTTTACATTTATATTCTCTTTTTCAAAATAGTATCTTTCTAATTCAACTTGATCCCAACATACTCCAATTTTACTTTTAATTAATTCTTCTGGAGATTGAAGTCTATAATCACTAGAAAATGTTTCAAAATCATTTAAATGGCTTAAGCCATTTTTATCTACCCAGCCATAAACTATATCATTCATTAAATTCATAATATTTTTTTCTAACATATATTACTCCTTACTTAAATATAAAACTTTATTATCTAAATGTACAGACATATTAAAACTTCTAGTAGGATGTTTATAAACATCACTATCTACATCAGAATAGAATTTTTCTACTATAATATCTGAACCATTAAGTAGATTACTATCAATAATATTAAGTATAAACTCATTAATATATTTCTTATGGATTTTTACATTTAAAAATGCTTCAATCTCAGAACTATATATTGATTGATTAGAGCCATAGTAATTCACTTTATCAAGTCTAGCATTATATTCTAAGAATTTATTAAGTGAATGTGAACTTAATACTACACCATTAGGATTTATTGTTACCATATCAAGATATGGACTTGTTCTAGGAAGTGGTAAATCTTCTATATTATCTACAAATCTATTACTAATAGTATCAATATTTTCTATAAATTTATCATTTATTATTTCATTTACTTTAGTAAAAAATTTATCTTTATCTAATACATACTTACTCATTTTATCAGGTATAGTAATATCTGAATTTGAAGATACTATTGTATCTCCTGTATCTATTCCAATAAATTTATTTATTAAAAATTTACTTATATTTAAATTTTTAATTTTTGAAGTACTTCTAACAATTCCTCTTAAACTATAATTTTTATTATACTCATCTTGATTAAAAGACATGTAAAAAAATACTTCTTCTTTTCTATTTTTTGGTATATCTAAACATTGTTTTAAATTTACAATATTATTATTAAATGTAATACAATAATCTCTTAACCCCAATATTATTTCTTTTACACTATAATATTCTTTCATATTAGTACCTCTCTCATACTTGAATTATAACATATATGAATTTATATATTCAATAAAAATAAAAGAAAAAGCCTTGTATATAATATACAAGACTTGATAAACTGCATAAATCCTATCTCTTTGAGAATTGAGGTGCACGACGTGCTGCCTTAAGACCTGGTTTTTTACGTTCTTTAGCTCTAGAATCTCTAGTAACGAATCCAGCTCTCTTTAATGTTTTTCTGTAACTGTCATCGTTATCTTCATTAGCTTCATCATATTGAAGTAATGCTCTAGTGATACCTAATCTGATAGCACCAGTTTGTCCAGAGAATCCTCCACCATTAACTTTAACTTCGATATCAAATGTATTTTCATTTCCTGTAGCAACTAATGGTTGCATTAAATCCATAACAAGAGTTTCATATGGCATATATTCTCTTACGTCAACGCCATTAACAGTTATTTTACCTTTTCCAGCAGTCATTTTAACTTGAGCTACTGAAGATTTTCTTCTACCTGTTCCAATATAAGTCTTACTCATTTAAAACCCTCCTATTTAACTTCCATAACAACTGGTTGTTGAGCAGCATGTTTGTGTTCAGCTCCAGCGTATACGAATAATTTTTTATACATTTGACGTCCTAATCTTGTCTTAGGTAACATTCCTTTTACAGCTCTTTCAATCATTTCAACAGGGTATTTTTCAACCATTTCTTTAGCAGTTCTTTCTCTTAATCCTCCAGTATAACCACTGTGGTTATAATAAATTTTATCATTTAATTTATTTCCTGTTAGATTAACTTTTTCAGCATTAATAACTATAACGTTATCTCCACAATCAACATGTGGTGTATAAGTTGGTTTATGCTTTCCTTGTAATACGTTAGATACTTTAGCAGCTAAACGACCTAAACTAATTCCTTCAGCATCGATAACATACCAGTTACGTACTACTTCTTCTTTCTTTTGCATGTATGAATTTTTCATAATGACTTCCTTTCTCCTTTACATAGAGCAAATTTTCCCAGAATTTACTCAATGTGGGATTAATTAAAAAATGTACCAAGTTAAATTATACTAAAAAACAATAGAAAATGCAACAAATTTCTATTGTTTTTATTGATTTTATTCAAAATAATCTAATTTCATATTTTTTCTTACTCGTTTCATTACTTCTTTAGCTCTATTTCTAGCTGCTTCAGTACCTTCTTTAAGTATTCTTTCTACTTCTTCAGGATGTTCTTCGTAGTATTTTCTCTTTTCTCTAATAGGTTTTAAATACTCGCTTATGAAGCTTGCTAATTCCTTCTTACAAGCTACACATCCTCTTTCACCTTTTTTACATTCACTACATATTGTATCTAAGTTTTCATTTTCAAATAATTTATGATAATAGTAAACCATACATATATCTGGATTAGCTGGATCATCTTTCTTTATTTTATTAGGATCTGTAGTAGCACTCATTACCTTTTTAGTTATTACATCAGGTTCATCTGATATATATATAGCATTTCCTAGTGATTTAGACATTTTTTCATTTCCATCTAAACCTTTAATACGTTTATTTTCACTTAATACTGCTTCTGGTTCTTTAAATGTATCACCATATATATTATTAAACTTACGTACTATTTCTCTTGCTTGTTCTATATGTGGTAATTGATCTTCTCCAACAGGAACTACTTCTCCATCTAAAGCAGTTATATCAGCTGCTTGTGATACTGGATATCCTAAGAAACCATATGTAATACTTTCTCCATCTTTACCAAATAAATGTTCTTTTTGTCCTACTTCATGTTTAGTAGTAGGATTTCTATATAATCTAGCAACAGATACTAAGTTTGAATAATATACTGTAAGTTCAGCTACCTCAGGTATTAATGATTGTATATATATATGTGAATGATTAGGGTCTATACCAGCGGATAAATAATCTATTGCTAACTCCTTAACATTATTTCTAACTTTATCAGGATTATCATAATTATCAGTTAAAGCTTGTACATCAGCTATTAATATAAATGTATCATAATCATATTGCATTTTTACTCTATTTTGTAATGAACCAAAGTAATGTCCTAAATGTAATCTTCCTGTAGGACGATCACCTGTTAATATTGTTTTCATAAATCTCTCCTCCTATAATTATATTTTAAAACTAATTATATAAGGCACCATCGTTTAATTTCCATTCTATCACCTACTATTTTTGATATACAGTGAATTCTATATTATTATTAAATTCTAATTCATTATTATTTATAACAGTTTTAACACCAGTATAATCACTATATATTTTTATTTTATTACCATCTCTAAAATAAATATACTCTCCTAAATAAATTATATCTTTATAATCATTAGTTTTAGCTATATATTTTTTTATCTTTTTATTTTGTGAATGAGCTCTATATATCTCATATATATCTTCTTCATTATCACTCTCAAAATAAGAATAATAATATCCAGATAATTTATTTCCAGTATGATATATATAATAAGTATTTTCTTTCTTTAATCTTTTATCTTTAAATGGTATTTTACCATTTGCCTTTACAGCACTAATTGAACTCCAATTACCATTATAATATTTAATACCTTTATTAGAATCCCCTACTATTGTTACTTCACTATCTTCTAAATTAATTTTATATTGTACTTCACTATTATAATCGTAAATATAAATATCATTATCTACTACACCTTGTATATATGAATCAAATGATATATAATCTGGAGTTTTTATATTCTTTATTTTACCTGTAATAGTATTTGCAACTACAACTTCATTAAATACTTGTTTATTCTCATAATTTGCACATACATAATAGTTTTTAGCATATGTACATAAATCTCTTTCATATATATCTTTATTAAACATATCTATTTTAGTTAACTTACCATCTATTATTACAACTATACCTTTTAATGTAGTCATAGATATAATATCGGTTTTAGGAATATTCTCCTTATAATAAATAATCTTATTATCTTTTTCTTCTTTATTATTTTTATCTATAAAATTATCTACATTGTATTTATCATTATCCAATTTTTTTATATATTTATCTAATTTTTCATCTTTACCTTTTATATCAACATAATTATAATAACTTTTATCTTTATAACATAAGAAATCTACTTTTATATTATCACTTAATACTGGCATTAAACACTTGTATTCACCATCATAATATAATACTTCTTTTACTATTTTATTATCATCTTTTATACTTGAAAATTGATAATTATATAATATGTTATTAGCATTTATTTCAATATAATAGTTATTATCTTCATATTGTTCATCTTTAGTATATATTTCTTTTATTGAATAATTATCAATTTTATATGTATGTGTATAACCCTTAGATAAGAAATGTACACATAAATATACTATTATAAATATTATTATTAATACAATTAATGCTACTAAATACCTTTTAAAATTTTTCATAAACATCACTATTCATATTATATATAAATTTATATGTATTTGCAAATAAAGTGAATAAAAAATGCATAAAATTATTTATAATTTTATGCATTTGACTATTAATAAGAAGTATCTTTTTCTATTTTAGCATACTTTTGTTTTTCTCTCATCATCATTTCTGTAACGGTTGTTTCTATTTCATAAATAGCCTTCTTAGAAATATTTGAGAAAGTAACTACTTCTTTAACTGTATCTATTATTACCTTACCCCAAATAATACCTGATGTAACTGTTAAATCGTTAAACATATCTGGTGTAATTGACACTAACATATATCCAAAAAGTAATCTTTTTTGTACTAAAAGTATTCTTTTATTTGTTACTGCAACAACGTATGTATTAAACAATTCAAGTGAAGATAAACCTCTTTGTGCAGCAAAAACATATTGAACTTCTTCTTCAGGATTCAAATGCTTATCTATTACTTTAGCATGAGCCTTAAGACGCCAACTAATAGTACCTGGAAATCTTTTTTTAAAATTAACTAATCTTTCATATGTATCTCCCATATTCTATTCTCCTATCTTATTATGCCTTTTTCTTTAAATTTATCTACATACAATTTTTTATCAGATAAACCTATAATAACATCTATTACTTTAGTATTATCTACAATAATAACACTTGGTGTTGATATTGTATCACTATAGCCATATTTTGTTAATAACTCACTTAATGAATTTAAATTATCTACATTATATGTATATATTGTAATATTATTTATAATACTAATTTTACCTAATATAGGTTTAATCTTTTCACAATAAATACAATCATTAGATGTAAATAATATTATATTTCTCTCTTTAGAATTTAATAGTTCTTTTAAAGTTTTTTCATTTATTTCTTTTAAACTCTTCGCACTACTAACATCTATTATACCATAAGTTGATGCAAGGTCAAAATAATCCTTTTGCTCATTAGGAACAAACTCTGTAACATTTTTAACCTCTCCTTCATCAACTATAATTAATAATTCATCATGTATCTCATTATAATTAACTTTTGAAAGTAATTTAATTTTTTGTTTATTATTTAAATAATACCCTTCTACAAAAGTATATTTTATATCATAATTATCACAAAAACTTTCAAGTAATTTATGATGTTTTTGATTTGATTCATTATCATTATTTGCTATATAAAGTATCATAGCATCTTCTGATTTTAATGCATCTTCAAATTTTTTTATATATTTATCTGTTTCAGTTAATATATTTGGTATAACATTATTATCTTTTAAGAATACTTCAATATCATCATTATCAGTATTAACCTTATCCTTAGAACTAATAATCTTTCCACTATCTACAATAACTAATGTTGAATCTATCTTTTTTAATTTTAACTTAGATTTAATCTTATTAACTTTTAACTTAGATATTTTTTCAGTATTTATATATAAATACTCAATTTCATAATTTGTTGAATATTTTGTTATTTCCTTATCTACACTTTTATCATTACCAATATATATCAAACCTAAACCATCATTATTCATTATCTTTTTATATTTATTCATTATATCATTATCTTTTGTATATTTAATAAAAGCAATTATATATAATACTAAGGTGGCAAATAAGCCACCTAATATAAATACCACAACATATCTTACTCTTTGTTTCAAATTATTAAATATAGCTTCAGAATGATCAGGGGTAATCTCTTCAATATCTATAGCTTTAGGTTTACTATTATATTTATTTTTCAAATCAATATTATTCTCAATATTTAAAGGAAAACCACATTTTTCACAAATTATGTCATATTCACTATTTTCATAACCGCACTTTTCACATCTCATATTCCACCCCAATTATTTTATTGCTTTATTATCTTTTAAAAATTCAATATATTCTTCTAATTCTCTTGAACCACTAACATATGCTTTAATTTTATTATCTTTTGTAATTAAAACTGTAGGAGTACTAAATACTTGTTCTTCTTTTAGTTGTTCATCTTCAAAACCTTTCTTTTGAATATCATCAAAGAATTTTTTTACTTCTTCTGATTCTAAATCAGATAAATCTAAATAATTAAATTCTTTTTTGTATGCTTTTGATATATTATTAAGTTTAGGTTTAACAGCCATACAATACTGACAACCTGCCTTACCTACTATAATTACATTAACATCTTTTTCTTTAATTATTTTTTTATAATCATCATAATTAATATAATTTAAATTATTTATCTTACTGTATTTAGCATCTTTATCTACTAGTTTAATATCCTTAAATAGTTTTAATAAATTATGGCTTTCTATATATCCATCAGATACTCCAATAACTTTTCTATCATTAACTACTATAATAGAAGGAGTAGTACCACTTATACCTAATTTATTATCTATATCATTTTTATTCTTTTCACTTAATTTAGATACATCAATATCAATATATTCTATTTTAAATTCTTTTTTAAAATCATTCATATATACTTGTTCTAAATAATTAAGTGTATAATTACTATCTTCTTCATCAGTATTATGATAGAAGATTACTTTTGTTTCTTTTGATTTATATGCATCATTAAATTGTTTTATTATTGACTTATCACTAGATTTTACTTTTGTATTAAAAAATATTATTAATAAAAGAAAAACAAGCAATAATATAGAACATATAAAACCAATAATTTCAAAATTCTTTTTTTGCTTATTACTAAGTTTTGTATCCTTCTTTATATTTTGCTTGTTATTAGTCTTCTTTTTATTTGACATTATTTAATAAAATCATATTTTTTTAATACTTTAGTAAAATCTTCTTCGCTTGAACTTTCAATAACATATGCTTTTATTTTATTGTTTTTAATAACTAGTAATAATGGAATTTTAACATCATTATCTTTTTTATAGCTTTCATCATTAAATTCCATTTTCTTTAAATCTTCTTTAACAAATTTATTAATTTCATCTTCAGTCATATTTGCAGCATTTACATGATAAATATCAAATTTATTTTTATCTGATAATTTATTTAATACTTCACGAGCTTTATTACATGATTGACATGCTGATTGATCAACTAAGAATAAAGTGTTTTTATCTTTCTTAGCTTTATCTTTAAATTCACTATATGAAATATCTTTAAGATTTGATTCTTGTTTATATTTAGCATCTTTTGGTAATATTTCATTCTTAACAAAGAACTCAACAAATGGTTTACCATCTAAATATCCTTCATTATAATCTAATACTTTTCCTTCTTTTACGATAACTGTAGTAGGAGTAGCACCTCTAATACCAAGAGCTCTAACTACTTCATTTAATTCAGTTTGATTTAATGTAGAAGCATCAATAGCATAATAATCAATATCAAAATCTTTAGAAATATTTTCAATAATTGGTTTTTCTAAAGAACAATATCCACAAGTAGCACTAGCAAAGAATATTACATTTTTATCTTTACTATCCATTTGTTTATAGAATTCTTTTAAGAAATCAGTAGATGTATTTCTATCTTCTTTCTTAATATTTTCTGTTGGAGTAACATTAGATTTGTTACTATTTGAAGTACTTTCTTTCTCCTTATCCTTAGAACCAAATATAGCCATTACTACAATAAGCCCTATTAAAACTAAACATGAAATAATAACAATAATATATCTAGCTTTATCACTCATAGTTTTTCTAACTGGATTTTTAACTACAACTCTAGTTTCTTCTTCCTCTTCATCGTCATCATCGTCATCTTCATCTTCA
>Ga0247608_10007800_pt1 | contig 10910 bp, 25 predicted proteins | sample 176DNAGHGlowgp2_FD_193490 | JGI IMG/M metagenome (GOLD analysis project Ga0247608, IMG submission 193490) | Sheep rumen microbial communities from Palmerston North, Manawatu-Wanganui, New Zealand - 1766 DNA GHGlow gp2 | ecosystem: Host-associated > Mammals > Digestive system > Stomach > Rumen ... | reverse complement strand
CCCTTAGGGGCGGGTTTTTTCTTTGATTTGTTTAGACTTTCGTCACAATTAAAACGCGGGTTTCGCTTGACTTGGGTACCCAATTAGTATATAATTAGGGTACCCAATAAGGGAACGGAAACGAACGGAGGACACGAAGATGAAGAAGATTGAGCGGATCACCTACAAAACCAACAGCAGCTACACAGAATACATGATGGCCGCCTGGTACTTCGGAAAAGGGCAGGTTGATGCCTGGACGAAGGAAGCAAAGAAAGCATACCGCAAAACCGGAGAGACAACCTTCCGGTTTTGGCAGGACGGAACCGGATTTCTGACGATTGAGATTTACTGAGAGGAGGAGCGAACCATGAAGAACGAAAAGCAGATTTTTGTAAAGGCCCTGACAGCCATGAAACCCGGAAAGCTGACATGGAAAACCATCCGGATCTTCCAGGACTTCCGGACGGCGGACGATTGGCTGATGAACTACGTAAAAGAAAACCACTACGACATCCGCGACTTCACGATCAGCACGAAGCCGGACAGAGCATGAGAGGAGGAAGAAGACCATGACACAGGAACAGATCAGGAATGCGATTATCGAGATGGACTGCCTGGACAGGATGGAAGCGAACGCGCTGGCCGGGATGATCTTCGAAGCGATGGAAACAGGCGCCAAAGAAAAAATTCAGGCAGCAGCGGCGGTGATTGAATTCTTGGCCAGCGCGGACAGGATCACGCTGGCGAACAGAATGGACATGTTGGATCTTTTTATTTGAAGGAGGAAGGAACAATGATCAGCAGCATGGAAAAAATCAACAGATACTTCGAAGAACTGGTTCCGGCGAGCGGAAAAGCGGACAGCCTGGCCGGAGAGATGGTGCGGGCGGTTTGCCGGATCGGGTATCGGTTTTATAACGACGGGGATCAGCTGGGGATCGGATACGGGAAGGAAACCTGCAACCCGGCAGGCCGGTTCCTGATGAACAAGGGCAGCGAGCGGATCGGCGACACGGTCGCGATCATGTGGGGCAAGTGGAACGAAGAGGAATACGAGCGGCGGCTGGATGAACTGGTGGAAGCGGTGATCGAGTACATCGACCAGCATCCGGAGCTGCGGAAAACGGAGACAGAAGACATGTGGGACAGCCGGGATCCGGCGGAGGACGTGGACGACTGGGAGGAAGACGAAGAAGAGGACGACTGGGAGGAAGACGAAGAAGAGGACATCTGGTGAGGGTTTGACATAGGAAACCCAAAACGATAGAATCAGGGCGGAGGTGCGGAGGATGGCAAACATGGAATATTTAAACAAGTACGAAAAAGAGAACATCCGGCAGATCCGGCTGAAGATCAACCGGAAGACGGAGCCAGAGCTGATCGAATGGATAGAGAAGCAGGAAAACATCCAGGGATACATCAAACGCTTGATCCGGGAGGACATGGAGAAGCAGATAAAGAAAGAAAAAACAAAAACCTGTATACAAGAATGCGGGAATTGTGATTTATCATTAAAAGAATGCAGAGAGATAGGAGGAATTCGATAAAAAAAAGGCCACCATTTCGGTGGTCTTTTCTTCATCCGATCAGATGGCCAGCCGGAAGGCTGTCACCCGCGTGTTCGGATGTAAAACGTTTGGTACACCAGATGAAACGCTATCCGAACACCCGGGCGAAGAATCGCCCGGGGATTCTTCCGGCAGAATATCCGGAAGATTATACCGGAAATTTCCTTCGGTGTTATTGACGACGATCCACAGGTGATCGTCATAAACATAAACGGAATTAACGAAGGTCTGAATCAGATGCTGCCGGCGAAGCGGATCATTCCGGTCGCCTTTGGTGAATTGATGAAGGAAGAAGATCACACGGTCGCGATCCATGAGCTGCGTCTGGGAAAAGCGGAGGGTTTCGATGGAGACGCGGAGGTTCTCCGCGGTGGCTTCAAGCGCCTTCAGCTTCTCAACCGTGGAGGTTGACCAAACACCGGCAGCGATGGCATTGTTGATATTATCAATCTGTTTTTTGACTTCCGCCTGTTCCGCTTCCATGGCAGCCAGGGGCGACGATTTCAGCTCCTCCGCCTGAAGGGCCATGATGGCATCCGCGTTTTTTTCGATCATAGCATCAGAGAGGACATAATCCAGAACGAAGTCGATCACGGCATCCTCAAGGCGATCCTTCCCGATGGACTTTTTCTGGCAGCCCTTCCTGGCTTTGTGCGCCTGACAAGAATAATAATAAAAACGGTTCCCGGCTTTTGAGGTTCCGGAATCGCCGATCATGGCGGAGCGGCAATGACCGCAAAACGCCTTCCCGGTCAGAAGGAAATCGACGGCTCCCTGTTCAACGTGGCGGGCGGTTTTCGTTTTCATGCGCTGGGCCTCCTGGAATGTTTTCTGGTCGACGATGGCGGGCATTCCGTCCGGGACGCGGATGGATCCCCAGATATAGGTGCCGGTGTATCGCTCGTTCGACAGGATCCGGAGGAGCGACTCCGGAGAGAACGACTTCCCGCGGGAGGTCTTCAGGCCCTGGGCGTTTAGCTGGCGGCAGATGCTGGCAGCGGAAAGACCGGAGCGATATAGCTGAAAAATGTTTCGGACGACAGCGGCTTCCTCCGGGTTTAGGACGTAGTGACCATCCGGGCCGCGGGAATAGCCCAGGATCCGGGTGCCGTTATAAAGGCAGCGGTGGGCATTATCCGTCATGCCGCGGGTGACGTTTTCGGACAGCTGGCGAGAATACCATTCTGCAGTTGCTTCCAGCATTCCCTCCAGCAGCACACCGGCGGAGCCTTCAGGGATCGGCTCCATGGCATAAACGACCTTCACGCCGAACCGGCGGAGCCTGCCTTTATAAAGGGCGGATTCCTCGCGGTTCCGACCGAAGCGGTCGACCTTCCAGCTGATCACGGTGTCGAAGGTGCCGTTTTCCGCGGCAGCCATCATGGACTGGAAGGCCGTCCGGGCTGATGTGTTTTTGAAGCCGGAACGGGCGTGATCCGCGTAATCATGCACAATGGTATATCCTTCCCGATCGGCAAAGGCGTGGATCTCCCGGAGCTGCTGCTCAATGGAAACATCCCGCTGGCCGGCGGAGGAATAGCGAGCATAAGCAACGGCGGTCCGCGGAGAACAGGACGGAATTTTATTTTTAATCATGGCTGAGACTTCCAATCATTAAACATAGAAAAAGAAGGAACAGGAGTCATGCGAAAATATACATTTTCAAGATAAATCCATAAATCGGTTCCGTTTTCATCATAAAAAGCCGTTACATAATTACCGTTGCTGTCGGCAAGATACAAAAGGCCATTGTTTTCAGCAACAGAAACATTAACCATGCCTGATGTGATAAAAATGCCAGAAAAGCATTTTGTGGTGCAAAGATAAGCTTGGTTGTTCCCTTCTACAAAGTAAAGGTCGGCAGAAAATGAATCAAATGGGAAAAGCGGGCCTTTACCAGAAGAATTATTGTCGGAATAACTTATAAAAAGAGAGTAGTGAGAAGAAAGACGAACGTTTTCAGGAACAGATTCAGCGAAAGAAGAAGTACAACTGAAAAGAAACATCAAAGAAACCAGAAAGAGAGCAAACCTTTTCATAAATAAAACCTCCTATTTTTTAGCTGCAGGATGCTGCAGCAAAGTAGACAAAGCATCAGCACGGGCACGTTCATCAGCAGCACGAAAGGCATCAAGAAGACTCTGCTCTTCAGGGGTTAATGCGTTATAGGGAGAGCGAAAAACGGGAGAAGGAAAAGAATCGGAACCGACAAGTCGGGATGTTGAAACGCCAAAGAAAAGGGCAATCTTTTCCATAGCATCAGCACGAGGATAAGAAATACCGCGCGTCCAGCCGGAAACAGTTGTTGTTTTTGCACCGACGAATTCAGCAAGATCCTTTTGCTTCTTCCCGGAAAAGAACAAAAAGTCGTTTAGGTTTTTACGGAACACTTCCCGGTCGTTCAAAAAAGTCACCTCCTGATGGCTGTATTATATACTACCAAAAACCAAAAATCAAATAAATTGTATTTTAGGCTTGACAATGCGATTTAATGCGACTATTATTTAATAGCACCGCCGGAAGAAAGGAGTGGAACACATGGATGATTTCAAGATTTCAATCGCAGCGGCAAGGGTCGACGCACGGAAAACACAGGAAGAAGTCGCGCGGGCATTGCATGTCAGCAAACAGACGGTTGGATCATGGGAAAATGGAAAAACGTCTCCGACCGTGGAGAAGGCGCAGGAATTCTGCAGGTTCTGTAACATTCCATACGACAGGGTTTCTTTTTTGCGCGAAAGAAATGCTATTTAATAGCATTTCTAAAAATAAAAAAAGCGGCTGACAGTTGGAGCCTGTCAGCCATGCAAAGCAGAAAGGTGGTTTTCTACAATGCAAGAACAGTATATCACACACCTTGACACACAAGCAAGGCTTGAACTGGAAAAGGAGAAAGCAAGGCTATTTTACAAGGCGGTGATCGTCGGCGAGATCATGGTCGCGCTGACGACGGTGGTTTATTTCGTTTCAGGCTTTTGCAAGTAAAGAGAGGAGTGGCAGACATGGCTTTTTACATGAACACCTGGGGAAAGATGCGGGTGATCTTCGCGGAGCATTGCAATCTGAGCTGCGAGCAGTATGAGGAAATCAGCGGGCGGCTGATCGATCTGGTGGCTGACATCCAGGAACTGGAGAAAAAGAGCGACGAAGTGACGCTGGCAGACACGGAGAAGGCGGCGGAGGATCTGGGCGTGATCTTTGAATTCCTGATGAACACGAAAGAGCTGACGATGGAGGAATACAACGCGCTGTGCAACATGACCGGAGAACTGGCAGACGCAGCGCGAAAGGCGGTGACGGAATGACAAACCAGTGCCGCGGATGCGGGGCGGAGGTGATCTGGATCCGGATGCAGACGACGCGGAGGAAGATGCCGGTGGACGCGGAGCCGGTCTGGATCAGGAAGGAAACCGGCGGAGACAGCTTCGCCACGAAAGACGGATTGATCATCTTCGGAAAAAAGGTCGGGGACGCTTTCGACGATCCGGACACGGAACTGATCGAATGCCATGAAAGCCATTTCGCGACATGCCCGGTTGGTGGGAAATTCAGGAACCGGAAGCCGAGAACGCGGGCACCGGGATACAGATGAAGGGAGTGGAAAATGATGATAAACATCTGCGAAACATGCAGGTATTGGTACAAAAGAAAAGATCAGGAGCCGTGCAAGGAATGTCGTACTGAAACAGGCGTCAACTGGGAACCGAAAGAGGAGAAAAAGGAAAACCGCCCAAAGCCGATGCCGAATGCGGCGCCATACTACGATCGGGAAAGCAGCAGGATCCCGGAAAAGATAAGGGTCAGTTTTACGGATGGCACGACGGCGGTATACACGCTGCGCATAGAACAGCCTGCGCCGATGGTGGTGGAAAGTCTGATATTACGAGAAGAAATCGAATATGAATATAAGCCGCGCCGGCGGAGGAGGACGAGAGAATGAAGGATAAGGAAACAATCTGCAGGAAGTGCGGGCGGAGGATCGCGGTGATTACATGGGGCATTTACCGGAAGGTCGTGGTCGACCCGGAATGTTTCATGGTGGTGCCGGATCCGCAGAGTGATGAAGAATTTGTCCGGATCGACGGGAGCAAGATCCAGGGCAGAGAGCAGAGGAGCTACCCGGGCGATGAACCGGCGGAGCCTGCGTACCGGATGCACCGGAAGACCTGCGGAGCGAGACGATGATCTGCAGAGAGTGCCCGGAGGGAAAACGATACGCGAAGGGCAGCGTTTACTGCATGCTATATGGGATCATAATTCGAGAGGAACACAATTGCCTACAGAAGAGGAGAAAAAAAGATGAAAGCGGCGGAGGAGCTGCAGATCTACGCGGCGGAAGCGAAGACGAAACCGGACTACACGCTGACGGCTCCGGCGCTGCTGGATCGGTGCCGGGCGTTTTATCAGGATCCGGAGAACGAACGGGCATACCAGGAATGGAAAGCTAAACGGGATGCAAAAACGGAGAAAGCCGTGAGTGCATAAACAAACCGGAAAGGAGGGAAAAGAATGGCCAGACAGATCAAACAGCTGGATGAGCTGATGGACGGCGCACTGACGGAGCGGTTCAACATGGAGATGGCGCGGGTGCTGCAGAACGTATTCGACCCAAACACGGACCCGAAGACTAAGCGGCAGATCCAGATCGTAATAGAAATCGCGCCGAACGAACGGAGGGACGCGGCGGCTTTCACGGTGGACGTGAAGAGCAAGATCGCGCCGCCGGTGAAGATGAGTCAGACATGCTTCCTGTACCAGGACGACCAGGGGAATGTAATGGCGACGGAGATCACAAAGCAGGTACCGGGGCAGATGGATATGGACGGAAACGAACAGCCGATGCCGCGAGTGGTTGACTTCGGGAAGAACAGCAAAGAGAAAGCAAACTAAAGGAGGGAAAAACAATGAGAGAAGAAAACATGGTGGCCATGACGGCGGACGCAGTCCGGGCAAAGGAAGAATATCTGTTCACGATGGGCACGAGAGCACAGGAAAAGATTGATAAGCTGACGGCACCGGTGCTTTTCGAGGACAAGAACGGAGAGCAGTACATCTACTGTAATGGAAATTACGAGCTGGTAAGGGAACGGAAACCGGAAAAGATCGTAAAGGCGGAGCCTTTCGAGACGTTCTCGCTGAACGGACTGCTGGATTATATCATAACGGATCCGGAGGGCAGATTCGGAGAAGGAACCAGGCACATCGTGCGGGTGAAGAGTCCGACGCTGGTGGAAGTCATTGCGCCGGAAACCGGGTACTGGAGGGAACGCGAACTGGTGGCCTACTGCAAAGCGGTGATCCCGGAAATCAGCTTCAGCAGGTATATGGACGCGGAGGATTTCCAGGTCATGGTTCAGACATGCTTCATGGACAGCGAGAACCGGGCGGTGGTGCTGAAGCTGGCCGGAAGCGTGCGGAAGGAACAGAACATGCAGACAGCTGACGACGGAGTCAGCCAGAAGGTCACGATCAACAGCGGGATCAGCACGGCGGCGGACGTGATCGTGAAGAATCCGGTGACATTGACACCTTACCGGACATTCCATGAAGTGGAACAGCCGGAAAGTCCGTTTGTGCTGCGATTTGATGAAAAAGGAAACCCGGCGCTGTTTACCGGGGACGGAAGCAAGTGGAAACTGGAAGCGGTGGCGGCGATTCGCGGATATCTGGCGAGAGCGCTGGAAAACGAAAACGTGGATGTCATCGCATAAGGAATGTCCGGGCCGGGGTGAAGCACTCCGGCCCGGATCCGGAGGGACAGGAAAATGATGAACGGACTGGTGATCCGGCGCGGAGAATACTACCTGGCACGGAAAGGAACGAAGAGCGCAAGACCGGACGCGTCCGGGATCTTCTGGAGCGCGGAGCTGCAGGCGGCGCGGGTCTTCATGACTCACGACGCAGCCTGCAGAGCCGCCCGGAAATTCGGCGGAGTGGTGAAACTGATGAGGAACGGAAAGGCGGAGGTTTAAATGAGCAGACGAACATTCTGGATCAGCATGAGCATCATGACGGTGGCGCTGGGGATGCTGATTTTTTTGAACATTCAGAAGGACGCGCGGGAGGATGTCTGGAGCGAGAGCTTCCAGATGGCGAATCAGAATATCACCTGGGAGGGTGCCGGGTATAACGGGAGCTACGGGAGGAACCAGGAATGAAAACACCGGAGATCATTTTAAGCACCAAACCGGAGTGGTGCGATTTGATTATTTCCGGGGAGAAAACGTGGGAGATCAGAAAGACAAGGCCAAACATAATCGGACCGGCGAGAGTATTCATCTATAAAACAAACAGGGGGAAAGTCATAGCAGAATTCACGCTGAGAGAATGCAAGTATATTCAGGCGTGGATTGATTCAGATGGCGAGAAGCATCTGGGAAACACGATCGGAATCAGACACTGCGTAGATGATGATAGGCTGTTTTCATACCTTTATAAGAAAACGAAGCCGGGGAAACTATATTCAGGCGGATGGGCATGGCATATAGAAGATTTGATTGTTTACGAAGAAGCAAAAGCGCTGGATTTATACTTCGGAATCAAGCAGCCACCGATGAGCTGGTGCTATGTAAGAAAATAGGAGTTTAAAATGAGTAAATGGATTAGTATAAATGACAAATTACCGGATAAACAAATTCCGGTCCTCGTATATGTTCCGCCGTATAATGACGAAAACGAAGAATACATCGGGTATGTTGGACTGGCATATTACACACGTTTTGGCAGCGGGTTCTGGGCCGGAACGGACGGAAACGTATATGGTGCTATCGGAATCATTCATAGTCCGACTCATTGGATGCCATTACCGGAGAAACCGGAAGATACAACAGAAGTTGTTATTAGCGGAAATTGCGTAGTATGCGGGAAACAACTTAATTGCGGGCGGTTGTTCGTTTGTAAAGAATGTGAAAAAGAAAGGGTAACAAAATGAATATAAGAAAACTTATTGATGCATTACAAGATATAGCAGACAGCAATGCCGAAGAAATCGGAGTTGCTGTTGCAGGGTGGGATGATAATTTTTATGAAGGAAAGAAGGTCGAAGGAATCAGACTTGTAAAAGAAAACGATTTTGAAAAAAATGAAATCAAAGCTATTCTTTTTATTATCGTTGATCCGTGACAATAAATTATCCTTCATATTATAACCGCCGGGACGATCCCGGCAGCATGCGAGGAGGAAATAGGCCATCTCCGGTTCAACTCCGGAGACGCGCGAAATCTGGCCGGCAGCGATGGAAAAGCAGCTGGTCATTGTATGGGGAGAGCGGAAGCAACCGGCTGGCATCCGGACGTGGAAGTCGTCGCCCAGAAGAAGATGCTGGTGCCCGCGGGAGGACAGCTCCCGGAAACGAGGGATGGGCTCCTCGTATGAAGGCTTGTATGGAGTATTAAATAATGAAGCACCGCCGGAAGACGGCGGAGGACCTGACCGGGGTCAGAGAGGATCCGAAAGTCGACAGCCATCAGACCATCGAAAGATGATCATCATGGAATCAAAGAAAAGGGGGTGTCGGGGGAAACGGAGCGCACGGACAACTGACAGGGAAAGACCAGCTGCATGCACTCCGTTGCCCCTGACCGTGTAGAGAGGAGAACCGGCAGATGTGGGAATACGCGGCGCTGTTCAACATACCGAAACCGACGGAGCTGGAGCTGGCCGCACACGACGAAGGATGGTGGCAGCGGGAGGGCTGCGATCTACGGGTCGGGCAAATGGGATACCGGACGACGACCACGATCGCGGGAGACACCCTGGTGGCGGAGGTCTATCCGACCTGGGGGCGGAAGATGCGCGGGCAGGCCAGGAAGGCGAAACGGAACCTGACACCGGAGAGGATCCGGAAGTACAACAAAGAGCGGGCGAAATTCTATCTGCAGCTGCTGATGGACGCGAACTTCACGGGAGAGGATCAGAGCCTGACGCTGACATACATCGACGAACCGACGGAAGCAGAAGCGCAGAAGGACGTGAAGAACTTCATCGAACGGCTGAGACGGGCCAGGAAGAAAAAGGGCCTGCCGGAGCTGAAATACATCTATGCGCTGGAAGATGAACGGGACGGACGGAAGAAGAAGCTGCACTGCCACATCGTGATGAGCGGAGGCATGGAGCGGAAAGAGGTCGAGAAGATCTGGCGGGCAGGATCACAGGCGCGGGGGTACGCGAACTGCGACCAGCTGCAGCCGAACGGCGAAGGGCTGCGGCGGCTGGCGTTTTATATCTATGATCAGCAACGGGGAAAGAATGCTGAGAAGAACAGGCGGCATTATTCCTGCTCAAAGAACCTGACGAAGCCGAAGAGCAGAACCAGCATGAGCCGGGTAAGCAACGCGAAGGCGAAGAAGCTGGCGCGGGACTTCAACGGGATGGCGAAGACGATCATGGAAAAGGTCTATCCGGGATACGAATTCGTCCGGGGACTTCGGTACGAGGAGCACGAGGACGGAACCATGAGCGAAAGCTGCGTCCGGTTTTCGGACTACACGGGCGGGGTTTATATCCGGGTGATGATGCGGAGGATACCAGGAAGGGGGCAGGACAATGACAGACGCTGAGATTCTGCAGGAATGCAGGATGGCAACCATGGAAGAACGGGTGCTCTCGCGGCAGATCGACCGTCTGGCCATGATCGGAGGGCCGCAGGGGATCGGAACTCAGGCGCTGAAACCAGCAGGCGATCGAAAAACGAACAACACCACAGCCGGACAGATGCAGCAGCTTGAAGGACTGATCGAACGACTGCTGAAGAAGCAGAATGAGGACATCTGGATTATTCAGCAGGCGGAAGAAATTATCGACAGGATCAAAAACCGGAAAGACAGGTACGTGATCCGGTGCTACTACGTCGAAGGAGAAAGCGAATACACAATCGCGGAAAATATCGACATGAGCAGGCAATGGGTGAACCAGCGCCGGAACCAGATCATCGATGAACTGACAATGCCAAAGAAAAAATCAAAGCATAGCCAAAGTTTATTGAAATAGCCATGAGACGCGGAGAAAATAATACCGTGGAAATCCGCGAAAGAGAAAAAGGCTTCGCGGATGATTTTTACACATCGTGGGTGTGGAGACGATGCGCGGAGGACTATAAAAAAAAGGTCGGTGGTCTTTGCGAAAGATGCAGAAGGAAAGGCGAAATAGCAATAGCAGAGCAAGTGCATCACAAAATAAGACTAACACCGGAAAATATAAACAAGCCTGAGATTACATTGAACTGGGCGAATTTAGAAGCATTGTGCTTGGATTGCCACAAAAAAGAGCACCGAAAGCAGAAGCGCTGGACGGTCGACGACGACGGCAACGTGACCGCGACAGATCCCCCCTGATCAACGAACGGAGCCGCGGCGGCGCAGG
>Ga0247608_10007795_pt1 | contig 10914 bp, 1 predicted proteins | sample 176DNAGHGlowgp2_FD_193490 | JGI IMG/M metagenome (GOLD analysis project Ga0247608, IMG submission 193490) | Sheep rumen microbial communities from Palmerston North, Manawatu-Wanganui, New Zealand - 1766 DNA GHGlow gp2 | ecosystem: Host-associated > Mammals > Digestive system > Stomach > Rumen ... | reverse complement strand
TCCCCAATCCCCAATCCCCAAGGATTATAGGCAGTTTTAATTTTTATAAAAATAATAAGAATAATTTTTTATCTTTTATATTTAAATCACAATTTATAATTATAATCAAAAGATTGAAATGCAAAACCAAAGAAGAGAAAATGAGCAAGATTTGAGAAGATTTCTTTATCCAAGAAAGTATGAAAGAGAAGAGCAAAGAAGTCCTGCAAGAAAAGTATCATATAATTCAGAATTTATGTCAAAGAAACCAAAACTTCATTATAAATATGATGATCAACAATCCGTTTCAAGTTATATCATGAACAAGGAAATGAATCTCAATGCCCAAGGATATCCTAGGGATGAGGTTCATTTCTCCGTTCTAGATAATAACAATATTCATAGACAACAATACTCAAATAAAAGCTATAAACCTGAAGGAAAAATATATCATTATTCAATTGCCTCTAGAAAAGATTTTAGCAGAGATAAAAATGATGAATATAATACATATTATTATCCAGAAAAAAAAGCCAGAAAATATTATATAGAAAAAAAAATACCTATAGTCGAAAATGATTACATAAATAATTATGGAAGACAAGAGGAAAATATTTTACCAACAAAAGTATATATATCTGATAGTTATGCTTATAATAAATCTGGTACATATAAATTTAGACCTTCAAGAGAAAAAGATGGATATAATGAATATAAAGGTGGAATAGTTAATCTTAGAAGAAAAAAATATACAAGTAATTATGAAATAAATAGTATAATATTAATACAAAGATGGTGGAGAAATATATTAAATATAATAAGTAGAAGAAGAAATGAAAGATATGAAAATGAAGATCAACAAAATGAATATTATCCTAGTTTTGCAAGTAGAAAAGCATATTCGAGAGGAAATGAAAGAATTGTTGAAAAGATAATACCTGGTGAAAATGATAAATTTATAATACAAACTACAAAAGTTGAAGTATATAGAAGTCCATATATGAATATACCTTTATTGAAACCAGAAATAATAACAAAAGAAGTAAAATTAAATTCTTCTCCTAAAAAAAATATTGAAGCTAATAATGATTTTGAAATCTTTTTAGATAAAGAAAGTTTGAAACAAAATATGAGAAATATTTGGATTGAAGAATGTATTTCAACTTCAGCAGAAAGTTTAAGTTATATACAAAAAGAAGAAGAAATGAGAGAAATAAGAAATATTACTATTATAAATAAATATGAAGAACAAATTAAACAACTCAAAATTGCTTTAAGTGAAAAAGAAAATAAATTAATTGAATTTAGTAATAAATTAAAAACATTATCTTCAAATAAAGAAATGGAAATAGAAGAAAATTATTTTATTAAAGAAGAAGAAAATAGTTTAAGATACAAATATAAACCTTTCAAAAATAATTTAAAAATTCAATTAGTTGATAGGTTATTAATAAGAAACAATTTAAATTTAGAAGGATATAATAAATTATATGGAAAATCTAAGAATCAATATATGATTGAAAATAATTATAATATTTGTATATTGCCAATAGAAAGAGAACCTTTGAAAAAGCAATTAGTAGATAAATTATTTATTGAAGGAAGTGGTAAAGAAATTTTATCAGGTTATAGAGAGAAAAAAATAATTGAATTTAAATTTTCTCCAAATAAAATGATAATAGAACCAAAAGATAATTTAGAAATATTACCAATTGAAAGAGAACCTTTAAAAAAACAATTAGTAGATGATTTATATATTGAAGGATTATTCTTAATGAAACCTGAAAATAAAATACAAAATATTGATAAATTAACTATACTTCGTTCTCCTAAAAAATTAAATAATATTATCTCACCTAGAGATTCAATAGAATTATTAGGCTTACAAAAAGCTCCTTTAAAAAAGCAATTAGTTGATGATTTATATATAGAAGGATTTTTCTTAATGAAGCCTGAAAATAAAATTCAAAATGTAGATAAGTTAACAATATTTAGAGCACCAAGACCACAAAATATTATTGAGCCAAAAGATAATTTAGAAATATTGCCAATAGAAAGAGAACCTTTAAAGAAACAATTAGTAGATGAATTATATATTGAAGGATTACTCTTAATGAAACCTGAAAATAAAATTCAAAATATAGATAAATTAACTATACTTAGAGCAGCAAGACCTCAAAACATAATTGAACCTAAAGATAATATCCAAATTATATCATTGAAAAAAGAAAGTGAACCTTTAAAAAAACAATTAGTAGATGATTTATATATTGAAGGATTATTCTTAATGAAACCTGAAAATAAAATTCAAAATATTGATAAGTTATCAATATTTAGAGCACCAAGACCACAAAATGTTATTGAACCTAAAGATAATTTAGAAATATTAAGAAAAGAAAAAGAACCTTTAATAAAGCAATTAGTTGATGATTTATATATTGAAAAATTAATTAATATAAAACCAGAAAATAAAGTACAAAATATTGATAAAATAGAAATATTAAGAATTCCTAAAAGTAATAATGTAATAGTTGAATCAAGAGATAATATAGAAATATTACCTAAACCTAAAAATCCTTTAAAATTGCAATTAATTGATTCTTTATCTATTGAAGGAGCTGAAAGACCTAAAAATGAAATTCAAAGTATTGATAAAATTAATATATTAAAAGCACCAAAAACTATCTTGAATGTCATTGAAGAAAGAGATAATATTCATTTATATCCAAAAGAAAAGGAACCTTTAACAAAACAATTAGTTGATGATTTAATGATTGAAAGAAATATTATAAAACCTGAAAATAAAATACAAAATATTGATAAAATGACAATTTTGAAAGCACCAAAGCCTGAAAATATAATAGAAGAAAAAGATAATATATTTATTGCTCCTAAAATAAAAGAACCTTTGAAAAATCAAAATATTGATAGTTTATTAATTGAAGGAATTAATAGACCAGAAAACAAAATTCAAGAAGTAGATAAAATGGAAATATTAAGAGCTCCTAAATCCACTAATATTTCCATTGAAGAAAAAGATTCATTATTTATTCCTAGAAAAGAAAAAGAACCTTTAGAAAAACAATTAGTTGATGATTTAATGATTGAAAAAAGTATTAAAAAATATGATAATACAGTTCAAAATATTGATAAAATAGAAATATTAAAAACACCTAAACCTCAAAATGTTATAGAAGAAAAAGATAATATATTTATTGAACCAAAGAAAAAAGAACCATTAAAATCTCAAATAATAGATAGTATAATAGTAGAAGGAATAGATAGACCAGAAAATAATATTCAAAATGTTGATAAAATTGAAATATTAAGATCACCAAAATCTCAAAAAATAATAATTGAAGAAAAAGATTCTTTATTTATTCCTCCAATAATAAAAGAGCCTTTAAAAGATCAAAAAGTTGATAGTATAATTATTGAAGGAAATAATAGACCAGAGAACAAAATTCAAGAAGTAGATAAAATGGAAATATTAAGAACTTCTAAGCCTATAAATATGATAATTGAAGAAAATGATAGTTTATTTATTCCATCTAAAGAGAAAATACCATTAAAAAGTCAAGGAATAGATAAAATTACAATAGAAGGAATTGAACATCCAGATAACAAAATACAAAATATTGATAAAATAGAAATACTAAAAACTATTAAACCTAAGAATATAATAATAGAAGAAAAAGATAGTATATTTATACCTCCAAAAGAGAAAGCTTTATTAAAACAACAAAGATGTGATAAACTATTTATTGAAAAAGAACCTAAACCAGAAAATAAAATACAAAGAATAGATGATATTGAAATTTTAGAATTTTATAAATCCCCAAGAAATAATAAAGAAATGGTTGAAAATGATAATATATTTATTCCTCCAAAAGAAAAAAAACCTTTAAAAAATCAGAATGTTGATAGTTTAATAATTGAAGGAAATGAGAGACCTGAAAATAAAATGCAAAATATAGATAAAATCGAAATATTAAGAACTTCTAAGCCTATTAATATGATAGTTGAAGAAAAAGATAGCTTATTTATCCCATCTATAGAGAAAATACCAAATAATCAAATAATAGTAGAAGTAATTGATAAACCAGAAAATAAAATTAAAAAAGTTGATGAATTTGAAATATTAAGAGCACCTATTAATATAGTAATTGAACAAAATGATAATCAATTAGTTCCACATAAAGAAAATGTGCCATTAAGAAGTCAAAATGATGATAAAGCATTATTGAGCAAAAATAATGAAATACAAAATGTGGATAAAATAGAAATTTTAAGGACATCAAAACCTAAAAACTTACTAATTGAAGAAAAAGAAAGTATATTTATTCCTCACAAGGAAAAAGAACCTTTAAAAAGCCAAATTGTAGATAGTATAAAAGTAGAAGGAATTATTAGACCTGAAAATAATATTCAAAATGTTGATAAAATTGAAATTTTAAGAACATCAAAACCTAAAAACTTATTAATTGAGGAAAAAGATAGCATATTTATACCTCAAAAAGAAAAAGAGCCTTTAAAAAGTCAAAAAGTAGATAGTATAGAAGTAGAAGGAAATAATAAACCAGAAAATAATATTCAAAAAGTAGATGAAATGGAAATCTTAAGAACAACAAAACCTAAAAACTTGTCAATTGAAGAAAAAGATAGTATATTTATTCCTCAAAAAGAAAAAGAACCTTTAAAAAGTCAAAAAGTAGATAGTATAGAAGTAGAAGGAAATACAAAACCAGAAAATAATATCCAAAAAGTAGATGAAATGGAAATCTTAAGAACAACAAAACCTAAAAACTTATTAATTGAAGAAAAAGATAGTATATTTATTCCTCAAAAAGAAAAAGAACCTTTAAAAAGTCAAAAAGTAGATAGTATAGAAGTAGAAGGAAATATTAGACCTGAAAATAATATCCAAAATATAGATAAAATAGAAATCTTAAGAACACAAAAACCTAAAAACTTATTAATAGAAGAAAAAGATAGTATATTTATTCCTCATAAGGAAAAAGAGCCTTTAAAAAGTCAAAAAGTAGATAGTATAGAAGTAGAAGGAAATAATAAACCAGAAAATAATATTCAAAAAGTAGATGAAATGGAAATCTTAAGAACACCAAAACCTGAAAATATTATTGAAGAGAAAGATTCTTTATTTATTGAAAGAGAGAAAAAAATAAATGAGCCTTTAAAAAATCAACTTGTAGATAGTATAGTGGTAGAAGGAATTAATAGACCAGAAAATAATATTCAAAATGTTGATAAAATTGAAATATTAAAAACTCCTAAACCTGACAATAAAATAGAATCAAAAGATAGTATATTCATTGAACAAAAAGAAAAAACTCCTTTACAAAGTCAAACTGTTGACAAATTATTAATTGAAGGAAATTTAAAACCTAATAACCAAATTCAAAATGTGGATAAAATGGAAATATTGAAAACTCCAAAACCTAAAAACTTAATAATTGAAGAAAAAGATAGTATATTTATTCCTCAAAAGGGAAAAGAGCCTTTAAAGAGTCAAATAGTAGATAGTATAGAAGTAGAGGGAATTATTAGACCTGAAAATAATATTCAAAATGTGGATAAAATAGAAATTTTAAGATCATCAAAACCCAAAAGTAGCCTATTAATTGAAGAAAAAGATAATATATTTATTCCTCAAAAAGAAAAAGAACCTTTAAAGAGTCAAAAAGTAGATAGTATAAAAGTAGAGGGAATTATTAGACCTGAAAATAATATTCAAAATGTGGATAAAATAGAATTCTTAAGAACACCAAAACCCAAGAGTAACCTATTAATTGAAGAAAAAGATAGTATATTTATCCCTCATAAAGAAAAAGAGCCTTTAAAAAATCAAATAGTAGATAGTATAGAAATAGAAGGAAATAATAGACCTGAAAATAATATTCAAAATATAGATAAAATAGAAATCTTAAGAGCATCAAAACCCAAAATCAGCTTATTAATAGAAGAAAAAGATAGTATATTTATTCCTCAGAAAGAAAAAGAACCTTTAAAAAATCAAACAGTAGATAGTATAGAAGTAGAGGGAATTATTAGGCCTGAAAATAATATTCAAAATATAGATAAAATAGAAATTTTAAGAACACCAAAATCTAAGAGCAACCTATTAATTGAAGAAAAAGATAGTGTATTTATTCCTCAAAAGGAAAAAGAGCCTTTAAAAAGTCAAAAAGTAGATAGTATAGAAGTAGAAGGAAATAATAAACCAGAAAATAATATTCAAAAAGTAGATGAAATGGAAATCTTAAGAATATCAAAACCTGAAAATATTATTGAAGAGAAAGATTCTTTATTTATTGAAAGAGAGAAAAAAATAAATGAACCTTTAAAAAATCAACTTGTAGATAGTATAGTGGTAGAAGGAATTAATAGACCAGAAAATAATATTCAAAATGTTGATAAAATTGAAATATTAAAAACTCCTAAACCTGATAATAAAATAGAACCTAAAGATAATATATTTATAGAACCCCAAGAGAAAAAACCTTTACAAAAGCAATTAGTTGATGAGTTATTAATTGAAAGAGAAAAAAAGCCACAAAATGAAATAATGAGCTTAGATAAAATAAATCTTTTAGGTAAAACTCCAAAATTAAAAGATGAAAATATCATACAACAAAATGAAATGATATTCATTAAGTCAAAAGAAAAAGATCCTTTAATAAAACAAAAAATAGATGATTTAAAAGTGGAAGGATTAGAAAGACCAAATAATGAAATTGAAGTAATAGAAAATAATATGGAAATACCAAGAACACCAAGACGAAGAGATATGATAGAAGAAATGGATAGTATATTTATAGGCCCAAAGCCAAAAGCTCCATTAGAATATCAATTATTAGATAATATGTTAATTGAAGGAATAGAAAGACCAGAAAATGAAATAGAATATATAGAAGATATAAATATTTTAGGTAATAATAAATTAAAAGGAAAAAATAAGAATAATAATATTATTATTATTGAGCCTCAAGATAACTTATTTATTCCTCATAAAAATAAAGAACCTTTAAAAATACAAGTATTAGATTATATGTTGGTGGAAGGAATGGAAAGACCAGAATATATAAAACAAAAGACAAATGAAGTAAATATTTTAAGAGATAATACAAAAGAAAAGGGTAAAAATAATATTATTGATATCAAAGATTGTATATGCATTGAAGCAAAAGAAAAAGATCCTTTACAAAAACAAGTATTAGATTATATGTTGATTGAAGGAATGGAAAGGCCACAAAATATTATTGAAAATATAGATAAATTTGATTTATTAAGAACACCAAGAAGAAGAAATATGATAGAAGAAGTGAATGATATTAAAATAGAACCTAAAGAAAAAATAAAAGAAAATTTAAAAAGTCAAAAAGTTGATGATTTAAAAGTTGAAGGATTAATGCCTATATTTTCTGGAGATAAAAATATTCCTTCAACAGTAAAAGAATTGACAATAATGCCTTTAAAGGAAAAGCCGATTAAAAAACAAAGTTATGACAACGATGAAATATTAAGCATTCCTAAATCATTAGAATCAGAAAATATAGTTATATTAAAAAAGAAAAAAGAACCTTTAATAGAAGATAAAATAGAAGAATTAACTTTAAAAGGAAAAGAAAAAGAAGATGAAAAGGAAGAAGAAGTAAAAGATGATAAAAATATACCATTAAGAAAAAGATATTCTAGAAAGAATGATAATATTATAGAGAAAAGGGATAGAATAAATATTCCTGGAAAAGAAAAAGAAAAAGAGGAAAAACCATTAGAAAAGCCAATAGAAAAGACATTAGAAAAGCCAGAAGAAAAACCAATAGAAAAACCAGCAGAAAAACCAATAGAAAAACCATTAGAAAAACCATTAGAAATACAATCAATTTATTCAATTAATTATGAGAAAGTAATAAGAGAAAAGAAGCCTATAATAAAAAGAGAAAATGAAATAGAAAAAAAAGAAGAATTACAAATTATATGTAAAAAAGAAAGTAATGTAGAAGATCATTTTAAAGAAGAAATTAATAGAAAAGATGATGAGAAAAAAAAAGTTGAAGAAGAAGAAACTCCAATTGATAAAATGGAAAAAGTCAAAGATCCATTAATGGAAGATAGAATGGATGAATTATTTATTGAAGCAAATAAAAAACCTGAAAACAAAATAACAGTTGAAAATAAAATATTTATACCTTGTAATAAAAAAGAAGAAGAAAAAATTGAAAAGATTACTCCAAAATATAAAAATGAAATATCTAATTTAGAAAATATCTATATTCCTTCAAAAGAGAAGAAAAACATTGAAATAAATGAGGAAGAAATAATAAGAAATTTTTTATTAAAGAAAGGAAACAAAGAAAAAAATGAAATAAAACATTTAGATGATTTTACGATATCATCAATAGAAAAAGGAAAAGAAAAAGAAGAAGAAAAAAAAGAAGAAAAAAAAGAAATAAAAAAAGAATTATATGAAACTGATAAAATGGATGAATTAATATTTGAAGGATTGGAAAGACCTGAAAATACTATTGAAAGCACAATGAAATTTAAAATTATAAAAGTGCCAAAAGAGAAGGCTCAATATGAAGTTGAATATATGGAAGATGTATTCTTTGCTGGTAAACCAAAAGAAAACAAAGAAATAATATTAAGAAAAGAATCAATGGATAAATTAAATATTGAAAGAGAAGTAAAACCAGAAAATGAAATAGAAAAAACAGAAAGTATGGATGTTCCTAGAACACCAAAACCAAAGAATGAAATTGAAAATATAGAAGAAATATTCATACCTTCAAAACCTATAAAATTATCAAAACCAAAACCAAAGCAATCATTATCAAAAGAAAATATAAAAGATTTTTATATTCAAGGTGAAAAGAAATTAACTAAATCAACATTACCAAACAATGAAATAAAAAGCATTGAACCTGTTTTTATTCCTTCTAAAAAGAAAGAACCTTTAGTTGGAGAGCATTATTATGATCTTTATATTGAAGGAAATAAATTACCAAAAGATGAAAAAAAGAATGAATTTGAGAAATTAATGAAGGATAATAACATTAATGATTTTTATATAAAAGGAACTGAGAAAGAAAAAATAATGGATAATGCCATTCCACCAAAAAAAACAGAACCTTTATTAGAAGATAAAATTGATAATGTTTATATAGAAAGAAGTCCAAGACCAAAATATGAAATAAAGAATGTTGATAAAATATTAATACCTTCAAAGCCTTCAAAGAAAGTAAAACCATCATTATCAAGCAATATAATAAATACATTTTATATTGAAGGAATAAAGAAAGAAGAGAAGGAAAGAATATTACCTAAAAATGAAATTAATTCTTTAAAGCCAATATTTATTTCTTCAAAAGAAAAAGAACCTTTAAAAAGTCAAGTTACTAGTAAATTATTTATTGAAAACACAGGAAAAAAAGAAGAAACTAAAATAGAAAAAGAGAGTGGAAGAGTATTTTTAAATAATACTAAAGAAAATAAAGATCAATTTATTATTAAAGGAATACCAAGAGAAGAAGCTGCTCCTTTATCAGTTCCAAAAAAAGATAATATAAAAGAAAATATTGATAATATAATTTTAAATGGATTAGATAGACCAGAAAATAAATATAAAAAAGAAATTGAATTTAGCATATTAAAATCTGGTAAAGAAAATAAAGAAATTAAAGAAACTAAAAAAAATGATGTAAATGAGGTATGTTCTCAAAATAATGATATATTTATAGAAGGAAATGATGATCAACTTGAAATAATATTATTAAGAAGAAGAAATAAAAAAATAAAAGAAGAAATTAAACCTAATTTAGAAAATAATATATTTTTATCTGGAGTATCTAAATCTCAGCCTGAATCATCATCAACAATGGTAATGAAAAATATAGTAAAAGAACCAGTTAAACAATTTACAATAATAGGAAAAGAAAACAAACCATTAATAATAGAGAACAAAGGCAATTTCAAAATAGATTCAAATAGAAAAATAGCTGACCAATCAAATAATCTCATTGTTCAGGGCTCATGTTTTGGTCTTTTGGCAAAACCAAATGAACCGGGACTAGAGACCCAGGACATAGAGACTATTCATTTAAATTGGAAAAACAATAATCAAAAACAAAAAACATGTGAATTAGCTTTAGATGCTGATAATAATAGTAGACCAAATTGGAATAATAATATTATACTGCAAAAATGTTTTAAATTTACAATAGATAAAACTGAAAATAATATAGAAAATAATATACCTGTAAATGTTCCTCCTGTAAATAATTTAAGAATGGTAAGAGAAATAAAATTAGATTTAATAAAAAAAAAAGATGAGGAAGAAATTATTCAAGATGATTATAATTATATTAATCTTGAAAAAGATGATAAACAAAAAAGAACAGTTAAAGCCACAATTACAAAAATATATAGAGAAAATGCAGATGATGATGATAATCAAGAAATAGACCCTTTTTCTGGTGTTAGTAAACATAGCAGTAGTAAGAAATATGATAAAATATTTAATCAAATTCACGAAAGTAAAAGTTCTTCATATAAGAAAGATTTCAGTGAAGGAAAATCTGGCACTGTTATTATAAAAGGAAGTAATGATAAAAAAATAGGAAAATTATTATTTAAAGACACAAAAAAATCTGGAACTGATGAAAGAAAAATGATACCAGATTTATTTAATGAGATTAATGAAAGGAATTCAAATCCAGAAACAGTTAAATATAAAACTAAAATTGTTAGTAGAAGCCAAGTTATGTTTAAACCTAAACAGAAAAAGACTGAATATCTTAGAGATTATGATAATGAGCCACATATATATAGCTAAAAAAGAAATAAATATTCATAATTTCATTAATTTTTATAAAAGAACAAATATTGAATGTTAATAATTTTCTTTTTTTGTCT
>Ga0247608_10007788_pt1 | contig 10917 bp, 3 predicted proteins | sample 176DNAGHGlowgp2_FD_193490 | JGI IMG/M metagenome (GOLD analysis project Ga0247608, IMG submission 193490) | Sheep rumen microbial communities from Palmerston North, Manawatu-Wanganui, New Zealand - 1766 DNA GHGlow gp2 | ecosystem: Host-associated > Mammals > Digestive system > Stomach > Rumen ... | reverse complement strand
TGGACACCGGCAAGTTCCACGTGTTCCATCACGGACGGAATGTAAACGTGTTCACCGTCGGAGAGCGCGTCGGCTTCGCATTCGAGAGCGTTGTGGAGGAAGCGGTCGATGAGGAGCGGACGGTCCGGGGTCACGCCGACAGCCTTGGCCACGTATTCGCGGAGCATGGCTTCGTCGTAGATGACTTCCATGCCGCGGCCGCCAAGCACGAAGCTCGGGCGGATCATCACCGGGTAGCCGCCAATCTGCTTGACACAGGCGAGGGCTTCGTCGATGTTCGTGGCCATGCCGCTTTCCGGCATCGGGATGCCGAGCTGGTCCATCATCTTGCGGAACAAGTCACGGTCTTCGGCGATATCGATGGAGTCGATGCTGGTGCCGAGAATCTTAACGCCTTCGTCGGAGAGGGCGCGGGCGATGTTCAGCGGGGTCTGGCCACCGAACTGCACGATCACGCCAGCCGGCTTTTCCTTGTGGTAAATCTGGAGAACGTCTTCGAGGCAGACCGGTTCGAAGTACAGCTTGTCGGAGGTATCGTAGTCGGTAGAAACCGTTTCAGGGTTGCAGTTGACCATGATGGTTTCGTAACCCATTTCGCGGAGAGCCATTGCAGCGTGGCAGCAGCAGTAGTCGAATTCGATGCCCTGGCCGATTCTGTTCGGGCCACCGCCGAGAATCATGATCTTCTTCGGGTTCGTGGAAGCGGTAGATTCGTCCTTGCAGTTGTAGGTGCTGTAGTAGTAGAACTGGTTTTCAACACCGCTCACCGGCACTGCGCACCAGCCTTCGACCACGCCGAGTTCGGTGCGCTTCTTGCGCACGTCCTTTTCGCGGATGCCGAGAATCTTCGCGATGTACTTGTCGCTGAAGCCGTCCTTCTTGGCCTTGATGAGGAGTTCATCGGAAGGCATGCGGCCCGGAGTCTTGAGCATTTCTTCTTCGACTTCCACGAGTTCGCGCATCTGCTGCACGAAGTAGGCCTTTTCGTAGGTGGCGGCGAAGATTTCTTCGTCGGTAGCACCCTTGCGGATAGCTTCGTACATCTGGAAGTGACGTTCGGAGCTCGGGGTCTTGAGCATTTCCAAGAGTTCTTCCTTGCTCTTCTTGTTGAAGTCCTTCGCAAAGCCGAGGCCGGAGCGACCGTTTTCGAGGCCGCGGATAGCCTTCTGGAGGGTTTCCTTGTAGGTCTTGCCGATAGCCATGACTTCGCCCACGGCCTTCATCTGGGTGCCGAGGCAGTCATCGACGCCGCGGAACTTTTCGAAAGCCCAGCGTGCGAACTTGAGCACAACGTAGTCACCACTCGGGGTGTACTTTTCGAGGCTTCCATCGCGCCAGTACGGAATCTGGTCGAGAGTGAGGCCTGCGGCGAGCTTTGCAGAAATGAGGGCAATCGGGAAGCCGGTAGCCTTAGAAGCAAGGGCGGAGGAGCGAGAAGTACGCGGGTTGATTTCGATAATCACCACGCGGCCGGTCTTCGGGTCGTGAGCGAACTGCACGTTGGTACCGCCAATCACGCCGATGGATTCCACAATCTTGAAGGCCTTTTCCTTCAGTTCTTCTTCGAGCTTCTTGTCGATGGTGAGGAACGGGGCTGCGCAGAAGGAGTCGCCGGTATGCACGCCCACCGGGTCGATGTTTTCGATGAAGCAGATGGCAATCATCTGGTTCTTGGAGTCGCGGACCACTTCGACTTCCAGCTCTTCCCAACCGAGGATAGATTCTTCGATGAGGCACTGGTGCGTCATGGAGAGTTCAAGACCGTTAGAGCAAATGGTGCGGAGTTCTTCCACGTTGTAGCAGAAACCGCCGCCTGCACCGCCCATGGTGTATGCCGGGCGGACCACCACCGGGTAGCCGATTTCAGCCACGATCTTTTCGGCTTCTTCCACAGAGTGGCAAATGCCGGAGCGCGGAGTGTCGATGCCGAGCTTCTGCATGGTTTCCTTGAAGATTTCACGGTCTTCGCCGCGTTCGATAGCGTCGAGGTTCACACCGATGACCTTCACGCCGTACTTGTCGAGCACGCCGGCCTTGCTCAGAGCAGAGGCGAGGTTCAGGCCGGTCTGACCGCCCAAGTTCGGGAGGAGTGCCTGCGGGCGTTCCTTCTCGATAATCTGCGTGAGACGGGCGACGTTCAGCGGTTCGATGTAGGTGGCATCGGCCATGACCGGGTCGGTCATGATGGTAGCCGGGTTGGAGTTCACGAGCACAATCTTGTAACCCTGTTCGCGCAGGGCCTTGCAAGCCTGGGTGCCGGAATAGTCGAATTCGCAAGCCTGACCGATCACGATCGGGCCAGAACCGATGATAAGGACTTTGTCGATGCCTTCAATCTTCATTTTTTATCTCCGTTGATACTAATTATTAAACTCTTGTGTTAAACTGTTGGACTGGATCCTATCGCTACGCTCCAGGGTGACATAAAAAAAACGCTGAACTAAAAAGTTCAGCAAAAATAAAATCAGAAAACGGAAAAACTTTAACTGCATCGGAACCGTCCGTTCCGCAAGGTGCCTTTGCCTTATTCATCATGTGCAAAATCATCTTTGACCAGCTAAAGTTCTGTCGTTTTAAACTTGCGCAAATATAGAATAAAGAACCCCGTCTTGCAACGGGGAAAAACAAAAAAATGTAAAAGGGTAAAAACGATTACATACCGGAATCTGTTTCCGGGGTATCGACATCGATGCCGTCATCCGTCGTCTGGCAAGAGGCCGCATTGTCATCACAATCGTCGTCCGTATTGGTTCCGCTTCCACTGCAGGCGATTAACCCCATGACAGACAACAAGATAGCAAGTCCGAACAGTTTTTTCATACATTCACCTTCTAGTTATGATTTATACTACAAATATAGTGAAATTTTTCCAAATAAAAAAAAGGGCGCCAGTGAGGGCGTCCTTTTGAACCTTGATCCGGCCAGAATTACTTCTTGGCGGGAGCGGCTGCGGGTTTTGCGGCAGCAGGCTTTGCAGCCGGCTGCGCGGCAGCCTTCGGCGCTTCGGCAGGCTTTGCTGCAGGGGCCGGAGCGGCTGCTTCTGCCTTCTTTGCCTCGGCCTGAGCCTTAGCTGCTTCAGCTTCGGCCTTCTTAGCCTCAGCCTCTGCCTTCTTGGCTTCGGCTTCTGCCTTCTTTGCTTCCGCCTCGGCCTTCTTCGCTTCAGCTTCTGCCTTCTTGGCAGCAGCTTCGTCAGCCTTCTTCTTGGCTTCTTCGGCCTTCTTTGCTTCGGCAGCGGCCTTCTTGGCGGCGGCAACACTGTCGGCCTTAGCCTTCTTCACGGCGGCGATGCTATCCTGCTGAGCCTTCTTCGCGGCAGCGGCGGCTTTCTTTTCTTCTGCGGCCTTCTTCTTGGCTTCAGCGGCTTCTGCCTTCTTCTTGGCCTCTTCAGCCTTCTTTGCTTCGGCAGCGGCCTTCTTGGCGGCGGCGACGCTGTCGGCCTTGGCCTTCTTCACTGCGGCGATGCTATCCTGCTGAGCCTTCTTGGCTTCGGCAGCGGCCTTCTTGGCGGCGGCGACACTATCGGCCTTAGCCTTCTTCACGGCAGCAATGCTATCCTGCTGTGCCTTCTTTGCGGCAGCGGCAGCCTTCTTTTCTTCTGCTGCCTTCTTCTTAGCTTCAGCGGCTTCAGCCTTCTTCTTTTCTGCTTCAGCCTTCTTGGCTTCGGCAGCAGCCTTCTTGGCAGCGGCGACGCTGTCGGCCTTGGCCTTCTTCACAGCGGCGATGCTATCCTGCTGGGCTTTCTTCGCAGCAGCGGCGGCCTTCTTGGCGGCGGCAACGCTGTCAGCCTTGGCCTTCTTCACGGCAGCGATGCTATCCTGCTGGGCTTTCTTCGCGGCAGCGGCGGCCTTACGTTCTTCAGCAGCTTTCTTCTTAGCTTCAGCGGCTTCAGCCTTCTTCTTTTCTGCTTCGGCCTTCTTGGCTTCGGCAGCAGCCTTCTTGGCGGCGGCGACGCTGTCGGCCTTTGCCTTCTTGGCGGCGGCGACGCTGTCGGCCTTGGCCTTCTTTACGGCAGCGATGCTATCCTGCTGGGCTTTCTTCGCGGCAGCGGCGGCTTTCTTTTCTTCAGCAGCTTTCTTCTTTGCTTCTGCAGCTTCTGCCTTCTTCTTTTCTGCTTCTGCCTTCTTGGCTTCAGCAGCGGCCTTTTTGGCGGCGGCGACGCTGTCGGCCTTGGCCTTCTTCACGGCGGCGATGCTGTCGGCCTTGGCCTTCTTCACGGCAGCGATGCTATCCTGCTGAGCCTTCTTCGCGGCTGCGGCAGCCTTCTTTTCTTCGGCAGCCTTCTTCTTAGCTTCAGCGGCTTCAGCCTTCTTCTTTTCTGCCTCGGCCTTCTTTGCTTCGGCAGCAGCCTTCTTGGCAGCGGCGACGCTGTCGGCCTTGGCCTTCTTCACAGCGGCGACGCTGTCGGCCTTAGCCTTCTTCACGGCAGCGATGCTATCCTGCTGAGCCTTCTTTGCGGCAGCCGCGGCTTTCTTTTCTTCAGCAGCCTTCTTCTTGGCTTCAGCGGCTTCAGCCTTCTTGGCTTCGGCAGCAGCAACGAGAGCAGCGGCTTCAGCAGCCTTTACCTGTTCAATGGAATCAGCAGTTGCCTTTGCAGCAGCAATACTATCGGCGGTAGCCTGGGCGGCAGCGGCACTATCAGCAGCGGCCTTCGCAGCAGCACTATCTGCAGCAGCCTGAGCGGCAGCGGCGCTATCCACGACAGCAGCGTTGCTATCAACAACTGCGGAATCAGCAACAGCGGCAGAATCGACAGCCGCGCTATCAACAGCAGTAGTATCAACAACAGAAGAATCTGCGACTACGGCAGCAGGTGCTTCCGGAGCAGGCTGTTCCACAACCTTGGTCACTGCGGCAGGCTCTGCGACCTTATCAGCAGCCTTCGGCGCCGGCGTACCAAAGAAGTTCACATGGGCGAGGAAAATCATCATTCCCCAAGAGAGAACCAGACCGACCAGTCCCATGACAACACCCGTAATCGCCATACCGCGCGTATCCGTATAGCCCGTCGCATGCGCAAGGGCGTTAGGCGGAGTCGAAATCGGGAGGCTCATGCCGAGAGAGCTAGCAAACGCAACGGAAACGAGGAGAGCGGTCACGCCACCGAGGCCAACGAGGTTGTCCTGGCAAGCGATGCCCACAGCACAAAGAATCGGAACCAAAAGCGTAGCCGTAGAGGTATGGCTCATGAAGTTCGCCATGAACAAGCAAATGATACCGCAGCCGACCATGAGAGCAAGCGGAGACCAGCTTGCAAACGGGATCGTCTTGATAAGGTGAGCGGCAAGGCCAGTCGCATTGAGGCCAACACCCAGGGCAAAACCACCAGCCACGAGCCAGAGCACGTCCCAGCTCATCGCATTCAAATCCTTCTTGGTAATCACGCCGGTAAGGGCAAACACGGCCATCGGGATCATTGCAATCGCGTTATCGTTAATACCGTGAACGTTCTTGCCCGTCACCCACAAAAGCACACACACGACAAAGGTAATGTAAACAATGATAGCCTTGGGGCTCGTATCGAACTTGCCGGCACCTTCAATATTCAGGACCATCTGCTTCATCTTGATCGGGTAAATCTTCACGAGCAGGAGCCAAGCAACCACCATCAAAATAATCACGTACGGAATACCGAAGGCCATCCACTGGCCGAAGGTCACCGGGTTCGCGACAAGGTCACCACGGGCAACGGCATCGTTCAGGGCACCAAGGGCGATGGCGTTAGGAGGCGTGCCGATCGGGGTACCCATACCACCGATGTTGGCACCGAGCGGAATAGCAAGGGCAAAAGCAGCCTTACCGCGATCGTCTTCGTCAAAGAGCTTGAGCACCGGGGCGAGGATGGCAAGCATCATGGCTGCGGTAGCGGTATTGCTCATGAACATCGAGAACACAGCCGTAATGAGCATGAGGCCGAGGAGCACGAACTTCGGGTTCTTGCCGAAGGGCTTCAGGAGCACGCGGGCCAGGTTCAAGTCCATCTTGTACTTGGTGGCGGCGGCAGCAAGGAAGAACCCACCCAGGAAGAGCATGATGATGGGGTTTGCAAAGGTCGCCATGATGGACTTGTGGCTAATCATCGTCACACCGTCCACGCGGAACGGGGCGAGCGACGAATCGGACATCGTGACAATCATGAGCACGATGACAAGCATCGAGGTGGACCAGATCGGGAACGGTTGCAGGATCCAGAAAAGAGCGGCCATGACGAAAACGCCGATGACGCGGATTTCGAGCGGGTTCAGGGGTCCCATGGGGCTTGCTGCATCGAATCCGAGGGATTCGTAGGGCAAGAAGAGAGCGGCGATGGCGAGCACCGACGCAATAATGAATTTGATGAATTTAGCCTTTGTCATAGTGCGCCCAAATCTAGAAAAAGGCCGTAGGCATGGCAACGAAAAAGTCCGTTACAAGAAGGCCCGCCAGGGGTGGCGGGTCTCAGGTAATTTCGGTCATTTTAGGCGATTTTAGCCATTTTGGGGTTATTTTACAAGAATACGACCGGCCTTCATCTGGCTACCCGCACGCACGCGGAGCATGTAGATGCCCGGCTTCGGGGCATCGAGGGTCACGCGGTTCACGCCGGCAAGGGCGTTCGAGCCCACACTCCGGACAACGTTCCCCTTCAGGTCGAGCACGTCCACGCGCACTGCACTGCCCGCAAGGCCCGCACCCGCATCGAAGTCCACCTGGAGGGTCGCGCCCGCCTGCACCGCCTTGAGGCCGGCAAGCGTCTTGACCAGCGCGACCTTCGGGGCAGAACCCACGAACACGGTCGCGACCTTCGCTTCGGAAGAAAGCGCGACCTTCAGCGGTTCGCCTTCCCGCACGCGCGTCGTATTCCCGTCCACGGTCACGTACACGGAAAGCCCGCGGGATTCCAAACCGTCAATACCCGCAAACGACAGGTAACCCGTGCGCGGGCTCGTCGCCGTGAGGTCGATGTTCCATTCATACGAAGCGCCCTCGCCCGCCGCCTTCACGCTCTTCATGAGCCTCTTGCCACCATCAAGTATCGAGAGGTTCACGTGGTCGCCCATACCGGCAGGCGGTTCCTCGGACTGCCTTGCAAAATTGCCCACGCCGAGCACGTTCCAGCTGTCCTTCTTGCCGCGACCGTCACTCAGCATGGCCTGCAGCGCCCAGCCCGTAGCGTCACCAACCTTTGCAAACCTGCGGTTGAGCGTCCTGTCCATTTCTGCATTCGCGTCGACATTCATGTCTTTATCGAACGACGGTCTCGCTGCAATCTCAATCGTCGTGCTCATGGAGCGGTTCAGTTGCGCCCACACCGCCTGATAGGGACCGAGCTCGCTTACAGGCACGTACTGACCCTCTTCCGGATTCCAGCGGTTGTACTCCACGAGTGGAACCCTCTTCTTGCGATTGTCCTCGGATTCTTCCTCGGGTTCATCCAGGTCGTACTCATCCACACCCAGGTCTATTTGCCAGCCGTAGGGGTTCGCGACAAGGTTCCAGCCCCCGTTCTCGTTCGTGAGGTTCCACGTAATGTCATCCGCGAACGCAGAGTCCTTCAGCACGAGCGGGCGCCCCTCGATAGAACTGTACCAGTAGCCGCGTTCCTTTTCGGGCGTCTGCGACTTGACCAATTCCTGATACTGCCAGTACTTGCCATAGTTCCTGTCCTCTGCCCACCAGTAGAACGTCTCGTCGCCGTCCCACGACAACTTGTCCATGTCCACATTGGCAAGCGAAACCATCTGCCAGGATTTTTCACCGGCAATCGCGATTTCGGCAACGACCTCGAAATCCTGTTCACGCAAGAGAGAGTCGTGGCCATCGCGCACCACGCTGGCGGTAAACAGGTAGAATCCGGCAGCAAGCGGGAAACGTTCCCATTCCAAGTCACAGGCATCCGTGGTACACCTGTACTCATTGCCGTCAAGTTCCTTCCCGTCATCGTTTTCAAGCGAAATGCGGATTGAAGCCTTGCCATCCTTCACGAAGCCATCCTTGTGGAACGTGAAGCGGACAGCATTGCCCGACTGATAGAACTTGGCACCGTCCGTCACGACAGGTTCTGCGCTTTCGATAAAGTAGGCGCGGATTTCGGCACCATCAACAAGGCCCTCGAGCCATTCGCCGTTTTCAAACGGGATGGTGTCGCCATCCTGGATAAGCAGAATCTTTTCGAGCACGTAGCCATCATCCGGAATGGCGCGCACCCTGAAACCGCCCGTGTATTGTTCAGGAGGCAGGATAATGCTTCCGTCGGTACCGAACCTGTGCACGCGCGGTTCACCCTCGCCTTCAAGCAGCTCTATGCGCCCGTTCTCGGCAACTGCCTTGACACGCGCATAGCGGGCGCTTTTCACGCACTGCTCAGCATCGCCCCACACGGCATACAGTTTCTGGGTATCCTGGAGTTTTTCATACAGCTCGCCGCCATAGGTCATGACACGGTAATCGTATTTTTCCGCATCCTTCTCGGCAGACCAACCGAGCACGCACGAATTCGCCGTGTATATCCATGCAGGCAAAAGCACCTGGTCATCGTTATTCAAGACCTTCAGGGAATCGCCCTGGACAAAATCCAGATCGTAGAACACGTCTTCCTGTTTCGTGTTCAGGTCAAACGCCACAGAGATGAACTTCGAGAACTCGACAAGAAGTTCCGGCGAGCGGGAGCCGCTATAAAATTCAATCACGCCATCGCCATCTTGCATGGCGACATCGATTGTATCGGCTTCGCCCGAAGGTGCGTCCGCGTTTTCCATAATGCCACGGACCAATTTCACGTGCGAAAGCGCATAGCCCGGTTCGGGTTCGGCACCCACGTGGAACCGGAAGAACGCCCTCGCTCCGGGAATCGCCATCGTGGAATCTTCAAAATCGTGCCTGAACGTCAAAGTGTCCACCGGGTTAACGAGCTTCTGCCAGAGGTAGACCTTGCCGCCCTCCGGGCCGATATCGCCTTGGTAGTGCAGCAAAATCTGCGAGTTTTCCATAATTTTGCAGTCACCCATTTCATAAGTTTCCGTACCGGGCTGACCATCCGCTTCTGTTACAAGAGAATTATTCCAGGCTCCGTACAAACTAAACGAGTTGTCCACGGGCACTACCGCATTGAGTATATTCGCTTCCAGATTCTCCGCAAGGACATCCCATTTGTCGGGACTGACGCTCCAGCCACCAAAACACCTCGTTGTGTCTGTCGTATACAGTTTCGGCAACGCGGCCGTCTCGTAGGTTTCTCTTGAATAGATTGCGAGCGTATCCGTATAGCCAGCCACAAACACGTCCATATCAGCGGCATTCACATCGAACGAGATTGCATAGGGAATCGCCTCGAGTTCGGGAATCGCGTGCAGGAGGTAGTAGTAATGGAAATTATTGGTCAACATATCACCCATTCCCTCAATAGCGGCAATAACGCTATCCATATCGACAACGCCGTCGGCATCGAATTCCGCACTCCACTTCAAGAACGACCTGTTCTCCATGTTGTCCATAAAGGCGGCCTTGATTGACGACGGTTCCGCGAAATAGTTTTTCGTTGTTTCAAAAGTAACCGCCTTGGAGCATTCTTCCGATGCCTGACCTTCTTCGTAGCACTCCTCTATGTTTCGGGAGCCTGTCATGTGCGCCCAGAAATCTGCCTTCCATTTTTTCAGGATAAATCCCGCATCGGCGGCAATGCTGTACTTGGAAGCCATCGGGACAGACGGATTGTTCAAATACCCCGCACTTGCCGTATCAAATTGTGCCAACAGGCCATCCTTGTAACCATACGCAGTATACATGATTGCATGGTTACCGCTCACGCCGAGAGCCATGGTCGGAGTCTCGGAAATTCCCCCAATCGGGGCATAAATCAGGTGAATGGTATCGCTGTACTCCGGACCGTAACGGCCAGCAATATCTTCCATTATCCGTGCAAAGGTCTTGACATCACCAGGCTCGTCTTCAATCTTATCAGCATCACAGTTCCCGCCTTCCCTACAATTTATGTAGTAACTATTTATGCCGTACTCAACTTTTGTACCGTCATTCATCACGAACACGGGAGGGATAACGGCATGTTCGTTATAACGGCGTACCTTCGTCACCTTCGGCCAGAGATACACCGGGTACGGCAAGGTTTCGTCCAGGTTTCCATACGATGCCGCAGGTTGATCCACAGCAACTATCTCCGCCTCGTAGACGACCACGAAACTGCTGTTTTCTTCCGTTTGGTAAAGCACGTCTTGCAACATCGTGTAAGTTTCAAGGTCTATTTCATTGGTTTCCTCGAACACGCCAAAATCAACGCTCAGCGCCCGAATGCGCTTTACAAAATCAGGGCTCACGCGGCGGTCCTTTTCCGTATAGGTAACAAGCGTGTATGCCGTATAATCGTCTTCGGGGGCATAGACTGAATCCAGGATGCCTTCCAGGGATTCCTTGTCCGCATCGGTAAACTTGGAGTAGAGTTCAGTTACATCAAGTTCCACCTTGTATGCGGTACGGTTATCAGCATCCGAACAGATGGTCAGCAGGGAATCCGCATCGTTTTCCCATGCCGTTTTACCGGAATCGGGAAAAAATTGCAAAGACGCTTCATTCATGGTATAGGCAAACAGACGCGACTTCATCGTAGATAGTTCAAGGACTCCATTATACCAACTTTCATCACGAGTCAAGATTGTTCCATCTCCCGAATAATTCAGCACACCATCCGCGTCCAGTTTCGTCTGGCCGTCGGGTATCGCATTGCGGTAGTTGTATTTTATAGCGAGGCCGTAACCATTATAGTTTGCAGCACCTTCTCGCCAACCGGCAAAGGATTCCCCGCCCAGCACAAGAGCCCCCAGGGCGTCCTTCACTCCCACGTCTTTTGTTCCAATATGGTAATTCAAATGTACATTCAAATCATCGGGAGTGTTTGATTCCAACTTTCCGATAACATAGCCAACGTTC
>Ga0247608_10007786_pt1 | contig 10918 bp, 17 predicted proteins | sample 176DNAGHGlowgp2_FD_193490 | JGI IMG/M metagenome (GOLD analysis project Ga0247608, IMG submission 193490) | Sheep rumen microbial communities from Palmerston North, Manawatu-Wanganui, New Zealand - 1766 DNA GHGlow gp2 | ecosystem: Host-associated > Mammals > Digestive system > Stomach > Rumen ... | reverse complement strand
TGATAGAAAACAAATTACGCTCGCTTCGCGGCTTCATTTTGTTTTCTCCAAGACCCTTCTTTAGTTTTCTTCCCTCAGGGAAGACACATCTCGCTCGCTTCGCGGCTCGATGAATAATATTTTTTTGAATTGTTTTAGGAAATGATTAGAACTATCAAATTTATTGAACTAATACTAAATTATACTAAGCATGAAATTTTACTTAACTTATAATGTATTAATTTAAGGATTTCTATTTAAAGTTTATTCACTCTATCATTTTTCATTAACGTATTTTCTATTGACAAAAAACAATTTTTATACTATACTAATATTAGATAATAACATCAAAATTTTTATTGTTGAGGTATTTATACATATGAAACAATTTCTAATATTAACAGATGCGGAATTATTAACACCTGATAATGATTTCTTTTACTATTGTCTATGATATAACTATTCACTATTAACGCACGAGTTTAATGTGTCTAAGGCATCTTTAAATAAAACAGCTTATATTACTCATGATAAGGTGGATAGATTTAACAAGGACTATTTTTCTAAATATAACAATATCATACAATGACAGACACTGCGAAACCATTTGAACGAATATAAGGATAAAGTTCAAGAAGAGAAAAGCGGACAATATCTAATCATCATACCATTAACAGTGGTTGATAAAGTAATGGAAACTATTGCAGCGAGCGGCGTCAAACCACAAGGTTGAAGTGTTTATTTTAGAACTTGATGTTACTTTTGAATGGTAATTCAAACTAATAACAGCGAAGAAACTAAAATAAGCCAGCCAGGTGCGGCAAAAAAGTTAAAAGTTAATACAACAACCTTAAATGAGATCGTGTTGAATTTAATGCGGCTAAACTTAATAGAAAGAGTCGGAAATTTTCAATACAATGTGAAGTATTCTCATGGATTTTCTTACAAAATACCAAAATCTATTGAGGTTTTAAGTGAAAATAATTGAAAAATGGATTAAAATTCATTTAAAATTTTAATGGGTTATAGTTTACTAATATAAGAAAATATATGGAAAATTTTGTTGACAAAAAAGGAAAAATATTATATAATATAGGTATAAAGAGAAAGGAATAAATAAGAAAATATGGAACAAGCGGAAAGAATGTTAGTTTTGCTATTAGAGAAAAGTAATTTCAATAGTTTGTTAGATTATTATGGTCAATACTTCATTTGTTTTGACGAATTAGGAAGAGAAGTTGAAATTAGTGAAGAAGACTTTATTTATTTGAGTTCTCTTATATCAAAAGATAAGATTGTGAGGGCGTAAAGATGTTAAAAGATAAAATTGGAAAATTGACTATTGAAGACTTTTTAAACAATGAGAAAGTTTTTAAGACATATTTAAAGTTATTAAAAGATGAAAGTTTACCAGAAGAAGTTTATGTTGAGTTAATCTCTCTTATGAGAAGTAGCTTTTTCTTACATAAAGCAGTTGTTATTTTAGGTAGTATTTTGGTTAAACAAGGTGGTATGGACATTACTCATGATGGTGAAATAAAAGTTAAAGATGATAAATTGGCAGAAGATGAAGTTTTTGCTTTGAGTGAAGCTTTTACTTTCATTAAGGATTTTAGAGATTACGAAAAACCAGTAAACGATGAACAAGTTGAACTATTGTCTTATTTGGTGTATCTTGAAACAGTTCAAGAATTTACAAAAGAGGCAAAACAAGATGATGATGATACTCAAGATTTTGATGTCGACTCTAGGGAGGTTCAATAAGTTTTATGTTTGATAATTTTAGTAGTAATTTTGCAATATTTTTGTTCGCATTTGCAATAGGGTTGTTAGTATTTTATTATTTAAGAACATCCGAGTCTGAAGATATTGAGTATCAAGAATTAGACGAAGAAACATTGAAAGAGATAAACGAAAAGCAAAATGCGGCGATGCAGGAGAGAATAAAGGTTCTTTGTAAAAATGTAGATGCTATCTGGAATTCATTGGCTATTGATAAGTGGATGCAGGTAGATGGCACAACTGAAGCTGATATCAAAACAGAATTTATAGCATTCAGTATGGATAATATGGCGGCAGAATCTTTATACGCAAAGAGAGCATTAAGAGTTATTTGTCAATTAAACTGGACAACTCAAAAAATGTACGTGCGAGTAGAGCAACAGTTAAAGACAGGAAATATTCAAGTAGAAGGCAAAGCAAAAATTAAAGCGGGTTTAATATCATTAAATCAAGCCGACCACATAACTGATGGATATTTCAAAAAGGTTTTAAAAATTATTAACTCTCCTGAGTTTCAAGAAGAAGAATCAGAAGAACCAGAAGAAGAACAAGAATAGATTATTAAAGAGTGAACAATAATTGGATCACTCTTTTTCTTGATTTTTTACAATTTTTTATTGACAAAACCAGAAAAATGATGTATAATATAAATGTAAAAGATAGGAAGAAGTATTAAAAAATTTATAACAAATACTTGAAAGGATGGTATATACATATGACTATTGTAAAATCATTATATAAACAATATATGGACGGAGTTATTAAGTATCCGTTATTAACAAAAGAAGAAGAATTTGAATTAGGCAATTTAATTAAGAAAGGTAATGCAGAGGACGCAACTGAGGAAGATAAAGCCCGTGCTGCTCGCGCAAGAGAAAAGATGATTAATTGTAATTTAAGATTAGTTGTTAAAATTGCGGGTTCATATTCAAATGACCATTTAAATAAGATGGATATAATTCAATATGGTAATATGGGTTTAATGACAGCAGTAGATAAATTTGACCCAGCTTATGGCAACCGTTTCTCAACTGTTGCAGTTCATTGGATTAAGGCATCTATCACAAAAGCATTAAAGGATTATTCAAAGACTATTCGTATTCCAGTTCATATTTGGGATACTCAATCAAAGGTAAGAAAAGCCGTTGAAGAATTAACTAAGGACGGTCATACTCCAACTACTGCGGAAATTTGTGCGAAAACAGGTTTATCTGAACTTGATTTAAGCAATCTTGAAGCATGGAGAAGTGCAACTGTTTCATTAGATAAACCTATTGGAGAAGACGGTGAAGACACTTTATCTGATTTACAAGCAGATAATAGCACAAAGACACCTTACGAATATACAGAGCAAAATAAAGTAAAAGAAGAAATCCAAAAGGATTTAGATAGTATATTAGATGCTCGTTCAGCAAAAGTAGTTAGAATGAGATTTGGTTTAGCCCCATATGATAGAGAACATACTCTTGAAGAAGTTGGAAGAGAATTAAAGTTAACAAGAGAAAGAATTAGACAAATTGAGAAAAAGAGTTTATCTATTCTTAAAACTCAATGGGCAGGAAAATTTGAATTAAAGAGATAGGAGAATTAATATGGAAAGAGACCATTATACAGTTTATAGTGCTTATGATAGAAGGGTTCAATTTGACGGCACTTATGACGAATGTTTTAAGTGGATAATTAGTCAAGGCGATAAATTATCTGACGGAAGTGTAATATATAGAACTTGGGAAATGGATGGAGAAACATATTTTGATGTTGGTCGTGTTTTCATCTTATCTTAGAAAGGAGTAAATATGCACATTTCAAAAGATGGACTTGGAGATGCAACTTTTAGAGAAATCTCTGCTGTTGTAGACAAGATAAATAAAATGAATGTTGGAGATGAATTGAATTTCAATCCTGATATGTTTGAAACAAAGCAACTTTACGGCAGTGTTGTAAATGCAATTACTGCCGCAGGTTTCAAGTGCGAATTAAGTTGTGTTGTATATAGATGGTTTAGAAATGATGATGGAAGAACTTTAGTTGGTGATTTTAGAAACGATATAATCATTTTATGGAGAGGTGAAAATGTATGAAATGGATAAGAGAAAATATTATCTTTTTTATAATTGCAATTCTTTGTATAAGTATGTTAGTTTTTGAAATCGTAATTATGATTGCATATGGAGATAAGCCTGTTGGCGAAATTCCAACTTGGATAGCTTGGTTTTTATTAAAGTAGAAAGGTAAATAATATGAGAGATGAAATTAGAGCAAAAACCTTTTTCATTCATTTACTTTTTACAGTATTATTAGTAGTGGCACTTCCATTCATTTTCATTAGACCGACTTTAAATTTCAAGATTGCATTATGTGTTTTTATTGGTATAGATATTGTTTGTTTCATTATTGAAACGATTTTAATGCTAACGGAGGATTAAGATATGGAAAATGAATTAAAAACACTTATATATGATATGCTTCAAAAGTATGAATATCATTTTTATGATACTTTTACAGAATATGAAAAAGAAGGTTGCGAATTTATTTTTGAAGGAGCAAAATTTGATATTTACAAAGAAGATAAGCCAATCATAGAAGATATCATAGCTAGAATAAAATAAAGAAAATATGTAAAAAGCGTTGACAAAACGCTTTTTTTATTGTATAATATAAATGTAAAAATAAGAAAAGAGGTATAAAATAATGAAAAGAGTATGCGTTAAAGTAACTTATACATTTGAGATAGTGACTGGTTTAGAAGATGATGAGAAGATTAATGAATTGGTTGCTGATTATGTTAGCAGTTCATATATTGAAGACATAAGTAATGGCAGTACCTATGAGATTACAGATATTTATGATGATTAATGAAGTAAGAATAAAAAGGAAGTGAAAAATATGAGATACTTATTTGTAAGCGATGTGCATGGCAAGTATGACAAGTTAATTGCATCGTTAAATGCGGCAAAATTTAATAAAGATACAGATACTCTTGTCTGTCTAGGCGATATGTTTGACCGCGGCTCACAAAGTAAAGAAGTATTAGATTTTATACTAGAACTTCCAAATTGTATTTGTGTATGGGGCAATCATGATTTGAGATTAAGAGATTTGGTCTTTCGTGGTGAGATAGTTGATAGAATTGATAAAGATAATGGAGTTTTAGAGACAATTAGAAGCTTTGTTGGAGATAATTTACATTACACAAGCAACTCTCTTTCAACATTAAGAATTTTACTATCTTATTTTAAAACTGCAAGCAAATGTGTTGAAACAAAAAAGAAGCTATTGCAATATTTTAACAAATGTAGATTTTATATTGAATTTGATAATCTTGTTGCAGTTCACGGTTGGATACCAGTTAAATTAGACAAACTTCATGGCAATTATATACTTGACTTTGATAAGAATTGGAGAACAGCAACTGAAGAGCAATGGGAACAAGCAACATGGATAGATGGAATTTATGCTGCATCATGTAATTGCAATACATATAAGCCAATGGTAGTCGGACATATTAATGCTTGGCAAGTTCCTCAAATGAGAGGTGTTGAAGTATATAAATATACTCCAAATGAAAATCAAGATAACTACAATTATAAATGTTTAAGACCTGAATTTGTTGGCATTTTGCAAGAATATAACAATGTTTATTTTATTGATGGCGGAGCACCTCTTAAAGAAGGTAAGGTTATAGTATTTGAATATGAAACAGATGAAAAATTTAGATAATAATTATCATTTTTCATTGACAAAAGGTAATTTTTATTGTATAATATAAGTGTAAAGATAAGGAAAGAAGGTATTTTTATATGTTGATAAGTGAACTTCAAGAGAAATTAGAAAAGGTTAAACAAGAATATGGTGATGTAGAGACTTACATTGAGTGCTGGAATGATGCCGCAGTAAATTATGTGTGTCTTGTAAAAGACCAATATGATGACAGTTTTGTTGTTTACATTACTGACGACGCTGAAGGTTTAGCACAAGTATTTGAAATTGAGGATTTTGAGATAGTTCATAAATTCTAAAAATTTTAAGTAAATATATAAAAAATCATTGACATAACAAGAAAAATATTGTATAATGTAAATGTAAAGATAAGGAAAGGTTTGGTTATATTTATATGTATAAAAATCGTGTTATTAGACAATTAAACTCAATGGAAGAAAGAGAGATACTATATTCTATTTTAAGAAGTGGTGTATCTGAAAGAGACCAAGGTAGTTCAAGAATTGTTCTTTTAGATTTATGCGACGATACAAGAGAAGTATTAGAAAGATTAAATATAAATACAGATTGCGTTATCAAAATAAATGTAGGTAAAGCAGGTTCTATTCAATCTTCACAAGAAAGAGATGTATATGAAAGTGCAACTGAAGAAGAAGTAAGTGTATTAGCAGATATTTATGCATATGGAGATGTAATCCAAATCATGGAAAAACTTGATGAAAGTGGCGTTTGCAATATTTTTAGAGATATGATTGATGATGTGTATGAAGAATGTGACGGATATGCGTTAGTAGATGATGAAGATATAGATGAATATTTAGATAGATATGCTGAATATTTAATAGATTATTATGGCGATTATGAAGATTTGAATGAAGCTAGATATGTTGTTGAACAAGCTTTTGAAGAGTTTAATAATTATATTCATGTAATTTATAATCTAACAGGTTATACAGACGATAATGCTCAAGTTGGTTATGATGCTTTTGGCAACTTAAAAGCATATGACTACGGATATTTTGACACATCTGAAAATTCTGAATGCTGTTTCAGTGGCGATACTTACTCCATTAAGGTAGAAAAGTATTTATCTTCAATAGTAAATTTAGACGAAGTAAATGCGGCTGAATTGGAAAAAGTTGCATTGGGTATGTAAAATTTTGTAGAAAAAAATTCACAAAAGTATTGACAAAACCCAAAAAATGATTTATAATATAAATGTAAAATAAAAGATAAGGATAAAAATAAAAAAATAAGTGTTTATCCTTTAGAAAGGTGAAAAAGTATGAGAAATGTTATTTTAACAAACACACAAATAAATAATATTCAATCTAAAGCCAATTTTGCGCCGCTTTTTCATGCTACACAAATTTTATGCTATCAAGGTTGGGATAGTGTCAATAGAAATAAATATAAAATAAGTAGATTTCACACAAAAACATCATTATTACTGGATTAAAAATGTAATGCATTTTTAGAATATAAAAGTATAAGTGGGTATGTGAGAAATCGCATACCCTTTTAATTTAATATAATATCATATCCGGATGTAGGCTAGTTGGTTAAGTCGCTAGTTTTGGGAACTAGAAATCGAGTGTTCGAGTCACTCCATTCGGACCAAATGGGTTCTTAGTTCAATGGTAGAACAATTGACTGTTAATCAATGAATAGGAGTTCAATTCTCTTAGGACCCGCCATAAAATGCTCCTGTAATCCAACTGGTAGAGATAACAGACTTAAACCCTGTAAAGTTTGGGTTCGAATCCCAAGGGGAGCACCAAATAGGAATGTCGTCTAATGGTTAGGACACCGTGCTGATAACGCGGCAATGTGGGTTCAACTCCCGCCGTTCCTACCAAATGGGAATATAGCCCAACGGCAGAGGCATTAGTCTTAGAAACTAATCAGTGTAAGTTCAAATCTTACTATTCCCACCAAAAAATTATATGGCCAGATAGTCTAGCGGCAATGACTGGAGACTGTAAATCTCCTCCCTTCGGGGTTCGTAGGTTCGAGTCCTACTCTGGCCACCATATGGTGTCATAGTTCAGTTGGTTAGAATGCCTGCCTGTCACGCAGGAGGTCGCGGGTTCGAGTCCCGCTGACACCGCCAAATGCCCACTTAACCCTAATAGAAAGGGATTGGTCTTGAAAACCAACAGTAACGGTAATACGTGTGCGGGTGCAAGTCCTGCAGTGGGCGCCATAAATGCACCTTTAGCTCAATTGGGAGAGCATTTGCCTTACAAGCAAGAGGTCGTAGGTTCAAGTCCTGCAAGGTGCACCAAAAATGGGCTCGTAGCTCAGCTGGGAGTAGCGTCTGTTTTGCAAGCAGAAGGTCGAGGGTTCGATCCCCTTCGGGTCCACCAATTAAAAATTATGGCTTTGTAGTTTAATTGGCTAAAATAATCGGTTCATACCCGATAGACTAAGAGTTCAATTCTCTTCGAAGCCACCAAATGGATGCTTAGCTCAGTTGGTTAGAGCATTCGGCTCATAACCGAACGGTCCAAGGTTCGAGGCCTTGAGCATCCACCATACATAAGCCTTTTAGCCAAGCTGGTTAAGGCAATGGTCTGCAACACCATGAGCCTCAGTTCGAATCTGAGAAAGGCTTCCAATTGCCGCTTTAGCAAAGCTGGTCTATGCAGGGGACTGAAAATCCTTAGATTCTGGTTCGACTCCAGAAGGCGGCACCATAATTTTAAAAATAGTCAATTTATATGTTGACAAAAGGAAAGAAAAGTTATATAATAAAGATGTAAAGATAAGGAAGAAATAAATAAAAATGCTTGTTTAGTATAAAGGTCATTACGGGGCCATGGTAAGGCTCTAATGATAGTTCAATTCTGTCAACAAGCACCATAAATAAAAATTTTGGGTTTCGCTCGGGTCGCCCTAGCTAAAAACGTTCCGAGAGAGCAGGTTAAGATTGAAACTATATCTTGTAAAACCCAACCCTGCAGTACGTATATTGTCCACAGGACATAAAAGATGAGTAATACACCTCTAGCTTCATCAACTAGGGCTTGGTTTTTCGGAGTGATGACCGAATGTGTAAGTAAAAAAACTAAACCAAGCGTTAGCCGCGACAAGGCCCCATGCCCTTTTAGTTTAGTGGTAAAACAAATGACTTGTAATCATTAGTCGGCCGTTCGAATCGACCTTGGGGCACCATTATATGAGTATTTAAGCAATAGTTTAAATACTGATACAATGGTTGGGTCTAGCACCGCACACCTCTCAGGTCGCAACTGATGTGCAAAATATGCGGCGAGCGATAACCATTCAATATCACCTTATTTGAAAGCGGAGTGAAGTAGCGCTACTGGGCTTGTAACCCACACTTACAGCAACTAAAGTAAGGCTAGGATATATTCCTGCAAGTTGTAAATTACCTTTCCCTACTGGCGAGTAGGTGAATAAAACCGTCGAGTTACGCAAGGTCAGACGATACAAACGGTGCGCGGCGACAAGCAGGTCCGGTGAGTAGGCATACTCGATACCGACGGATATAGAGAGCAAAGGCGGTGGTGTAAAGAGAAGAGCACAGTGCTTTCTATATCAAAAAGTTTAATATGGCTTTCAGCAGCGTTTCCCAATCCTCAGAAACAGCGAACCAAATATGCCGAGTTGGAGTAGTGGTATCTCAGAGCCCTGCTAAGGCTTCCACGAGTTAAATCGTGCACAGGTTCGAATCCTGTACTTGGCGCCAAATGGGGAATTCGCCTAATGGTATGGCATCTGCCTTCCAAGCAGAAATGATGCGGGTTCAATCCCCGTATTCCCCTCCAATAGAAAAAGAAAGTAGGTATCTTATGAAAGACCCTGTTGAAATGTTTAGAGCAGTATTTGATAATAGCGATATTGTAAAACAATGGGAAGAAAGAGGTTTTGACCATGTTGGGACAATATTCAGTAGTGGTGATTATGATATTGCATTCCCAATGGATAGTGGTGTTGTTATTACAAAAACTACTACTTTAAGAACTATTGAATTTGATAAAGAAATGTTAGATTTAATTTACGAAACAAAACAATATATCATAAATCTTGCTGCTACTTGCGATGCATTGTGCGGCAAAATTGATTAAAAATTATTAAGAAAGAGGTGACGGCGCATGAGACGAAAATGTAAGCGTAGTCGAAAACAAAAAGTAAATAATGATAAATGCGTCGTTAGCTTAACTGGTAGAGCTTCCGACCTTTAATCGGAATTATAAGAGTTCAACTCTCTTACGACGCACCAATTGTATAAAATCCGAACCCTGATTTTGACAGTTCTATTATTATATACTATAATAATAATAGAGGTGATATAATGAGTTGCGGAATTTATAAAATTACAAATTTAATAAACAAAAAAGTTTATATAGGTCAATCGGTTAATATTGAAAGTCGTTGGAGAGATGAAAAAGCCGCATCTAATTGTTTAAGTGATTGTGAATATAATTCAGTTCGTTCTCGAGCTTTTAGGAAATATGGAATAGAAAATTTTTCATTTGAAATAATTGAAGAATGTTCAAAAGAACAACTAAATGAAAGAGAAGGATATTGAGCTACATATTATGATTGTTATGTTCCAAATGGATATAATGTGGCTAGATGTGGACAAAATCGTTTTGTTTTTAATAAATTAGATTTAGATACACTATTAGAAATAATTGAGAAATTACGAGATGGGCAAGAAACTGAAACTGCTATAGCGGCATATTACAATGTATCTTTAGATACAATTAGTAAGATTAATGTAGGTGCAAGATGTAAATTAGATTTTATAGAGTATCCTATCAGGAAAAGACCATCTCAAAAAGTATGTAAAAATTGTGGGGCTTTTATTACTGGCTCTCAATTTTGTAATAAGTGTTCTCATATAATGCAACGAAAAGTAGAGCGTCCAGACAAAGATACTTTATTACGTGAAGTAGCAGAGAATGGGTTTGAAGCTACTGGTCGTAAATATGGTGTTAGTGGAAAGGCTATAGTAAAATGGTGTAAGGCTTACAATCTTCCAACAAAAAAGAAAGATATTGTTGAACTATATAAATCCATAAGTGTGTCTATAGGCTAATGGATAAACCACAGGGCTACGAACCCTGTATTGTGAGTTCGAATCTTACTAGGCACGCCATATGCGTCTGTAGTTCAACGGTAGAATGCAATACTCTTAATATTGAAGATGACGAGTTCAAATCTCTCCAGGCGCACCAATATGTGCCGTTAGCTCAGTTGGATTAGAGCAGGACTCTTCTAAAGTTCAGGTCGGGAGTTCGAGTCTCTCACGGCACGCCATATCTCTCAATGCCGCAACTGGTAGACGGGGCAAGCTCAAACCTTGTTATTTGTAAGTTCAAATCTTACTTGAGAGACCAAAAGAAAGAGTGATATATATGAATTATATATTTTTAGATATTGATGGGGTTTTGAATAGTAATCG
>Ga0247608_10007785_pt1 | contig 10919 bp, 10 predicted proteins | sample 176DNAGHGlowgp2_FD_193490 | JGI IMG/M metagenome (GOLD analysis project Ga0247608, IMG submission 193490) | Sheep rumen microbial communities from Palmerston North, Manawatu-Wanganui, New Zealand - 1766 DNA GHGlow gp2 | ecosystem: Host-associated > Mammals > Digestive system > Stomach > Rumen ... | reverse complement strand
TCATACATCTTATAACCAGGATCCATCTTAATACCGCCACACCAATATTCGGGACAATCATTTGTAGGAGCGTTGCCGCATTCCTTAAGATAATTATCGGCTTCTGCTTTCTTGGCAGCGAGTTCGGCATTAAGTTCCGGAAGAAGAACATTTTGAACTTGTTCTTTAAGTTCTTTTCCAGTCTTACTGACCTTAACAGGATTTTCGTAACTGAGAGCCGACATTATATCGCTCTTCTCAACTTCTTCTTTGTAAGCGTCAAAGGGATTAATGTCTTCAGACTTTTCAACTTCTACTTCTTCACCCTTGTTAACATCTTCTTCATCTTGTTGGACGGGTTCAAATTGAGAAGCCATATGTGCCATACAATTAGCACGATGCTCCTTTATTGCTTTTTCAATTTCGTTTGCCATACTTATACTTATTTTTTAATTAACATTCCGTAGATATTCTCTAAACTATACTCACCTTTATATTTGTAATTGTCTCTGTTTTGTATTATGTTATCTAACATATGTGCTAATAGCGGTCGTCCGTCTTCACTTATGAATTCGCATTCATTATACGCTGCAACATTCAACCACACCATCTTCAAATTAAATAACACTTTTCCAAATGTATCTTCATATTCGGTGAATAGATATTTGCTTAAACGATCGGCAATCCAAGAAGCCATTTTTATTATGTCTACATCTTTTGGTTGATTATAAGGCTTAATTGTTTGTAAGAACTTCTGAAATCCCTTTTCACCAAATCCACTTTTTATCTTAGGAATGTTATCACTGCCATCTCCCAGAATAACTTTATAAAGCAATATCTCAAACGGATCTGTAGTAACTACCTGAATGTCGCTATCTAAACGATCATTCCATTCTAATTCGTTACACTGCATACAATACATCTTAAGATATTTAGAATTATTACAAAACACCGATACCTTATCTGTAATAAGTTGACGCAAATCGCTGTCTCCAGTTATAATCACTGTTTCTTCGTTTTCACAATATCCGTAATACAAAGACCAAATGTAAATAAGGTCATCTCCTTCACAACCATCTACACGGCTAACAATAAATCCTTTATTTCGCATAAATTCTTCAAACATATAAAGGCATTGTAGAAAATACTTATAATAATCATCTCTAACTTTTGTCAGGCTGTATTTATAGTTAGCATATAAGTTATAACGCCAACTGCTGCTGTCTATGGTGATTATTATTCTGTCTATATCTGTGAAGCGATTTACAGTATGACAAAGGTCTATGATGCACTTGCGTAACAACACCTGCTGTGCCTCTTTGTCTTGCAACACCTCTGACATATCTTTACCGCGATAATAGGTAGAGAATACCGAGAATGCAACATGGAACAAATAATTGCCGTCAAAGATTAGATTCATATCAGTTTCCTCCTTTTAGTAAAAAGAGGGACGAGCCACCCACGAGCAAGTCCCTCCAAAAAATATAAAGATTATGCGTTTTCAATTAACTTATATATCCACTAACTTTGTTCCTCTTATTTCCTTCGCCGACTGGACGATTTACATTAGCCTTATAGCCATCGGTGTATCCCTTATGCCGAGCATCGCTGCAACTGCCAGCATTCATCTGATAACCTCTACCAAAACGCATTCCCTCGCTTTGATAAAATTGTTGCAGAGCAGCCTTGTTATTTACTACAAGAGCTGTTACTTGTTGTGCATACTGACGCTCATTTTCATCTTTAATCTCTTGCAACTTGCGAGCCAATCCATCGCAAACACCCATAAGGTAACTGCGTTGGTAGCGATGCAGCGTGGGAACATCGTGTGTATAGATAATTCCTTCTTCAATCTTCTTTTTGTATTCCTTGTAGCGCACCTTACTGATGGCAACATAACGCTTTGCAAAGGTCTCTTTCATCCACTTAACAAGTTCTACATTCTCCTTCTTTCCTACAATAAGGATTGTGTCGTAGTGTCTTCCATAAGTAAATGACTCACAAAGATTGAATCTACAAAGAACATTAGTAAGTTTAACTTCCCACCAACCACGCATTGCATAATTCATTCCGCTGACCTTCTCTTTAACAATCTGGCTCTCCTCTTTCTTCTCACCAATATCTTCCATTGTAAGATTGTACTTGATAAGAAGTTTGTTGATTTGAGCAGCGGCTGCTTCAACTTCTCCCTCTGAGTCATTCTTCTTTGCTGATTCGTAGAACGCTTTCAGTTTACGCAAGGTGTCCAGCACCTTTTCCATTTTTGAATTGTTTTCCATTTTACAGTTTGTTTAGTGTTAGTGATTTTGTTATTGTAAACTTTGTTATCAAGTTCGACGATGCAAAATTATAACTTATTTTTGGAATAACAATGGACTTTTGTTAAAAATTTTTGAAATTTTTTTGTTTTGTAATTTCAAACATTCATTATCAGCGAGTTATGTTCTAATAAATTTTCAAGAATTTTTTCATTCGGTACCATAAAAGCATAGACAATCTTCACATTTTTACTCTTAAAAACCTTTCGCCATTGTTCTGCTAAAAGCCTAAAATGTTTGTTGTCTTTGTAAAAATCGTAGTCGTCAACCGCTACAATCCACCAATTTGTATCTTTATAGGCATAAGCGATAATTCCGTTTTGTAAGGCTTCAATCTTTTTGATTAATGTTAGTAACAATTTATTCATTTCCAAAACAAATGCGTTATATCTTCCCAATTCATCCCCTCTACATCATGCTTCTTTTTCTCTATTTTTCGATATAAACGCTGGTTGGTGTAACGATTTGTAAGAGGACCTGCCTTTTCGTTGTATTCTCCTATCTTAACATAATCAAATAACATCCATATTTCGTTAGGTAAAATCTCGGCACCACTATATAGAGCAAATTTAAGAGAGGTGGTCTTTTTTACTGTCTCTACAAGAGTTTTAAGTTCCACTAAACTATTTCCTTCACCCAATAACAGAACACAACTTACACCTCTATTTTTTTCTATAAGTTCATTCAACTTTTCGGCTGTAAGCGATTCTCCTATATCTTGTCTGAGTTCCGGAGAGTGGCAACCCTTACAATTATGTGTGCAATTTGTTATGTTTATTGCGAGAGTGACCTCCGTCGGTATCTCGGCAAAGGTCACTGCGCTGTTCAAATATTTAATCATAATTGAAATATTTTTTCTCCTTCTTTTATTAACTTATTAACACTCTCTTGTAAAATTTCATTCACATTGGAAAGATTTCTCTTACAAATATCCCAACTATTTATCATTTCATTTTTTGCACTTTTACTAAAAACTACACCTGAATCTAAATGACTCTTAATCTTTTTCAAACAATCCTCAACCGCATTTATACTTGCTCTCATATATTCTGGATTGTAAAATATATCGTCTGTATCCTTGCGTCTAAAACTACTGAAATCACACTTTGCTAAAATATATCTCCCTTCCTCAGCAATACCATCTTTTTCACCCTTATGTCTTATATACCAATTACAAGATGCGCATTTACCCCAATGATTAGCAATTCTATAAACAACACCATTTTCCTTATCAACTAAATATTCACTATCGCTTTTAGGAGAATGTGTATATTCATATTTTCCACTTTCCTTCATTTTATTAAATTCTACAACAGCATCAATAAATTTACGATTGATTTTGTTTTCATACATTTCCCACTTGTCTTTGATAATTTCATCAAAGACAGCTTCTGTGTATAGAAAATAATTTGATGGATCAGCTGTTTCTCCTAATGCCTCCTTAGCACTCAAATTCCGCTTTACAAGTTCACCATTATCACCCTTAATATATTCTAACCAACCAAAACGCTTCAAAATATATAAATCTAAATTCTTAAACAATTCATCGTTAGTTGTAACCTTTTTTTTTCGCTCTTGTAGGCTTTTTATAGTAGTAGATAATTCAGATATTTCACCAAGAACATCTTTAATTTTATCATCTATTTCCCTAACTTTATTTACATATTCTATCTCCTTGCTAAATTTTGAATTCCAAAGCGTTCTAAAATACGCTGACTCCGTTGGTTTACCAACCTCTCTCGCACGCTTTTCTTTTTCCTGAAATGTTACAATATTACGCTTAAATTCCAAATCCTTAACATCTTCTTTCAATCGTTTCAAAATTGTACTATTAGCAACAGACTTACCACTTTCAACCTTAACCCATTCATTATCTCCAACTTTCTTATAATCTACACCGCCCCAATTCCTAACAGTGCCTATTGGAAATGCTTTTTCAATATCACAATCAAAAGATTTAATGATATTTTCTGCAACAGTTTTTCTATGTTCTATTATTTCATTTTTCATATTGTTGTCTTTTTATTGTATGCTCTAATATGTTCTTCGCGTTGGCGTGGTTCACTGAAGCAACTTACTCGTTTCAGATAGCCTATTATTCGCGTCAAGTAATCTAAATTAACGCTGCCGCAACGAGGACATTTTTGTAATGTATGTTTACTTATGTATCCGCAATCATTACACACTGTATTACGGCAATTGAATGTAAAGTAATTTGTTCCGAATTGTGCTGCATCACGCAACAAAATACGATATTGCGATTCTGTCATATGTTCTTCTATGTTTATATGACAAGCCGATCCGCCATCCAAATACTTTACATAATTTTCACCATGTAAACGCATCTTATCCAACACAGAAAGCGTTTCATCTTCTGGATTGAAGAAATAACTACTATACATTTCGTGTTTAGGACTTACATAATATCCGTCTTGCTTGTCCCAACGATAGTTCTTCACGCTTAAATTTTCACCAGGAACAAACTCTGTATTGAACATATGTTCACGGCTACGATCCTTCTTATTTTCAATGTTTATTGTCTCAAGAATAATGTTACAGAATTCCTTGTAACTTTCGTTATCATTTATATCTATTCCTAAGAATTCTGCTGCATCGGTCAATCCATTAACACCGACAGTAAGATATTGTTTGTTTAAACTAATGAAGCCAGCATCATACACTGGCAACATCTTACTTTCAAAGAAATCGTGAATAATACTATCAAAGGCAATTTGATATTTATGAACGCGACTTGTGATGTCGCTTATTTCCTCTATTATGGCTGCATAAACATTTATCTTCTTCTCTGGATAATCATCTATACAATATTGTTTACCTAACTCAACATCAAAATGTCTTGCAACCGCATCTTGTATAATACGATTAAGGTTTATTGTCATGACACTCTTACTTCCCGTTGCTACAGAAGCCGTCCCCATACTAAATTGATGTTGCGTATGATTATGACTGCTATCTTGCATATCCTTTATGCTATTACGCAAACGACAGCAACTACTAAGACTATCTGCACTATCGGAAAGGTAAACAAAGAACGAATGCCCTTCAGCCCACATCTTTGCTGTAAAGTCGGCATAAGAATTATCAATAATATCTTCCTTATTTGTAAGAAGAGCCATTGTTTCCACTGGGAATGTAAGAATGTATTTTTCACGCTCTTTATTGAACCAACGCATAAATTTACGCTGTAGCCAATCCAGTGTCTTCCACACAGGTTTTGTACCATCAGGAAATGTAAATTCTCCAAACACCCCTTCAAAATAGTTCTTATCAAAATAGCCTACATTCCAAAACACAGTTTGATAACCACGATTTCCCGCTGGCATATTCATACTGTGTACTATTTGTTGGAAACAATTCTCAATTACCTTTTCAAGTGTACGCTGCTTTGCGCTATCATCAACAACTTTATCTAATTTATTAAGATAGTCTTGACCATAATCCTTACGAATGAAATAATCCATAAACATAAGGAATTCGGGTGTAGCAACGGCTCCTGCGAATTGACTACTAATACTGTAGACAAGGTTGATAAACTCTCCACAGAAGGATTTTAGGTCGGTGGGCGCAGTACTTATACCACCCAACTTGACTAATCCGTCCTCGAGAAAATTAAACATTGTTATTGCAACACAATACGGCATTCCTGGTATAGCGGTCTCGTCGTGCTTGTAAAGAACATGACTTTCCAAATCTTCCAGATATTGTTTTGCTAATTTCTTTCCGTATAATAAGCGTATGCGATCATAAAGCATCTTTCGATTTTGCTTTATATTTTCGTACTTATACAACTCTTGTCCCATTGTAACAATGTTCTTACTGGAAACATTAGCGTTGGCGTCGTACTTACTTCCCGTGGCTGCATTAGAAGCGTCTATGTATTGTTTTATAAAATCTTGCTTCTTGCTTGTAAAAACCTTTTCACGAACTATTTCATCGTAGGTTTCTATGTATTGTTTTGCCGCATTACTGCTTATGCTGTAAAGAGCTGTTTCTATTTGTTTACGGATTTCGGCTGTTGATATATTGTCATAGACAGTAATGCTATTTAACACCTTATCTATTACAAATTTATCACAAGGTTCTCCTGCTTTTTTGAATGCTGCCTTTATGTTGCGTGCTATCTTTTGTTCACTGTATTCCTCTACAGTGTTGTCACTCTTACGAACATCCATTATTAAATTCTCCTCTTATTTAGTTCCAGTATGACCAAAACCGCCTGCACCACGCTCTGTTTCGTTGTCAAAATTATCTACTTGTTCAAAGTTAGCATGTACAACATTCTCACAAAATACAAATTGTGCAATACGCTCGCCAGCCTTAAACTCAACATCTTCTTCTCCAAGATTCATAAGAATAACATTACACTCACCACGATAATCGGCATCTATAGTACCAGGAGCATTAAGTACAATAACACCTTTCTTGAGAGCCAAACCGCTGCGCGAACGAACTTGAACTTCTATACCCTCAGGCAACTGGAAATACAATCCTGTATGAACAAGCGTGCGTTCTCCTACTAAAAGTTCAACATCTTCCAAACAACGAACATCAACACCGCTACTCATTGGTGTAGCATATTCTGGGAGCTGTACTCCGTCTTTACAAATTACCTTAACTTGTATTTGTTTCATATAACCTAAAATTTTAATGTGTATTAAACCTAATAAGTGCTCTTAAACTTAAAAGGAATAATTTTTTTCATTGAATTCTTGTATCAAATTTAACGCTATTTTTCCAAATACAGGGACAAGACTCGTATCCTGCTTTTCTTGATGTACAAGTCGCCGGAGATACAAACAAGCGATGTGCACTTTTAAAGACTTAAATTCCATTTCAGAAAGATATTTTCGTGCCTCTTTTTCAAAGATCTTTCTCTCTAATGTGTAGTCAACATATTTGTATTCCTTAATTGCTTCGTATCCATAAAGGCTTTGCCCTAACTTTGCAAAGTCCTGTAACAATCCTGTTATAACATTATTATCTTGAACAGGATCTATGAATACGATATTACCATCGCGCTGAATAATTATGTTTTCAAATGTTGAATCTCCATGGTAATTTGCAACTAAATAATCGCTAAAACGAACATCTTTATTTAAATCTGGATAAGGTATAACACGTGCCGAATACTTGTTATAAATGTCTATTCCTGGTCTTATGTAGCGATTTATTATTTGGTTGCGTACATCCATTGTATTCCAATATCCCTTTCCGCTTGCTTCATTAAGTTTACGCATAACAATAGGTAACATCTTCACCTTATTCTGATATTCGTAAAGATTTACACCAATAACATAAGGCATACAATACTCGAAACAATTTTCATTTCCTATTGGTTCAAAAGCATTTACAAAATACTTCTTTTGTTTTGCAAGGAAATCATATTGATTCTTCAAACGCTTTGCTCCTTCTCCAAAGGCAAATTTCTTTACAATAAGTCTATCTTCTCTGAATAAGATCTTTGTTTTAGCATCGGATCCTCCCGTAACATCTACAACACAGTCATCCTCAAAATCCTTTATCTGTATGCAATCGCAACCTGCTTCACGAGCAGCAACAAAACCTGCACGAGTGTCTTCAAATACTAATACATCTTCCGGATAGATCATCATCTCTTGCGTTGCCTTAATATAAGCGTCTGGATAAGGCTTATGACGACGAACATCTTCCTGTGTTATTATACACTCAAAATGTTTGCGCAACTTATATTTATAAAGCAAAGGCTCTATGTTACATAAACGCGATGTTGTTACCAACGCTTTCGGTAACTTACTTGTACGAACAATGTTCAATAGATATTTGTTAGGCTCAGCAAATAAAGAAAGATCCTTATAATACTTACTCTTTAATTCGCGCAAACGCTCTACATCACAATTTACTCCCATAGCATTATTAAACTCATAAACAGACAAACCTATTGTCTTACGAAACATTTGTTTGTCTATTTCTACACCGAGATCATAATACGCTAACTTATAAGCACGATAATTAAGTTCGGCTGTATCAAACAGCGTTCCATCAAAATCAAATGCTAATGCTTTGTAACTCTTGCTTTCCATATTTCTGTAGTTCTTTTAGGGTTCCGAAATTATAAACTGTGTTAAGTTCCCGACTCCTTATTAACGCTCCTTGTAATAACATCTCTTTCATTATGTCACTAATATAACACAGAACGCTTGTAGATTGCAAGGCTTCTTGTAACTTACTATAATCGTCAAACAAATATGCTCCAAATACCGCTTTATCACTTATAGGATTCTTTTCGGCTATTTCGGTAACATAGTCGTAATGTGTCCTTATGAAACTCTTATTTGGATTTGTGTCCTTAAAGTAGAACACACCTGCGTGCTTGGTATCGTCAAAAACAGGAATATCAGCGTAAATATCGCAGTCCAGACACATTACAGGAAGTTCCCCACCAACTACATCTAAACCTATACGAAATGTCTCCACGGGACAGCTGGTCTGTTCGCTCGGTTTTATATAGAGACGCTTACAATTTGTGAGATTCATAATCTTTGTTGTAAGATCCCAAAATTGTTTTTCATATTCCCGTAAAACAACCAACACTAAATCATTTATTTCGTAGTTACGCAAACTCCGCAATGCTTGCATAAACATATAGTTTCCGTTCTCGAGTTTTATTAACGGCTTGCAGGTGTTCTGTAGATTCTGCATACGAACACCAGCACCCAACATAGGCATTATTACATTTATTTTCATTAGAACAATTTTTGATTTAAAGTATTATCGTACAATCTTTGATTATAGAACAACTTTGTTCCCTCTAATTCCGTACCTTTGAATTTCTTCCAACTCATACTATCTTCTACACCATAATACTTAAGATATTCCTGTGCAAGGATAGTACGATCTCCTGTGAACTTTATAACGCTCTTACTCACATTCTCACCCTTACAAACTCCCGTAATCATAGCCCACTTCTTATGATTCTTCACCATAGCGCACTGCAATGCCCAATCATATTGAGGACTATAATGTTCAGCGGGAATTTTTCTATATATAGGATAAAATTTTAAAACATCTAAGAAATATACCATATTAGGACATCCACCACGCATTAAATCATTATATCCTATTATACTACTACCTTCATTGTTACACATTACCCTATTACGCACACCAACAATTATACAATCTTCGTATTGACGCATTATATCTAATCCTTTGTATTGGATATATTTAAGATAACTCTCACAATAGTCTTCACTTCTTAAAGACATCTTACTATTTCCATCTACACCGCCTTTCTTTACATGTCGGAATTCATATATATCATCCTCTATTATCATCGCATATTTTATTCGTAACTTTACACACACCTTCAAGATTTCCATAAAGCGTTCGCCAACACTATTTACATCTTTACCAACATAATTATATTTTGGATGGTGCTTACGATATTCCTCTATCTGATCTTCCTGCACAAACACAAAAGTATTATCATACAATTCATGACTATTCCATTTATCAAACATATCAAGAGTTGCATTTTTATTTGGACGATTATAACTCATTACAAAAATTGGGAAAATAGGCTTCTTTTTCAAACTACCGAAAACCTTCTTCTCCCAACGACCATCATCCCTTCGCCAAAGATAATACTTATTCAATGCTTCATAAAGATTATTGTAATGTTCTTTGTCTGGATTTTCTTCTAACTCATAAAGTTTTGTTATGGCTTGTATGGCTTCTTCTACATTATTTTCAAAATCCTGCAAAAGTAACCAATCCAGAGCAATGCTTTTCAACATAACCTTTTGAGGATAATTATGTAGTTTATCTGGCAAAAGAGCGTAAATGCGCTCTAATTCATCTTTCCATTCACTTAATTTCATATATATTATGGATTTTATTGAATAACTGTGTTAATAGTTTACAATTTTACCACTTTTCCTGATACACCTCAATTTTATCTTTCCTCCTGTGCTCTTAACTTTTACAACCCTAACCATGTCTCCAACATTGTAATAATTTACAATTTCATTTGCTAATTCATCTCTATTAGTATCATCATTTGTAACACTGTCTCCCATAGATTCGTGCTTACAAACACCTGTTAAAACATACCAAGTAGAACGATTTTTTAACATAGCACATAACATAGCCCAATCATATTGTGGCTGATAATGTTTAGGACTTATTTGTTTGTAAATATCGTAAAACCTATCAACATCTAAAAACCAACAAAGATCTGGAGTGCCGCCGATAGTTGCGCTTCCGTGACCATAAACAGATGTTTGTTCACTGTTAACGCAAAACCTATTTCTTATCCTTATCATAGAACAATTTTTATCTTCATCCATTAGTTCGCTTCCTTTATATTGTATGTACTTAAAGAATGAAGAATCTAATAACTCGTCCTTTCTATTGCAGCGACTTTTATATAGACCTATTTTAATAACAGAATTGAAAACTAAAATATCATCCTCCATAATGAATGCTCTTTTTATCTTAAATCTTTTGCAAAACTGTAACACTTTCAACATCCTATCTCCAACAGAAACGGCATCTACAGAATAGAAATCAAATTTAGGATGATTCAATTTATACTTTTCTTCTTGATCTTCATTAACAAAA
>Ga0247608_10007784_pt1 | contig 10919 bp, 9 predicted proteins | sample 176DNAGHGlowgp2_FD_193490 | JGI IMG/M metagenome (GOLD analysis project Ga0247608, IMG submission 193490) | Sheep rumen microbial communities from Palmerston North, Manawatu-Wanganui, New Zealand - 1766 DNA GHGlow gp2 | ecosystem: Host-associated > Mammals > Digestive system > Stomach > Rumen ... | reverse complement strand
TTCTGAGCATGACATTTGTTCGTGGGCCAATATGATTGCCCGCAACCTCTATATGGTTGGCTGTCGTAAGAGCGATGTATTCCAGAATTCTTCTGGTTATGGCATGTTTACAGGTGGTCTGGGTTTCCAGTATGGTGCAGAGTGGCTGGGTGCCATGACGGTTCCTGCTGCAGCTGGTAACTCCAAGCGCCAGATCAAATTTATCAAGGACTTTGGCACGACCTGCCTGCACGCCATTCCATCCTATGCTATCCGTCTTGCTGAGGTGTTCAAGGAGGAAGGTGTTGATCCCGCATCCACTAAGCTCCGTACCCTTTGTATTGGTGCTGAGCCTCATACTGAGGAACAGCGTCGCCGTATTGAGCGTATGCTGGGTGTGAAGGCCTTTAACTCTTTCGGTATGACCGAGATGAATGGTCCTGGTGTAGCTTTCGAGTGTAAGTATCAGGAAGGTATGCACCTTTGGGAGGATAACTATATCGTTGAAATCGTTGATCCTGATACCTTGGAGCCTGTGCCCGATGGTGAAATGGGTGAGATGGTGCTGACCACGCTCGACCGTACAATGATGCCTATCCTTAGATATCGTACTCGCGATCTTACCCGCATCATTCCTGGTGAGTGTAAGTGTGGTCGTACCCATCGTCGTATCGACCGTATCAAGGGTCGTACCGATGATATGTTCATCATCAAGGGTGTAAACGTATTCCCGATGCAGGTGGAGAAGATTCTCGTGCAGTATCCTGGTCTGGGTTCTAACTATCTGATCACGCTGGAGACTATCGACGACAACGATGTGATGACCGTTGAAGTAGAGCTCGATAGTCTGGAGACCGAGATCTATCCCGAGATGCAGAAGATGATGAAGGACATCCAGCGCGCGCTGAAAGACGAGATACTGCTGACGCCTCAGGTCAAGCTCGTGAAGAAAGGCTCGCTGCCTCAGAGCGAGGGCAAGGCTGTCCGCGTGAAGGACTTAAGACCCAGCAGAGGATGAGGAAATGGATTGTGGCGGCATTGTTCGCCTCTATAACAGGTCAGGTGTCTGCCCAGGATGTCACTATACGCGACATCTTCAAGCAGATGCCCGACTCCTTGATGCCCTATCTTTCTCAGAACAATCGTCTTGACTTCATCGATTTTCTCGACTCCCACATGAAGGCGGAGGTGAGGAATACGCTTGGAGGAACCAGTGAGATGACGGCTTTGGCTGACGATAGTCTCACCATCCGGATGAGTGAGTCGTTGAAGACCGACCTGTTACTGCTGCCTTTGGCGCAGCCCATAGACAGTGTTTCGCAGGTGGTGGCAATGGTGGAAACCTTCCTTGTTGACTCCATTTATGGTGAGTCTCATGTCAGTTATTTTACACCAGATTGGCAGCGTCTTCCTTCAGAACCAGTGCTGAGTGCCGCAGAGAAGAAAAGAATCAAGGGACATATATTGCAAAATATCCTAAAAAAAGACGAAGATATAATAAACAAACGTTAAATTATAACCACTTTTGTTCTTTTTTTGACGATGATATTAAGAAATAATTGTATCTTTGCCGTGTGTTTTTCATGGTATTAGATTATTAAGGTTAATTAAGAACTCTATTTATCGTGATGGTAAGTGGCGGTTCGACCTCCATCAAAACAATATAAGACATTTTCTATATTGTTTTATGGTTAAAAAAAAGGGAACATGAGAATGTTCCCTTTTTCCTTTGTGTATATCCTTGAGCTTTATTAGTAGCTGCGGGCAATGATCACGCGGGCCTTGGCAGGCTTGCCTGTCACCATATCCACACCAGGTGTCTGCTCTACGCCGAAGGGCACACAGCGGATAGTGGCCTGAGTCTCTTCCTTGATGCGGGCCTCGGTCTCGGCAGTGCCGTCCCAGTGGCAGAGGAAGAAGCCACCGTCCTTGATACGCTCCTTGAACTCCTCGTAGTTCTCACACTCATAGATATGGGCGTCACGGAAAGCCTTGGCCTTCTCGAAGATGTTCTTCTGGATATCCTCCAGCAGCTGCTCTACGTATTCCACGATACCGTCGATAGGACGTGTCTCCTTCTCGAGTGTATCACGACGCATTACCTCGATAGTACCATTCTCCAAGTCGCGGGCACCCAGAACCAGACGTACGGGAACACCCTTCAGCTCGTAGTCAGCAAACTTGAAGCCAGGACGCTTGTTGTCGGCATCATCAAACTTCACGGTGATTCCTTTCTGGCGCAGGGCCTCGATGATAGGCGTCACCTCCTTGTTCACCTGCTCCATCTGCTCGGGCTTCGTGGCAATAGGGATAATCACCACCTGAATAGGAGCCAGACGCGGAGGCAGCACGAGTCCGTTGTCATCAGAGTGCGTCATAATCAGGGCACCAATCAGACGGGTGGAAACACCCCATGAGGTAGCCCACACATACTCGGGCTTGTTCTCCTTATTCAGATACTGCACCTCGAAGGCCTTGGCGAAGTTCTGTCCGAGGAAGTGGGAGGTACCACTCTGCAGGGCCTTACCATCCTGCATCATCGCCTCGATGGTATAGGTGTCGAGGGCTCCAGCGAATCGCTCGGTCTCGCTCTTTACGCCCTGAACCACGGGCACTGCCATCCACTCTTCAGCAAACTTAGCATACACCTTCAGCATCTTCTGTGCTTCCTCTTCAGCCTCCTCACGGGTGGCGTGGGCCGTATGACCTTCCTGCCAGAGGAACTCTGAAGTACGGAGGAACGGACGGGTGCGCATCTCCCAGCGCATCACGTTACACCACTGGTTGCACATCAGGGGCAGGTCGCGCCAGGAGTGGATCCAGTTCTTATAGGTGTTCCAGATGATGGTCTCTGAGGTAGGACGTACAATCAGCTCCTCTTCGAGCTTGGCTGCAGGATCCACCTCCACGCCACTCTTATCGTCCTTGGCACGCAGACGATAGTGGGTCACCACGGCACACTCCTTGGCGAATCCCTCTACGTGCTCGGCCTCACGGCTCAGAAACGACTTCGGAATCAGCAAGGGGAAGTAGGCGTTCTGGGCACCTGTCTCCTTGAACATCTTATCCAACTGCTGCTGCATCTTCTCCCAGATGGCATAGCCGTAAGGTTTGATGACCATACAACCACGCACGGCACTCTGCTCTGCGAGGTCGGCCTTCACCACGAGGTCATTGAACCACTGACTGTAATTATCAGCCCTTTTCGTTAATTCTTTTAATTCTTTTGCCATTGTAATTTTCTCTATTATTCTAATTTGCCTGCAAAATTACACAAAAAATACGAAACTCGCGTACATTATTTAAATAAAATGCGTGTTTCATCATGATTATTTGTCTTCACCCTCTTTGGGCATTTTCTTGACAAAGTTCATTTCGCGTAGGATGCGAGCCTGGCGTTTCAGCATATAGGCTGAAGGATGGAGGCTGGAGAATTTCCGGGGATTGGGCAGTGTGGCAGCTATCAGGGCACACTGAGCTTTCGTGAGATGGAGGGCATCGGTATGGAAATGTTCTTCTGCTACGGCATCGGCACCATAGATACCATCACCCGTCTCAATGGAGTTCAGATAGACTTCCATAATGCGCTGCTTCGACCACATCAGCTCAATCAAGGTGGTGAAATATACTTCGAACCCTTTACGTATCCAAGAACGACCAGGCCAAAGAAACACATTCTTTGCTGTCTGCTGAGAGATGGTCGATGCACCGAGTTTGCGTTTTTCAGGATGTTCCCGATTCCGTTTGGCTGCATGTTCGATGGCCTCATAGTCGAAACCATGATGACTCAGGTAGTTGGCGTCTTCACTGGCCATCACAGCCAAAGGCAGTGATGGGGAAATCTTTTCAAGCGGCACCCAGTGATGCGACAGCTTCAAGTCCTTGCCTTCAGAAACCTGTTCATAGCAGCGTATGAACATCAGCGGCGTGAAATAAACGGGGAGGAACCGTAGTGCCACAACTGAAAGAATAGTGGAAGCAAAGAATGCTACCACTATCCATTTCAGAGTTTTCTTAATGAATTTAAGAATAATCAAATCTATTATATTAATGTATATGTATTACTGTGCCTGCTGCTGAGCGTCCTGAATCATCTTCTGTGAAGCATACATGTAAACCTCCACACGACGATTCTGAGCCTGACCGTCCTTCGTGGCATTAGAAGCTACAGGGTTGGCCTCGCCAAAGCCTTCAACGCTCTTAATCTGAGTAGCGGGAACGCTCAGGGCCTGCAGATAAGAAGAGACACTTGTGGCACGATCCAGACTCAGGGCCTGATTCTTCTGGGCACTCTGCTCAGCTGTAGAACCCTTCCAACCCTGATTGTCGGTATAACCCTGAATGGCCACATCGCAATCTGCATTATTCTTCAGAACGGTAGCCAACTGCTGGAGAGAGGTCTTCGATGCAGCTGTCAGATCGCTCTTACCTGTCTGGAAGAGAATACCGGAGTCGAAGGTCATCTTTACAGCCTCCAGACCATTGTTATCTGTCACTTCCTCTACCTGGGCATTCTGAATAGCCTCAGCCTCTTTCTTGGCCTTATCCATCTTCTTACCGATGATGGCACCAGCACCAGCACCTACCGCACCACCGATGGCTGTACCAATACCCACATTACCTGCCAGGGCGCCAATCACTGCACCCAGGGCTGCACCACCACCAGCACCAATAGCTGCACCTTTAGTGGTGTTATTCATGTTACATCCCATGAGCACCACAGCGGAGCACAAAGCTACTACAATTGATTTTAAACTTTTCATTTCTATTCGTTTTTGTTTGTTAAACATCTATTTTTCGGGTGCAAAGTTAGCAATTTATTTATAATAATGTACGTGAGTTTCGATTTTTTTATCTATTTTTACTTTCTGAGTTCCCAGAACGCCACGGCTGCGGCTGCTGCCACATTCAGCGAATCCACCTGATGGTACATGGGGATGCGAACGGTGAAATCGGCTTGGTCGATGGTTGCCTGCGGCAGTCCTTCGCCTTCTGTTCCCATGATCACTGCCAGACGGTCTTCCGCTTTCAGTACTGGATCATCCAACGATATCGATTTGTCGGACAGGGCCATCGCGGCCGTCTTGAATCCCAGATCGTGAAGGGTGGGGTAAGCGTCGAGCCATGTCCAGGGAACCAGGAATATGGTTCCCATCGATACGCGAATAGCCCTGCGGTTCAGCGGGTCGCAACTGCTACGCGTCAGTAGTACAGCGTCAATCCCCAAGGCTGCGGCACTACGGAAGATGGCTCCGATATTGGTGGTGTCGCATACGGAGTCGATGACACAGACACGATGCGCATCCTTCAGAATCTCATCCAGCGCAGGTTCTGTCTTGCGACGCATGGCGCAGAGCACGCCTCGTGTCAACGTGTAACCTGTCAACTCGGAGAGCAATTCCCTGTTTCCTGTATAGACGGGCATCTCAGGATGACTCTGTATGATATCCGCTGCATCCCCCTCAATATGCTTCCTTTCACAAAGCAGAGCCAGAGGTTCATAACCAGCCTGTAATGCCACACGTATCACCTTCGGACTCTCTGCAATGAAGATGCCTTGTTCTGCGTTCAGACGATTTCTCAGCTGGGCTTCCGTCATCACACTGAACATCGCGATGCGCTCATCCTGTAAGGAAGTAATCTCGAAGATCATTCGGTATAGAATTTGATAAGTTGTACAAGCGCCTGCTGACAGACAGGACAGAATTCTGGCTCCTCGTTGGTACGCATACGACAGTTCTCGCAACCTCTCCAGACACCTTTTTCCAGATAACCTCCGCCTTCATAGAGTCCGGCCTTGCCCTCCTTAATCAGGTTATCCCACTTGATGAAGGCTGTGGCTTTGGTGGTGAGGTTGGGCTCCCAAGGTTCGGTGTCAGGAAAGTACATCGGGTCGTCGTTGCCATAAGTGTACTCATCGCCCAGGCCTCCGAAGGAATGGCCAAACTCATGCACTACCACGGGTAGGAAGTACTTACCTCCTGTATAGCTGAGATTATAGGAATTATAGATGCCGCCTCCACCGTAATGCTCAGTGTTCACAAGGATGATGATATGTTCGTAAGGTGTGCCAGCCAACACATCGTGGAGACGCTTCAGGTGGAGCGTGGTGAGGTAACGGTCGCTGTAGAATGTGTCGAAGTGCGAGCCAAGAGCCGTATGCTTCCAGATTCCCTTGGAAGGTTCACTGGTGCCTGACTCCTCAGAAGTTGGTTTGACGGCAATGATGTTAAAGCGGTCCTGCATGGACTTGAAGGGTTCATGACGGAAGAGCGAACCAATGGCAGCTTTACAGTCTGCAAGGTAATGATCCATCTCATCGTTAGTATATCCCTCTGCCACAAAGGCGATATGGATGCAGCGGGAGGTATCGCGAGCCTGATGCAGTACTTCAAACGGTGTGATGTTTCGCTCACCTGCCTTGCGAATCAGAATATCCTTGGGATCAACGGTATGGGTCAACGAGTTGGTTACTTCATTGTGGTAGTCGAACAGCTCCACCTTTATTTCCACAGGGGCTTTCGGGTAAGGCACAAGAAACACATTCTCAAACGACTTCTGAGTGTGCTTGGCCTCATCGGTGGCGAGCCATTCCTGAAAGAGGGTAGAGAAGGAGTGGCGATAGATGACCACATCGTCAGCTTTTGAACGCATCGTAATCTGTCCGTTACCTCTCAGTGGCAGTTCTTCCAATCGCTCCCTGCGACCATACCAATGGGGCAAGCTGACGAGTTCGTCGACATATATCTGTTGGAGGATGTCGTCGCCAGCAAAGGTGTAGTCGAGTCTCAGGGTGCGATCCTCGAAGTAATCCTCAAACTTCTGGGCACTGGCCGAGAGGGTTGTACTTAACGTTAATCCAATGATTATCAAACACTTTTTCATAATTCATTTAATAAGTTCTTTACATAATCACGACTCCAGTCACGAAGGTGATGTCGCTGGTCATCATACTGCAGCAGGTCGAGGTCGATGGCCACGATGCCATCTTCGTTGCGTGTTCTGCCTAAACGTTTTTCCGTCTCTTTCAAAACCTCACACAACAGTCCTTCACCAAAGGTGGTCGTACCCTTGCAGAGTTGGTTCAGATAGGGTTCCTTACGGCTTGTATTCACAGGTTCCGTCCAGATGGCGGAAGTGAAATGTACCTCCACCATCAATTGGGTTAATTGCTCCCTGGCTTTAGCCATGTTTGCTTCTTGGTTCTCGTTCGACGCGAGAGAGATAATCACTTCGTGCACCTTCATATCTTTACGTTTTGGGTGCAAAGATAATAAATAATCCTGAAAAAGGCTTGCGTATGTCGGGGAATCTTTGTAAATTTGCAACGAAGTGGACAGAAAAGTGTCAAGCCGAGTTGACAAAATGAAAGAAAAACGGGAAATATTGTGAATTTCTGCTTAAATATTTGGTGGAATGAAATAAAAAGTGTAATTTCGCAGCGTTTTTCGGAAACATAGAGTTTAAACCATTTTAATAAATAATAATCAAATGAAGAAGTACAACTTTAATGCAGGTCCCTCAATGCTTCCCCGCGAAGTGATTGAGAAGACTGCTCAGCAGTGTCTTGATTTCAACGGTTCGGGTCTCTCTCTGATGGAGATCAGCCATCGTGCAAAGGACTTTCAGCCTGTAGTAGACGAGGCTGTGGCTCTCGTGAAGGAATTGCTTGATATTCCCGAGGGTTACTCAGTGATTTTCCTTGGTGGTGGTGCCAGTTTGGAGTTCTGTATGATTCCTTATAACTTCCTGATTAAGAAGGCTGCCTACCTGAACACCGGTGTTTGGGCTAAGAAGGCTATGAAGGAAGCAAAGCTTTTCGGTGAGGTAGTAGAGGTGGCTTCTTCTGCAGATGCCAACTATACCTTCATCCCCAAGGATTGGACAGTTCCTGCTGATGCAGACTATCTGCACATCACTACCAACAATACCATCTATGGTACAGAGATCCGTAAGGACCTGGATGTGCCTGTACGTCTGATTGCCGATATGTCATCAGATATCTTCAGCCGTCCTATCGATGTTGCTAAGTATGATGCCATCTACGCTGGTGCTCAGAAGAATCTGGCTATGGCTGGTGTGACCATCGTGATTGTGAAGGACGATGCTCTGGGTAAGGCTCCTCGTGAGATTCCTACCATGCTCGACTATCGCACACACGTTGATAAGGGCTCTATGTTCAATACGCCTCCTGTAGTTCCTATCTACTCAGCTCTTGAGAACCTCCGTTGGATCAAGAAGCAGGGTGGTGTACAGGCTATGGACAAGCTGGCTCACCAGCGTGCAGAGATCGTCTATGGTGAGATCGACCGCAACAAGATGTTCGTAGGTACAGCCAAGGAGGAGGATCGTTCACTCATGAACCTCTGCTTCGTGATGGCTCCTGAATATAAGGAGTTGGAGAAGGACTTCCTCGACTTCGCCGTTTCTAAGGGTATGGTTGGTGTGAAGGGTCACCGTTCTGTTGGTGGTTTCCGTGCTTCTTGCTACAACGCCCAGACCATCGAGGGTTGCAATGCACTCGTGGCTTGCATGAAGGAATTTGAGAGTAATCATTGAAAATTGAAGATTGACAATTGATAATTGAAGATTATGAAGGTTCTTGTAGCTACAGAAAAGCCATTCGCAGCAGCTGCTGTGAATGGTATTAAAGCAGAAGTTGAAGCAGCAGGCAATGAGCTGGTGCTGCTGGAGAAATATACAGAGAAAGCCCAGTTGCTGGATGCAGTGAAGGATGCCGACGCCATGATCATCCGTTCGGATAAGGTGGATGCCGAGGTGCTCGATGCTGCCAAGCAGTTGAAGATTGTGGTTCGTGCAGGTGCTGGTTACGATAACATCGACCTCGCTGCAGCCACAGCCCACAACGTGGTTGCTGAGAATACACCAGGTCAGAATGCCAATGCCGTAGCAGAGCTCGTATTCGGTCTGCTCGTGATGGCTGTACGTGGTTTCTATAATGGCAAGAGCGGCTCCGAGCTGCTGGGTAAGAAGTTGGGTATCCTGGCTTTCGGTAACGTAGGCCGCAACGTGGCCCGTATTGCCAAGGGCTTTGGTATGGACGTTTATGCTTACGATGCTTTCTGCCCTGCAGAGGTCATCGAGAAGGCTGGCGTTCACGCTGTCGCTAATCAGGATGCTCTTTTCGAGACCTGCGACGTGGTTTCACTCCACATCCCTGCTACCCCTGAGACCAAGCAGAGCATCAACTATGCACTTGTTGGTAAGCTGAAGAAGGGTGGTATCCTCGTGAACACTGCTCGTAAGGAGGTCATCGACGAGGCTGGTCTGATCAAGCTGATGACTGAGCGTGAGGACCTGAAGTTCGTGACGGACATCATGCCAGATGCAAACGATGAGTTCGCTAAGTTCGAAGGTCGTTACTTCTCAACACCGAAGAAGATGGGCGCCCAGACTGCTGAGGCCAATATCAACGCAGGTATCGCTGCAGCCAAGCAGATCAACGCTTTCTTCAAGGATGGCGACACGAAGTTCCAGGTGAACAAGTAATCTTGGAAATCAGATAGAAAAAGTAATCCCTCTCCAAATCGGAGAGGGATTCTTTTTTTATTTGGCAATATACTTTCTGCCGTTCTGGATATAGATACCTTTATGAGGCTTAGCAATGCGCTGGCCCTGAAGGTTATAGATGGCATCATCAGTCTCGGACTCATTGATTTGGATGCCTTGGATGGCTGTTGTTTTGGGTGTTGACTCGGAAGTAACGGTACATCCCCAACCCACAGAGATGGCCCCTGAAACCTCAGTCCCATCACTCTTAATCAGCTTTGCTTCGTTCACCTTGGCTGTCAGTGCTGTTCCTTCAAGCACCTGGAGTGTGATACGCATGACTGATGATCCCAGTACGGAGGCGTCAAAGTCGAGCGTCGATGTGCTGGAACCAGCAGTCAGGGGGATATATTGCTCCTTGAATTTATCACTGCCGTCGGTATTCTTTCCGTCTTTGTCACCATAGACCTTGATCTGTAACTTTCCGGAATAATCATTGTCCAGGTCTACACGAACACCTTTATACTCAGTTAATTTGAGTGCGGTTGTGTTATTCCAGTCGCCATAGAGAAACAACTCTCCCCACTGACTATTGTAGTTCACCGTATATACCGTCTGAAAGTCGTCGGGTGTGGGAAACTTATAGCCATCGATAGTGCCATAGTAGGCCTTGATAAGTGTCTGTGCAAGGTCTGCCTGATGGAAGGCAGGTAACGTACGGTTCACACCGTCCGAGAGTCCCATCCAGTAGAAGGTGCCGATGCCGGCTTCTTTTGTCTTCTTGATGAGATAGTCCATGGCGTAGAGGGCTACCTTACGATCTGTAGCGTAATAATCGAGGTCGGCAGGCCATGTGGTAAAGGTGGCATATTCTCCAATGATCACTGGAGCTCTGTTCAGCAGATTCGATTTGATATTATTGATCAGGTTGTCGATTTCACTCTTGGCGTTACTCTCACTTTTCCAGTTAGGATAGCTGTGCAGCTGGAAGATGATGTGCCCTGTTTCTTCGGGCAGATCCAGATTCTTCATCGCGTCGGGAGTGCTGCTGGCAGAGTAGGTGTTAACCACCAGATTACGATCCTTATTATTGCCTCCTGTATTACGAACGGTGGTTACGAAACTCTTGGCATAGTCGTTGATAGCCTTATAGCCATCCGTCTTGTCAGCGGGCTCGTTCCAGGTGCTTTTCTCATCAAGCATCTCGTTGTAAGCTTCAAAGAGCAGCTTCTGGTCGTAGTCCTTGAATGCCTCGGCAATCTGTTTCCACAGATATTCGTACTTCTCCTTGTTGGCGGTGTAGCTCTTGTTTGAAGCCTTCAGCCACGACTTGTAGTTGTTGCTGTCAGCACCTGTATCGTGATGCACATTCAGAATACAGTACATGCCATTATCGATCACGTAGTCCACCACTTCTTTCACGCGCTTCA
>Ga0247608_10007782_pt1 | contig 10921 bp, 2 predicted proteins | sample 176DNAGHGlowgp2_FD_193490 | JGI IMG/M metagenome (GOLD analysis project Ga0247608, IMG submission 193490) | Sheep rumen microbial communities from Palmerston North, Manawatu-Wanganui, New Zealand - 1766 DNA GHGlow gp2 | ecosystem: Host-associated > Mammals > Digestive system > Stomach > Rumen ... | reverse complement strand
TGTTTCCCATAAATCTTTTTCTTTTAAATAATCTACAATATTTTTCTTATTGAATTTGATTCTTTTATCTTTATCTTTTTCTTCTTCTCTATATAATACTAAACTTATAAATAATCTTATTGCAGAGGCTAATGATTCCTTTTTAATTATCATATCACTTCTTTTAAAAATTTCATCTAGTTTTTGAATTATTTTATCTTCCAAATAAAATCTTTCTTCTTCTTTTTCTGTTTCTTTTATTTCTTTATGATTATCTTTATTATTATCAACTTCCTTATTAATTTCTTTTTTTTCTTGATGTTTTTCGATATCTTCTTTTATATATTTAAATATTATTTTTAAATAATAATCAAACATATTTGGTATTTTATTAACAATTAAATCATCTTTATTATTAAATATATTCTGGAAATCATTTGAAATATTTCCAAGGTTTTTAACTATATCTATTTCATAAATTTTTGTATTTCCATTTATTTTATCATTTTCTTCTTTTTTTAATTTATTTAAATATTCTATTAATGATATAAAATTATTTATAATTTCTTTATATTTATCATTGTTTCCTTTATTATCAGAAATATAATTATAAAATAAAACTTTATCATCAATACTTATTTTGGTATCACCAAATTGATAATTTGTAATTAAATCAGAAATTTCATTACTAAATACTTCATTATCATAACTAAATTCTATTAATTCCTTATTTAATAATTTCTTGTTTTTTAATAATAAATCAGTCATTATTTCTTCAATTGAATCCAAACTTATTTCATACTCATTATAATTTTCATAATTTTGAGTATCAATTATTTTTCTATATGACGAATTACATAACACAGAAATAAAATTAAATATTTTTGGCATATCAAAGGTAAATATTTCATCTTCTTTAATTTGTTGTGCATTTATTCTAATTTTACAATTTTCATTCAAAATCCTCTTATCAATTTTTATATCTAATAAATTTTCTAATTCTTTGTTTTGCATCTCTATATATTTTTCATAAATTTCTTTATAAGTTTTCCCATATTTATTCTCGTCAATTAAAAGAAAGTCGCATATATAATTTTTATCTTTATTTAATTCAAGTTTTTCTTTATTTCCATCACTACTTTTTACCTCAATTTCAAAACTATTATATAAATCAATAAAATCATCAATTAAATCTTTATTATTGGGATCTTTATAAATATCACAATTAATGATAAGTGTTTTTTCAGCATATTCCCTTGAAATTATATTAGAGTATTTATCAATAAATAAATTTAATGCATCATTGAAAATTGAAAAATCACTTAAAAAGTATTTATCATTATTTTTTTTTTTTTGATTTTTATATTCCAAATATTTGATCAATATAGGATAATCATTTTTATCTTTATGTTCTAAAATATTCTCAATATACTCTTCATCTAAATAATCAGTATAATAAAAATACTCATAATATGGATAATCTCTTTTTTTATACATATCTTTATTATATATTTCTTTTAACAAAGCAATACCTGAATTATGATCTTTTATACTATTAATTTCTAATTCTTTAAATTTGTCAATTTTTTTTTTGGCTTGATTAAATTTATCTTGAATTAATTTCTCTAGCTCATTCTCAAAATTAATAAGCTCTTCAAAGTTATTAATACATTCTCTATTGTGTAATATTTTAAATAAATCATTAAAAATAAAATTCATAAATATATCTATTTTCTTAATGCCTTTCTTTTCTAATTCTTTTTGTAATAAAATAAAACATTCTTTTATTGTATCAAACCATGTAATTTCTTTTGGTAAATAATCATCAAATTGATCTGAACATGTCAATAATTTTGCGAAAAATAAATGGGAATATAAAATATAATTTAATAATCGATATGATAATTGGCTTAAATTTCTTATTTTTTTATTATCTTTTTTAAAATTATTTTTATCAATTGTATTTAGTCCTTTTTCTTTATTATATAATGGATTTATATATTTAGTTTTAAATTCTTCTTTAGTTAAATAATTCAATTCCCTTAATTTATAGTATTTATCTTTATTTCTACTTAATTTATCAATTTCATCCTTATCTTTAAATATTCTCATATAATTTTCTCTTCTAATTGTTTCATATATTTTACGTAATTTAATTTTATCTTCTTTTTCATCTTTTTCTTCCAAGTATTTTACTATTGATCCAATTGGTTTTTTACAATTTGGACATTTAATATTAACTTCAGAATAACTTGGAAATCCAGAAGAAACTGAATGATAATATCCTTTTTCACATAAACAAACATAGCATCCTTGGTTTGGTGTTTCTTCAAAATGTTTTTCTATCTTATTATATAATTCATAATATGGCTCTTCTTTTGTATCACTACCAGGATAAAATTTTTCATCTATATGTTCCAAATTATCTGCATCATATAAATATGAGTACATATATTCTAGTTCTTTATTTTTATGTTTTTCTGATATTTCATTTAAGCAATATCTATATCCATATAATAATACTTCTATATCTTTTTGATTAATTTTATATTGCTTTTTAATATCTTTATATCGTTTACTTTCAAAAATAAATTTAATTAATAATAATAATCTATTATTTTCATTATCATCTTCTTCATCTTTTTTAAGTAATGGTTCACAAATATTTCTAAAATAATTTATATACATTTTATCATTTTCGAAATCATTTTTCTTTAATTTTGATAATATTAAATAATTTGAAGCCATAAAAAAATCATCAAATTTAAATTCATTAGAACCAATTATATCTTCTTTTGTTTGCTCTTTTTCAAAGTTATTTTTTTGATACTCACTAAGTTTTAAATATATTTTTTTGCAATTATCATTATCATATATTTCATTAAAAATTTCATTAGTAAATTGTTCTCCTTTGAAATTAATGAATTTATCAAAATCATCATATTTATTCAAATCATATTTATCTTTGATAGTATTTTTTAAAAATATATCGATTTGTTTATTATTTTTATTATATATTATTTTATATATATATAATTTTACCATTTTTATTTTATCACTTTGGTTAATTTCTTTTATTATTTCCAAAGGATCAAAATTCGGTTTATCATGCATTTTTATAAATATATAACAATATGATTTTATATAACCTAAACAAAATAATTTCGTAATATTTGTGCATTTATTATAAAATTTATCGGCATCTACTTTAAAATCATATAAAAAGTCATTACATTCTTGAAAAATAGTTAATGGGTCATCTTCTAAAGTTTGTTTATTTTTTTTTTTGTTTAAAATGAAATTTAAATAAATTAATGAATTTTTTTCAAAAAAATAAAGTACTGTTTCGGATAATGATAAATAATAATCAGTTTTGTGATTTGATAAAAATTTATCTATTGCCTTTATTATTGTATCGTCCTTACTATTTAGTAATTTTTCTGTATCAATAAAGTTTTCTTTTTCAATATAAGGTTTCAACAATATTTGCAATATATCATTTGATTTTTTTATTATTTCTTTTTCCCTTATTAATTCTCCTAAAATCACAGAGTGATAAATAATATCATTAACTTTCTTTATCTCCTGCATATATATATATTTTAATGTATCATAATATTTATTTTTAAATTGTTCATCTTTTTCTTCTTTTAATTTTTTATTTAAATCTAAGAAATTCTTTATTAAGTTATCAATTTTATCAAAGTTATTTTTTTGTATAATTTTAGAATTTTCAATTAATTTTTCTCTCATATCTTCAATATTATGGATATTTTTTATTCCTTTTTCCAATTGATATTCAATAATTTTAATTAATTCATCAACAATATATAATTCATTTAAATATATTTTTAAATCATAATTTATATTTTGCAAAATTTTATAGATTTCTTGTAATCTATCATGATAATCCCTTATTCTTATTTCAATTAATTTAACATCTTTTGAAGTGATACTTAAGCATATGCCTGCTAAAAGTATATAAAAGCATTCATTTACTTCTCTTGTTATTTCTGGATTTCTTTCTTCATCAACTATATATTGAATATGGCATTCTTTTTCATAAATTGTATCTTTAATCTTTTGGTTTAATTCAGCTCCATCCTTATCATTAACTATATCTTTAGCAATTTCAAATACTTTTAAAATACTTTGAATATATTCAAAATTTGATTCTATCCATATTATTTTTAATATAATTATATTAATTGGATTATAAAAATTATCTTTGAATATCTCTTTTTCTTCAGGAAATCTTAAGTCTAAAAATAATTGAATTAAATAGCTTAAAGAATCAGAATAAGTACCTATATATTTTTCTAAATAAAATACAATGTAGTCTTTTAATATTAAATCTGGTGTTATTTTGTTTATTAAATCAAAATATAATTTATCTTGACTTATTTTTTCCATCGTTTTATTTAATAAATTCTTTTGTTTTTCATAAAATTTATTTTTTGCATTGTCTTTTTTTTTATCTCTTAAATTTTTTTCATTATCAAAAAATTTATTTGTAATATTTTGAATTAAATAATCAGATAAATTTTTATAAAAATTATAAAACCCTGGTATTTTATAATTAAATAAAAATTTAGGCTTATATTTATCATCTTTATCAACTTTTATTTCTTTTAAAAATATAGCTTTTAATTCTTTAATTATCAATTTATTATTTTCATTTCTAGCAGATTTATCATCTTTATCTAATTTAGTATTTCTATCCTTACTTATTTCAATTAATGTAGTAAGAAAATTGTTATCTTCAAGTACTCTAAATATATATAATAAACTTTTTTTAAATATTTTTTCTTTAATATAATCTAATGTACAAGATATAATATCTATACTATTTTTATTAATATAATTTTTTTCAAAAATTTTATTAACTAAACTCTGACATAAACCTTGTGCTTCTGGATCAATTTCTATTAATTCCTTTGCTTTTTTTATTAAATCTTTTTTAAAATCTGAATTTTTTGTCATATATTTTGTTATTTCTTCTATATATTTTTCTTCGTTTAAATTATCTTCTTCACTTCTTCCATCATATTTTTCATAAAAGAAGAAAGAAAAATTTTTTCTATCAATAATATTTTCATTTTTACTTTTTTCAGCCATTTGATTATATACAAAATTATTTAATGTTTCTCTAAATTCATTATCTAAATTTCTAAATGCATCAGCATTAAACATAACATCTTTTATATTCTGTTTTAATATATTTTTTAAAGAAATATTTGAGCCTTTTAAATTATCAATAAATAATTGATTTATATCATTATAAATATCTGGAATTGAATATATTATTTCTTCTTTTTCTTTATCAAAACATCTTTGTATATGTATAATAAATATATAATTATAATTATCATTATTACAATAATTCATAATATAATCAGTTATAAATTGTATTTTATTCGAATTATATTGCTCAAAATTAATTAATATTATATTTTTATTTGAGTCTTCATTTTTATTTTTAATATCATCTATTTCATTTTTTAATTTATCTTCTGTCCTAATTTCTGATATCATAATTTGTTCTACTTTATCATATCCTTCTATAATATTAGTAATATTAGTGAAAGTATATATTATTGAAATTTTATAATTATTTATTTTGCTTTGTCTGGCACTTTCCAAATCTTTTATATATTCTTTAAAATTCGTATATCTTTTTCTTGCATAATATCTTTCTTTTAAAGGATTATCTTCTTGTAAATTAGCTATTATATCTTGTGGTAAAATATTACTTATTCTACTATATATTTTATCTATTATATCATCTTCATTTATATTTTTATTTTCTACAGAAAAATAATAAACTAATCCTCCAATTTCTTGTTCTTTGCAATTAATTAATAGATTATTTAAATCATAATTAATTTTTGATTTCCTTTTTTTTATTTCTTCTTTTAATCTAATGTTATCTAATATTCTTTTAATCATCTTTCTTTGTCCATCATCCAATAAGTCCTTAATACCAATTTGCATTTTTTCTAGTCTATTTAAAAATGCCATATCAACTGAATTAACAAATCTTTTATCAACTAATACTATAACTCTAAATGATTCATTAACTGGTGTTAAGTCTTCACTAAAATTATCTAAGCATACTCTAACATATTTTTTTTCTTCGATTATTTTATAATTCATATTATATAGATCATATAAATAAGGTTGTATTGGATTTAAATTTTGTAATATAGCTAATCCCTCTTCTTTTGCCACATTTTGAATTTCTCCAACTTTTTTTATCTTATATTCAGTGTTATTATCATCTGAAAATGGGCTCCCATTAAGAAGAATTATACCTTTTTTATCTGGATTTTGTATTCTAATAATTCTATTTATTAACGGTGCCAAAGTTGATTTTATTTCTAATAATAAATAACGACTATTATTATCATTTATATTATCATTAATACATTTATTTAAATCATAATTATCTATATGAGATTCTTTTATTTTATAAGAAGTTCCGATTAAATTAAGATTTTTATTATTTTCATTATTGCATGCTATATTATAAATTTTTTTAAATAAATATACTGAAGTTACTTTTTGTAATTCATCTTCTTCATTTGTTATTTTTCCTTTTAATATCTCTTTAAGATTATTCATTTCATCTTTTATATCATCACATTGTATTTTAAAATCTATATCTATTTCATTACTTATACCACCAAAATTTCTCTCAATGTAATTTTCAATAATAGGTACAATTTGAGTTTCATCTGAAATATTATTTAATTTTGAACCTTCTATTGCCACACCTTTTATTATATTATAAAAATCACGATTCCCATGAAATTCTTTTTTTATTGCTTTCTCTTTATTAAATAAATCTCTATATTTTTGCTGGGCTTCAATTTCATTTAGATTTTTCCCTCTAAATTCTTCGTTTTTGTTTAAGAATTTTTTTAATACTATAAGTTTTTGAATAAAATTTAAATAGTATTTATAAAGATAATAAGCTCTTGAAAGTATATTAAATATGAAAATTTTAGAATCTTCCTTAGATATTTCTTTAGAAATGCTTTCTACAATACTTTTGGAAGTAGCCTTTAATTGATCAAATTTATCCTCTAAATTTGGCACAGATAAACTTAAAGCTCTGTTTATTTTAGCTGCGTCTAAAGAATAATTACTAATACCAATAAAGCATACACCTTCATTTTTACCGTCATATTCAAGCTTAGAATGTAAAACCTTAAGTGGATTAGTGGGTGATTTTTCAGCCAAACCTAATTCATCGAATAATATCATAAATATAGGTATAGGCATTTGATTATTATTTTTTTTATAGTTTTCATATAAAGCCTGAGCTTTCTTAAACAACTCTTCAACGTCTTCAGGATCGGTAGATTCAGCACCTTGGAAATATATTTGTATTATGCTTGGATATTGTTTAAAAAATTCATTTTTAGAATATATTCCTCTCATGGAATTGTATAATAATTGAGCACTTAAACTTTTACCAGTTCCTGGTTTTCCAACAATAATTAATGGTATTTTTGTTACAACTGATACAAATAATAAAAACAAATTTTCTCTTAATAAATCATTTTTCCCTATACCTACATCTAATTCAACTTGTTTTAATAAAAATTCTTCTTCTATTTTTAAAAAATCACTAAAATGCTCTATGTTTTTTTCACTAAGTTCTTCCTTCAATTTTTCATTCTTTATTTTATCAAATAAACAAGTTTTATTTTCTTCATCATTTTTTTCAGTGGAATAAACATTTACTATTTTTAATATTGTTTTTTGTAGCTCAAAATTAAACTTACCTCTAATATCCTCATTTATTAATCTTATATAATAGCATAAATATATAGAACATATAATGCTTTTTATTTTATATAAATTTCTTGTTTTATCATTTAATGAATGATGGCTTCTATTTGATTTCTTTAGAAAATAATTTTGGAAAAAGTTTACACATTTTACAAACCTTGCTATTTCTCTTAATGATACAATTGAAGGATCTTTAAAAATTTTCCTCAAAAATATATGACATTTTGATATTGCTTCAGTTGTTAATTTATGTAAATTCTCTTCTCCTTTAATAAATAATTTCTGTATAATACTTTTTATATATTTTTTCTCATGTGCATCTTGTATTGTACCAAAACTAAAAACAAAATATAATAATGATTGAGGTAATTGTTCTACTTTATATACTAAATCATCATCTTTATCATCTTCTCTAGTTAAGCCACATTTTTCTAATGATAATACTCTTCTTCTATATGGATTACATGCTCCAATAAGTCTTATATTATTTTCTAATGGTTCTCCATTGAATGTTCTATTAATAAAAATTTCTGTTAAAAGAGATAATGATAAGCAAGTATTAATTTCATCAAAAAAAACCCATAACTCTTTTTTTACTTTTTTTTCTTTATCAATATATTCTGTTTCCTTAGCTTTTATATTTATATCATTCATCTTTAAGCTTATTTCTTCATCTGTAATACCTGGATGAATATTAATAATTCTTACTAGTTCTTCTCCGTTATTTAAAATCTGACTTAATTTTTTTATTAAAGAAGTTTTACCACAACCAGTTTCTCCCATTATTATAACTGGTATATTTGCTTTTATTCTATAAATTAATAATACCATTTTTTTATAATTATCTTCAGTTATTACATAATTATCTGAACCATGACTTTAGATTTCCTTCAGTTTTATCTACTTCATTTGGAAGATTTAGAATATCTTTTAATCTTTTTAAAAATTTAAATGAAGGATTAATCACTTGATTTGCTGCTTCAATAACTAGATTATGAAACAATTCTGATACAGGGTCTTTTTCACCATTTTTTGGAGACGCTTCTCTTTTAAAGTCATATATTTCTATAAACTGGCCATTATCTTTAACAGACATTTTATACTGATTATATATTTCTGACATTTTTTCGAATGACTGCTCTGCATCTTTATCCACTTTAAATCCAATAATATTAATATTTTTACCAACACATTCTTTAATTAATTTAGTTAATTCAGGTCCTTCTTTAGGATATTTATCTCCTTTTGAAAATTCTTCTCCATGAGCTCCAGCATCTGCAATATGTATTATTAATTTCAATGCACCATCTCTCCAGCCCATATTATTTAATGCCTTTTTATACCTTCAACCCAATCTTCAGGAATATCACCTCCTCCTTCTGGCTTAATTTTAGATATATTTTTTTTTAATGCCTCCATATCCGTTGTCAAAGGGAAATATTCATTTTTATCTTTTTTAGAATCTATTTTATCTCTGTAAAATGATGCCCCAAATTGAAAATTAAATTTTATGTACTTCTTTGATAATTCTTCAAAAATTTGAATAACATAGTCGTTTGCAGCATTTATTTCTCTGCCCATTGAAGCTGTTGCATCTATTAAATAGCAAACGTCAACTTCTTTTTTTTTAGGATTAGTAATATTGGTGTCTTCAATTAATTCATCCTTTATATCTGGGAGTCTTTCAAATTGAAATTTTTTGGTATTTTTATATATAAAAATTAATGGAGTTTTAAATTCATTTTTATTTAAATCATTTTCATATGCATCTAGGCATAAATCTATTTTATTTTTATTTTGCTTTTTTTTATCAGTTATTAATTTTGCAAATCCTCCATTTGTAAAATATATTGTACTTTCAGCAAAATTTTTAATACAGAATCACAAAATTTTATTATTTTTCCCTTAAATATTTCAAATTGGCTTATAAAAAGACTTATAAATGTTTGTATTTGATAATAAGAATATTCTTTTAAAATAATATTATCTTTGATAAAATTTTCTATATAATCTCCTTTTTCTGCTTCTTTTCCTAGCATTTTTTTAAAAGTTTGTTTTAATTCTTCATCTAATTCTAATTTAGGTAAATTTCCTACTTTAATTGTATCTATTTCAAATGCATTTAATATACCAATTTTTGATAAATAATTTTCAAAGCTATTAGGAATTTCTATATAAATATTTATTTTATTTGGTATATAAATAATATCTTCATTATTAGTATAAAATTTAGTAATAAGAAATGAAAGTAAAAATTCATTTATTAAAGCTGAATCTTCAGTCTCAATTAAGTCTAAATGTACTGCAACCTTATTATAATTTAAATTTACTTCTTCTTTTTCATCATCTTCATCTTTAGTATTTTTTTTGTTATTCTCTTTATCTTTAATTCTTGGATCCCTTTTAATTCTGTTTAATAACTGTAACAATTTTTGGTAAATAATCTTTTTAGATAATCTGCCACCTAAAGGGAAATGATAATATAATTCATCTTTTTCTTTTATCAATTTTTTAATTTTAAAAGATTTGCCCAAACCACACACTTCAGAAGAAAAAACTTTTATATTCTCTAACTTAGGATTATCTTGAATAATTATTTTGCTATTCCAAGAATTATTTGAAGTATTTGATATATTTGATATATTTAAATCATTTATATTAGAATTTTTTTGAACATCTGGAGAACTAGGTTCTTCCAAAAATTTTTTATTATTTTTAATTGTGTATTTTTCTAATTCATTTAAAAATGAATTTTCATTTTCTAAATTGCTATAAATAAAGTAAATGCAACTATCTAAATATTCCCTAGAGTTTAATTTATTATTATTTTTTTTTTCTTTATTTTCCTTTATAGATTTTTCAAATTTATAAGATAATAATTTATCAATATAACTATACATTTTATTATGCTGAAAACTAGAAAAAGATTCTAAAATTTCAATAATAAATAAAGTATTATACTCACATAATATTGCTCTATAGAAAAAGGATTGCATTTCCTCAATAGATGTTTCACTACTACAAATTAATATATTTTGTGCAATTGGCAATTTATCTAATTTTTCCTGGAATAAATATAATATATATTCTTCTATTGATATAGATTCACATTTGTATATAAAAATACCTTTATTTTTTTTAC
>Ga0247608_10007781_pt1 | contig 10922 bp, 20 predicted proteins | sample 176DNAGHGlowgp2_FD_193490 | JGI IMG/M metagenome (GOLD analysis project Ga0247608, IMG submission 193490) | Sheep rumen microbial communities from Palmerston North, Manawatu-Wanganui, New Zealand - 1766 DNA GHGlow gp2 | ecosystem: Host-associated > Mammals > Digestive system > Stomach > Rumen ... | reverse complement strand
GATCTTCTTTAAGCTCCATACCGCCCTTATAATTACGCTCAATGATCTCGTTTTCTAGTAATTTTGTAGCGTCATTATCGTTTATACCGGGATTAGCATTCTTAATACGTTGTAAGTCGTACTTATATTGCGGATCGTTGGCAAGGTCTGGTCTACTAGCACTAAGTATGTCGCGCATTCTAGATTTGCTTTTAGTAAACGCACGCATACCAGGAAACTTCTTAGATTCTTCTGGATCATATTCATACCCCATCTTATCGAACAAATGCCCGTATTTCTTTTCATAATCAAGATATGGTGATGCAGAAGTAGCTTTCCAACCACCCAAACTATTGTCCCATTCTTCTAATAATTGTCCGCCAAGCATTGCACGTTCGTAATCTGGATCATACTATCCAGTTGCCTTCAATGCATCTCTACTTGCAATATATTTATTTGCATTCAATGCTCTCTATCTAAGATCTCTTACTAATCCATCATTTATACTGGCCAACTTACGCTAAACAGCAGCTCGTCCTTCACGATTTCTCAAAGGATCTATTCCTCTATCGTACAAACTATTTATAAAATTTCGAATGTTTCCAGAAACTTCTTTCTCGTACAAATCCATATCGGCCTATATAGGACTAGTGAAGTCTCCATATTCCTTGTTGAAATCCTTCATATCCTACATGGCCTGCTGATAATCTCTATATACAGCATTTATATAGTCTCTATTGGCATTTAAGACCATCTATGCTGTAGTTGGGTCGAATACATACTCTCTTCCGTATACGACCGGCTGTTCAAGTCCTAAAAATGTCATACTATTGTTGGTATTTTAGAAGGAATTAAGTTAGCATACATATTCTTAATAAGATCGTATGATTTAAGTAGGTCATGTGTATTATTCCACAAACTGTTCGTATAAGCCTAAGCCTTAATTTTATCGTTCTCTACGCCTTGCTCATACAACTCAAGCATTTTCTTTTGTATACCGAGAGAATCATTATACTGTCCCATTCTAAGCAGATCAGCAGCGCCGTTAAGACCAGCCATAACCATATTTTTACGATCGTTGACTAAAGCCCCATACCTTGTAGCGTTGGCTTGCTGTAGTTGCGCATTCCTACGCACATTACTATCTATACGTCTGGCTTGATTAGCAGTTCCAAGTTCTTGTAACGCATTTGCGTACATTGCTTTGTATTTATTATTGGCCTCGTTTTCTTGAGTACGCATCTTAGCTAACGCATCCAAATATGACAAGTAGTTTACATTTTGTGCTATAGCTCTACCTCCGATACCTAAACCAACATTTCTACGTACATTCCAGTTTGCTTGATTCAATCCTCTGCGGGCATCTGTTATATATGGATTTACGTCAAATCTTAATTTACCAAGTTCGTTTACAGCTCTAGCGCCCTCGTAATTATTTACATAAGGATCCGGCGCATATATATCTGCACTTTTGTCCTCGTTATATTGTTGTAAGTTGGTAAAAAACTAGCCGAAATGCGGAAGTGTAGCAAGAGCATATTCTCCAAGTTTACCTAACGCATACCTAGGCATTTTTCCGTTTTTGTATTTATTATTCATCAACATTTCCTATAAATTTAATACTCCAGCATAATCACCTGTTGTTGCAGCTAGATCCGATAATCCATATTTATTTGTTATAACCCAATCACTAGGTTTGAGTGCTGCAGACACGGTATCATTATTATTCTTTCTACCCGGCACCCTAGACACATATCCATCTTCAAAATTGCCTATAAGTTCGCCATTGGACACTTTAGCTGTAGCTTTACCATGCATTCTGCCAAATGGAGTATATACAGGTTGTTTACCGTTAGCAGCTTCCAAATCCTTAGACTCCGATACTGATTTACTCATTCTATTATATCCAGCAATCGCATCATTTCCCAACCTTTGTTGCCATCTTATATCGTCTTCATTATCTCCAAATCCAAATATAGAACCTAAAGCTCCAACAAGACTGCCTATACCAGCACCTATGGCCATTCCAGGCAAACCAAATATACCGCCAATACTAGCTCCAGTACCAATGCTGTTCAACCCAAAATTAAGTTGTCTAGATTTAGCTTGATAGTCATTCAGCTTCAATTCGTTTCCTAGATTTATACCACCGTATGTTTTATATTGGTTTCCTCCAGCAGTGCTATAAGTATTACGAGGAGCTGAGCTAATCATTTGTCCAGCTGTTCTATGATCTCCAGCTTCTCCAAACTAAGAGGCCATGGTTCCTAAGCCGTATAATCCTCCGATTACACCCAATGCTTTACCTGCAGCACTAACTATCGATTTGGTGCCAAGATTGCTGATATCACCAACCGTCTATTTTATAACGTTGTCTGGAAGTACAGCGTTTGGACCGGCAACAGCTTGCTTTAATGTATTTGTCAGTGCGGCCTGTGTACCAAAATTAACAACACCCGTTGGTACATTCTTAATATTTTGTAATACCTGCATTGGAAACTACATTGACTGCATCGCTGTATTAAAAGCACTTGGATATATATTTCTTCTAGCTGCTTTTATTGTAGGCTCTAAATTTTCACCTTGTTCACTACTAGTCTATGGCAAGCCAATCCCATAGTTACGCTAATAACCAGGATCAATAACACTTGACGGTTTACCATCATAAAATCTAGGTAATTTCTTTTTATTTCTTTTCATAGTTAACTATAAGATTGTCTAAATTTAGTTATTATATGAGATATTGTAAAATATCTATCAGGCTCATTTCTAGTTATATTCACTCTCATCCACTTGCCTCTTATTCTATTTCCTATTTCGCTAGAGTCAAATCTTGGAACATTGTATATAATATTGCCTTCTCTATCGGTATATGGTTGTATACTTTGACTTGTTTCAGGTAATATATCTGTCTCAAAAGACATAGTAGTATTGTAGAATATACGATTTACAATGTCTTTATTTTCTGCAGCTTTTCTTCTTTTAATAGGTATCAATGTCTAAGAATCGTATACTTTAGTTATAGATGCTACGGGATTTACTATAAAATCTAATTGCAGTGGTGTAAGATATCCGCTAGCGTTGTCGGAATAATCTAAATAGTTATATTTAATAAATTTTGGGTTGTTATCTGTATCGTAGCACAATCCATATATATGATTTTTAATATATGCTATGTCAACATAATTTCTATCATACAATGAAGTAGCCATATTATATTTCAAATTGAATACCAGCTAAGATCCATCTTTAAAACATTTACATAGCAATTCGTTATTCTACACATCATAATCCATCAAAGGTATATCTGTTGAGATATTAGCATTTATTATGTTTTGTACGTTTAACGCTTCTCCATAATTTACAGCAGAAAATGTTGAATGTAGCCCTGTTGTTTTTGTAGTGGCAGCCACAATTGCACGATTATTTATATCTACCCAATATATTCCATGTTCTGCAGATACTTCACAGAAATCATACAAACGCATACCATATGTGGTACTGATATAATCATATCTAGACAAAATGCCAGCTTGTCCGAGCATGATAGTATTGCCTTCTTGGTCGTTTATAAGTGATCTTTCATTCACACTAAATTTACCAAACGCACCATCCTGCCAAAAGAACAATGTATTACTATCACTAAAGAGTTCAGTTATCTGACCATATCTACTATCAGCATCAATGAAACTAGCAGCTTTAAATATACTAAAGTTGTCTATAAATTCACCGTTCGTTTTAGGTTCGGAGAAATAAGTTCTCTGTGAAAATCTGTTAGTTTCTTTTTTATCAGTAATAGTCAATGTAAATATATCTGTACTACTATCATTATCTGAATATACGATATTATACTGATGAGGCGGTCTATCTTGAACTACAACTCCGTCTATAGTACCAGATTCATTCAATAGATTTGCGCTTGTAGTATTGACGTAATTCATTCCATAGTCAAAACAAGTGTTCACTTTAGACTCCAAGGGAACATAATTGATAACCTATATTGACTGTAATGTATCTTTGGAATTGAAATCATAAGCTTTATACATAGTAGTAAGCTCGTGAGGGGTAATGTATATATCTCCGTCAAATACGTACATATAGTCTTTTGTTCCGCTTGGCTGGTCTACTACGTACTTATTCTCCACGTTATTGAATTTAAGTTTAAAGTAATTACCAAAACCAAAATATTGAACAAATTCATCAGGTTCGTTGTTTTCTAATGATGCTTTGTGTGTTATATTACACACAGCAGTAGCTGTACCAAATCCTGTAACTATATCATTATCGAATTCTCCGTCTGTAGTTATTAATAAACACGAACCACCAGGACCTATATAACCAGAACCAGTCTGTGTTTTGTCTGGAAGATCATCTGTAGGTTCCTGAGCCGGATATTGCCTGTACTGAGGAGAATCTCCATCCAAAAATTGTGCAGCGTATTTGTTTTCACTCACGTTTACTTGAGTTCCAGTTCCGGCAGATATACGTAAATCATACAAACCAAATGACACCCAGTTATTATACATATATTCATCTATAGTAGTAGTATATGATCTATATTGCGATATACCTGTCAATATTTTAGCGTCCTCTCCTCCAATATCTATATTACTAAATCCTTCATACCATTTTGCCATTTTTACATCTTTGACATTCTTAACTGAAGAACTGGCAATGTCTAGTTTTGAAGTGGTATATAAATTAAATATAAGACTTTGTTGAGTTTTGTCATTAGCTTTTTGAGTTATAGACCTTCTATATATACTTACAGGGTTGTTTTCGGAACACCTTGTCCCGTTATACATGTCTATAAAGTTAGATTTAAATACCCTCCTAGGATGATCAAGAAAAGAAAAATCTGTACAATCTTCAAATGGCTATACTATACCAAGTTTTCCAGTGACATAATCGTTTGTGTATTTTACAGAATTATTTATATTTGGAGAATATATTGCAGCTGCATACAACGGTTGTATAGATACTTCTGACTATGTTAACGTAGACAACGCATCGTTGCGTCTAAAATCTATTTCTGAAGAAAATATCTAGAATAGATGTTTATTACCTTTTGATATTGCTGTAAAATTGTCAACGCCCGATGGAAGTAAGTCGTATGTATCAGTTCCAATAGGATTTACATCATAGTCACTAAGCCCATCCTCGAAATCATAGTACTTTTGCGCTACTACATAGTACCCCGGTCCTATTCTGGTATAATCAGACCATAAAAATCCGGTTGGGTAGTACGGAGAATATGATACTGGAGTTACTATTTTATTGTTTGAAAATTCTATAGTGGTATTGTATAGAGGTTGTCTTATAGGTCTAGCTAAGGCTACCTGCATTAACGTATTTTGATATATACTACTAGACGATCTACGTACTATTTGACAGCCTATTATGTCCTTATAAATATCTCCATTTTCATCTACAGGTTGAGGTAATCGTATCTTTACACCTATTGGTTTTGCTATACATTTACCATTTTGCACAACAAATGACATATTTCGCTATATCGGAGATACGTCTATTGTACCTAAGTTATGTACATCACTACGCCTACCATGAGAATCATAATACACGATTCCGTACTTATACGTTTCTCCTCTACGTAATGATCTTAGCAGACTTGATGTAAATATATTATTATATGTAGAAGTAGCTAGATTTGGATTTATATCTCTATCTTCAAAGTAATCAGAAACTTTATAGGTATCATCTATTATATACGTAGAGTTAAACTTTTCGCCAGACATGCTTGGAGTGACAAACTCATCGTCATTATTCTTATTAGCTATTACTACACTAGTCTATACTTGATTTAAATATTTGTTATTTGCACCAGGCTAACTTATATTCAAATCCTTCATGATAGTATCATCAGTAATGTTAGAAGCAAACATATATTGTTGATTGTGTTCTATTACTTTTGGTACTACTATTACGCCAGACAATGCATAAAACTCTTCGATTGTAAGAGATTGTAAAGGTTCTAAGCCGATATCATTAAATTGACTTACGATTTCGCCGTCGTATATGAGAGAGATTTCTGCGTCTTGATCTTTTTTTATGTAATGCAATCTGTATATTTGTAGACGTTCAAATTTACCCTTATATTCATCGGAATTTATTTTAAGGCTAAACCCAACAGACGTTTCGGTATCCTGCGCGTTACCAATCTCTTTATTCCTATTTGAGTCTATTACTTGTATTTTATTAGTGAGAGGAGCTAACTGAGTAGTTATACCATATTTGTTATAATACCTATATGTGTACTATACTTGTCCAGTTTTAAGCCTACCTGATATCTTATTTTGTATATATACTCTTTCTTGCGGGAGAATTCTATTTGAAATAACGTCGTCGAATGATACTTTATCCCCTATTTGTGGTGTTGTATCATCGTCTACTCTAATGGTGATAATTGGATGTATACCATCAGCTATATAAAGTTTTACGACATTATATAATTCTCTATATAATACTGTCGATACTTTATCTATATCTCCTATTGTTTCTGAAGATTCAAACATTAGATATAAAGACGGACAATAATCTTCATTATTACCAGTTCTTTCGTACAAGTGAAACTTAAATACACACATTGTATTGTCTAGACTTTTTGTTACAATTGTACCAAGATTATCAATAGTATCTATTGCAAGTATCTTATGATCTTTTAGAATATCACTACTGTCTATTTCGATGTCTACACCTTTCGGTACAGGAGTAATTATACCTTCGTGTAATGAAGTGTAGTCATCATCACTCGCTTCTCCTATCTGCTAGTTTTTCGTAATTCGTATATTACGACCAAAAATATATTGCTGATTTTCAATCTAATCAAAAGCCTAATCAGCATTCATTCCTTTTACGAAGGAATTAATCTAAGAGTTGCGTTCATTAATAACCATAGTAGTAATCAGAGTATATAGTTTGTTCTTCGTTTATATTCTTAAAGAATGATTTATTAGCATCCCAATCAGGTATGAGCTTGTTCCAGTCATTCTTTATATTTTGCATATCATCTGCTGTAGGCATCATAGCTTCTGCGTATGCTTGATTTCTGTAGAAGTTCCATTGCTATTGTGCGTAGAAGTATACATTCTAAGCTGTATTCACCCCCTTACCCCCCAAAGTACCTTTAATATACTTTGGAAATGAAAGCTTCATTACCACATACCAATATATTGCTTCTTGATACGAAGTAAGATCTGGTATCAACGGATATCCTCTCTCATCAGTAGCTATTGCTTTATATGCCAGCTTTATAAATCCTTTATCTCTATTCGCAACTATCCATCCGGGCTTTATAAAATATTCAGGCTTATTAAACATTCTGCCTTTACCAAACATCCTATCTAAATATTTCATGGTATTTATACCATAGAACTATGATTGTGATGTTATCATCTTATGTGCCATAGGTTGATGTTCTGGTATAATTTCGTATTTATCTTCTATGGCTTTATTGTCTGGATCGTGCGGAAGATTTGTTATAACTTCGCCGTGTAAACCATGTTTACGTTTAGGCTCTTTAAATATGGCTGTAGTCTTCTTCATCGGTATCCAAGGTCCTTTTTCATTACTTGAATATGCTACAGCATCAAGTATTACTAGATCCACAGGAATAGGAATCTGATTATCCTCTATTCTAAAGACGGGAACGTCGTCAGTACCAGATTCTTTACTGATATACTACATAGGAGCACCAATCTTATCTACGGCTTCAAATATCCATTCTCTTACATCAGAAATCCTTTGTCTGACTTCAGTAGAATCTAAATCAGCCATAATCTTAGCAATGACTGATTCACACTTTGTATAATTGTATATCATCTATATTTAAATAATCTTTTTTATTAAATATAAGCTATGCTAACTTTCTCTTATTTTGTCTTACAAGACATAATTGATATTTATATCTGTCCGGAAATGTACGCGGTATTTTAGACCAGTATAATCTATATTTATACCCGTTAGAATGTTCGTTCAGATGATATATACGTTTATCGTATTCTTTACTAGCTTTATAATCTACAGATAGGGACTATGATGTTAATGTTTTTGGCCTATATTTACCTATCTGTATAAAACCTAGTCCATAAGGCATTTTAAAGCCTTCTGACGCATTTAATACGTGTTCTAGTATAACTTTACACATCTCTTCTAAAATGCGCGTGTAGAGGCTGTAATTAAGCTCTACGGGTATTTTACGGTACATATCCCGGAACGTTATTGATTTTTTACTCTTCATCGTCTTGTGGACCGTGTGGTTTAACACTTGCGAGTGTAGCATTATTACTATCGTCACTAGGTCTATTGAGCATAAACGCAAGCTCGTTCTTCATAATACGTTCTTTGATCGGAGGAACCATCCAAGCAGGTATTTTTATATCATCTTCGTCTGGACCGTTCTCGTCATCGTCTCCGTCATCCATGTCGTCTTTTACTTCTTTTAGATATAGCACGTATATATATCTAAGTTCGTCCTAATCCACCAAGCCTTGGACATAAACGTGACCGTCATCCATGTAATGAGCAGTCATCTCACCAAACGTATATTTTCTCCAGTAATTATAATGTCTCCTTATGTGATTCATATACTATATATTCTCGCCAGACTGATCGTGTATAGCGAGAATATTACGTTCGTCATTATCTAATACGTCTTCGATAATGTCTACGGTTCGTTTAGTATATGTAGGAATTTCAGAATGTGATTCCACTGGCTCTAACAGTAATGGGCCTATTTCGATTTTCTTTATAAATTCATCGTCGCCCATTTCTTCTTCCAGTAACTTATTCTGTCTAGCATAGAGCTTTCTACGATCTCTCTCTTCCTTCCATATTTGATTCTTGTATGCTTTAATCCAGGCATGTATCTATGATCTAGAGAGATCTTCACTTTCGCTAATATTATTATTTCTTACAAGGAGAAGTATATCATCTGTTATAGTTTTCAATGAAATCTTCGCCATGTTATTCTGTTATTTCTATAACCCTTACACTATCTGTTTGTATAAGGTCGTTTGTGTTTACTATGTTGTATTTGTATGTAGTTACTTTCTTGAAATCTAATGTAAACAGACGCTGAAAGAAATTCTTTTTATTTTTATAGTGTCTGTCTTTGTATACAAACAAATACTGATTATTTCTTATATCCAACCCTATAGTAATACTATCTTTATTTATAGAGTAAGATACTGTAGTTAGATCGTTGAACTTGATAGAATCTTTATGTACACTATTCTATATAGTATTTATAATACTATCGTTCATCTATCCACTCTAAATAACGTTTATAACTTGTGTTTGAGTTGCAGCTGTTTGTAGATGTTTCTACTTAATATTCAACTTTTTCCTAACACTATCTATCTAATTCACTAATTTATCGTTCTGATTCTGTAGATCTTCAACAGTAAGCCTTAAAACATTATTGGCCTACTAGGATCCCTATAAAGAACCCTAATAGGCCTCAATGTTATTCTAAGCCCTTTCTAGGCCTTCTGACAGCGTTTTATTCTTGTTGCTTAGAGTTATACCCCAGCCAAGTAAAAACGCAACAGCGAGGCCTAAAATGGCCTATACGAGCTTATTTCGATGAACTACTAACCACGTTAGTATTGTTCCTACCATTTCGTATTTCTTGTTCTAGTTTATTATATCTAGCGTCAATATTATTGACAGCTTCTTGATATTTGCCGTTCCAATACATAGTTACTCCGAATATACCGGCAGCATATACCAGTACTTGAGCAACATATCCTAATACTCCGTTGGTAAGATCACCAGCATCAAAATACTGAATAAACGCAAGCGTTATGCCGCTAGTGAGTGCAACTACTGCAGTTGCGTACTGTGTGATATCTTTCCAGCAAACCATATTAGTCTCCTTCATACCATCCGCTTATATTACTTAGATCAATTCCTACAGAAGTTCCATCGGTTCTATCTAACACCATAGTGTTATCTAAAATATGACCGTCTTTGACATATATGTCATCGTATGTAATAGGAGTTGTATCTTCACCTTCCGGTAACTCGTCTACAACATTCTGTACATTTATACTAATGCCAGTGTCAACACCTTGTTCTGTAGTATTTACCAGTTCAAACACGTCTGGCATATCTACTGTTATTGTTTTTAAATTTCGTTCGTTGAACCCAGGGGCAAATATCTGTGCTACAATCACCAGCTTATACTTGCCGGTATGCAGTTGATGTTCAGCTGGGAATACTACTTCGACAACATTCTACTTCTGAGTTGCCATTACTGTAGCGACATATTCCGTATCATTTACCATAGGTAGCGGTTTATATATACCACCCCATTCCGGATGTAATCCAAATCCATGATAAGGAACAAACATATGTCTACGAGGATATGCGCGCCACGTAGGATAACCGCTATTACAAACGTCATACGGAGTAGCGTGGAAAGCTTCAATATAGGGCTCTATTGGGAACCTGCTTATAAATCTGCTTTTCTTTCTCAGATTTTCGTTGTACTCCTACTGTCGAGTTGTATTAATCAAAATAGCTTTTACTGACCTAATACTTATCGGAGTACTACTGGGTTCAAATTCGACAGGGTTACCGTCATCGTCTACATACTGATTAGGATAATAAACTTCGTATTTCTTGTTTACAAAAGGATTATTGTCCAAATGTTCGTAACCATTGTCTCCAGGAATATATACTTTTCGCTCTAACAAGAACTTACCACTAATATACTAACGCAGATCTACAGCAAGCCGTATGTCGTTTCCGATTCTAATTTTCTTAGTCTCCATCGTGCTGTTATAATAAAAAAGCTAGAGACAGGGCAGTAGCCCTACCCCTAGCTTTATGTGTTAGTATAATAATTAAGTCGTCGGCGTTGTCGAACTCGTATTCGCAGGTGTCTGACCGCTAACAAATGCCGAAAGAATTGCCTGCAG
>Ga0247608_10007780_pt1 | contig 10922 bp, 3 predicted proteins | sample 176DNAGHGlowgp2_FD_193490 | JGI IMG/M metagenome (GOLD analysis project Ga0247608, IMG submission 193490) | Sheep rumen microbial communities from Palmerston North, Manawatu-Wanganui, New Zealand - 1766 DNA GHGlow gp2 | ecosystem: Host-associated > Mammals > Digestive system > Stomach > Rumen ... | reverse complement strand
CGAGCCGGGTGCAGCGCCAGGCCGCGTAGAAGAGGGGCGAATAGCCGAGGGCGTCGACGAAGTCCGCCCGGCCGAGCTTCGGCCGGAGCTTCTTCAGGACGAACGCGAGGCGGGCGGCGGACGGGCAGTTCGCGCAGGCGTAGAGGAACATCTCGCGGACGGGGAAGAGCGGGGAATCCTTCTCCGCGGCCCGGAGGAAGGCGATCGCCGAAGCGGTCGACGTCCCTCCGCGCAGGAACCGCTCGGCGCCCGCCCGGGAGGCGGGGCGTTTGGCGTCGGGGTCGTCCAGTTCCGGATGGATGCGGGAAAAGAAGCAGTCGTCCTCGAGGTTCCGGAAATCCCGGAAGCCGGGGACCCGCTTCGCGACGAGCCGGGCGAGGTAGCCCGCGACATCCGCCTCCCCGAGGTAGCGCATCCAGACGCGGGCCTTCTCCCTGGGCGGGACCTTGGACGCCGGCGCCGTCAGCGCCCCCTCCAGCAGATGGACCGGCGCGCGGCACCCGCGGATGTAGATCATGTCGAAGTCGTCGCGGATGAGCCGCGCGAACCGCGACACCGCGAACGGGTGCATCGCCCGGATCGCCTCCGCCGCATTGTCGTCGGGATTCTCGCGGTCGGCCTTCAGCTTCGCGTCGTATTCGGACAGGATTTCGTCTGCGTTCAAGTCGTTCTCCTTTTCTTGGCGGCCTCGCAGGGCGTGGCGGGGTGCGCCCCCGCCACGCCCGCATCGACCGGATGCTCGCGGCTTCGCCGCTCGGGAAAACATCCGAGAGTATGTTCCAGTATACCGGGCGGCGGCGGAGAGTTCACCCCGACGCCCGGCGGCCTCGCAGCGGCGGGCTTGCGCCTGCCGCGCATAGGCCGGATGCTCGCGGCTCCGCCGCTCGGGGAGGATGACGAGACGACGGGCTGACGGGATGACGAGAAATCGTGCCTCCTTTTCCCGAAGGACCAAGGAGGCGTCTCTTGTCGTCTTGTCGTCTTGTCGTCCCGTCGTCTTCGGACGGCCGCCACCCGGAGAAGACATCCCCCGCGCCGCGGCCGGTCGACGACATCGACGATGCCGGACTTGCGAGCCCTAGTCGGCCCTGCCGGAGGCACAGAGGCGGAAGCCGAGGTAGTAGCTCCGGTAGGAGGGCGAGTACCAGATCCGGAGGGAGGACTTGCAGTACCAGGCCGAGCGGTTCCAGCTGCCGCCGCGGAGGACGCGGTTCCCGCCAACCGCAGTGGCCGTCCACTCACACACGTTGCCGTGCATGTCGTAGAGACCGAACGCATTCGGTTGCTTCCGCCCGACGGGATGCGTCGTGTCGTCCGAGTTCTCGTCGAACCACGCGACCTCGCCAAGCGTCTCTTCCGTGATTTCCGTCCCGTCCGCGAGCTTGCAGTACTTGCCCGTTGCGCCCGCGCGGCAGGCGGTTTCCCATTCGGCTTCCTCCGGCAGGCGGAAGACCAGGCCGGACTTCTGCACGACATCCAGTCCGTTGAGCGTTTTCAGGAATGCCTGGCAGGCGTCCCACGAGACGTTCTCCAGGGGATTCTCCGAGCCCTCGAACTCGGAGGGGTTCTCGCCCGTCACGGCCTTCCACTGCGCCTGCGTGACCGGAAACTTGCCCATCCAGTAGTCCCTCCCGGGAATCCGCACCATCGCGAGCTCGACGCCGCCGGGAAGGGCGATCGTCGTCGTTTCCGCCGCGGTCGCGACTGCGGGCGTTTTCTTCGCAGTAGTCTTCTTCGCGGATGTCTTCTTCGCAGGCGACTTCTTTGCAGCGGTCTTCTTCGCGGGCGCTTTCTTTGCAGACGACTTCTTTGCGGGCGCGACGGCCTCGCGGGGATCCGTCTCGATGAATTCGACTCCGATGGTGTAGGTTTGACTCATCGTTTATTCTCTTGTTCCCGCTGCGCATGGGCGGGGCTTGCGAAGTCAGTGGGGGAAATCCGTGCCGGAGCGCCCGATCCGCGCGGCGGGGGTTGCCAAAGTCAGAGCACGATGCCGGTGTCGCGCTCGATCGGGTTATTGATGGCGTGGTCGAGTGCGTCTTTCGTCCCCAGAATCACGGCCCGCTCCTTGGCGCGGGTGATGCCGGTGTAGACGAGCTGGCGGGAGAGGAGCGGGTGGTCCTTGTCGTCCGGCAGGACGACGAGGACGTCGCCGTATCCGGAGCCCTGGCTCTTGTGGACGGTGATCGCGTAGGCGAGCTCGTGCTCCGGAAGCTGCGAGACGGGGCAGGCCACGACGCCTTTTCCGCGCGGGAATAGGACGACGACATCGCCCTTTCCCCGCTTGACGGTGACGCCGACGTCGCCGTTGTCCAGCGTCCGGGAGTTCTTCGTCACGATCACGGGGATGCCGCTCTCGACGAGCGGCTCCGACGGGTTCCTGCCGAGGCGCTCCTTCAGAAGCAGGTCGTTCACGTGCTCGACGCCGAAGGACCCTTTCCGCACGACTGTGAGGATGCGCGACTTGTCCAGCTCCTCGAAAAGGTCGTGGACGTCGGCTTCGGCCAGCCCCTCCAACGGCTTGCCGAGGTGCGCGGCGGCGTCCGCCAGCACCGCGAGCCGGCCGCCCTTGCCGAGTCCGTGTGCCTTCGCCCAGCCGATCAGAAGCTTGTCAATCGTCTCGCGCAACTGCATTCTGCCTTTCACATCGGATTCGTCGAGCTTGGCGAGCCGGCGGAAGAAGCAGCCGCCACCCGTCTTGCCGGGGGGATTGACCCAAGCGTCTCCGTCCACCCGCGATTCGTCCGAGAGGATCGCATCGCTCTTCCCTCTGTTGATTTCGTCGGCGCACGTCCTCAGCCGGCCCGTGAAACGATGGGACGTCTTCAGCTCGACGAAGGCGCCCGAGGAGGCATCGTCCTTGCCGAGAAGCTTTGTCAGGTCACCCAGGACGGCGCCGGCGTCGACGGACGGAAGCTGGTGTCTGTCGCCGAGCAGAACGAGCCGGCAGTCCTTGCGGAGCGCCGCGAGCAGCGATCGCATCAGAAGCAGGTCGACCATCGAGCATTCGTCGACGACGACCACGCGGTGCGGGAGGGGGTTCTCCGCATTGTGGGCCCAGTTCGGCGGGAACCCTCCGAGAAGGCCATGGATCGTGGAAGCCGACATGGTGGAGATTTCCGAGCGGACCCTCTGGTCCCCCTCTCCGCGGTCGACGGCCTTCTCGCATTGGTCTGCGAGCGCCTCCACCATCCGCCGCCTAGCCCGGCCGGTAGGTGCGGCGAGGGCCACGTCGGCGGGCTTGAGCCCGGTCTTCGCGAAGAGCGCCCGGAGAATCGAGCAAAGAACGGTGGTCTTGCCCGTGCCGGGGCCTCCGGTCACGACGGCGAGCCGGTTCCCGACTGCGGCGCACACGGCGAGGCGCTGGTCGTCGTCAAGAGACTCGTCCCTCGGATTGCCGTCCTTGTCTCTCCCTATGTAGGCCGAAACGGCGGCGAGCTCGGCGTCCGAGAGGACGTCGTCGGTCGTGCCGATCCGATCGTGGATCGCCTTGCCGACCTCCTTCACGGCCACGCCGTATTTGTCGAAATACCAGAACCCCCGGGCGTCCTTCCTGACGATGTCGCCCACGAGCGGGGCGGCGGCCTTCACGGCTTCGTCCCACTCGGCCGCGACATCCTTCCGGAGTTCTTTGATGGCGGATTTCGCATCCTCCCTGTCCTCTCGCCGCCGGCAGGCGTCCGCGAGGAGACCGCCGCCCCGGTTGTCTTCGCGGTCGGGGTCGAACGCCGTGTTGCCGTCGCCGAGCGAGACGAACATCGCCGCGAGGAAGAGATAGGCGTGCGCGCCGGTCCCATCCTTGCGCCCGACGATGTCGCGCGCGGTCTGCAGCTCTCCGACGGAGACGGCGCCCAGCGCCAGCAGCCGCGCGAGGATGTCGCGGACGGCCATGTCCGCCTCGGCATTGCCACCGGGGATTTCAAAGAGCCGCAGCAGGCGATTCGCCTCTTCCTTCGTCATTTTCATTCCGCATCCTCCCTCTCCGCCTTGATCGCCGGATTGTCCGCGACCTCCGTGCGGAACTGCTCGATCACGGCGTCGTCGACCGAGGTCGAGAAAACATCGTCCTTCACCCCTTGCAGGAACGCGCGGACGAAGAAGTACGCCACGCCGGCGAGCGTTTCGTCGCGCCCCTTCAGCCAGGCGTCGGCCGCGAGGGCGTAGAGCTTGTACTGGAGATGGTAGCCGCTGTCCTCCATCGCCGCTTCGACGTGGGTGCGGCCGCTTCTCTTCGAGGGATCGTCGTACTTCGTCAGCGAGTTCGTCTTCCAGTCGATGATGAAGACCTTCTTCACGCCGTTTTCATCCGTGCGGCGGACGAGCAGGTCGATCGCCCCGTTGAACGCGCCCTCGCGGTTGTACGGAAGGACTCGGTCCAGCACCACCGGCTCCGAACACACGAAGGCCGTTTCGGCGAGGCGGTCCTTGTGGCGAATTTCGCGCAGCCGGAACCGACAGCCGCCGAAATCGAGCGGGATGTCGAGCGCGTGCCGGACCATCCGGAGGAAGGCCTTGGCCGTGGAGTCTCCGCCCTCCTCGACGTCCTTCACGGAATTGCCCCTCATCTTCTCGCGGATCACGCCGAGGAGCTCCTCCTCGTTGTCCGGGTCGTGGGCGTTCGTGAACCCGACCTGCCTTTCGTCCTCGTCGTTTTTGCAGAGCGCCTCCATCGTCTCGTGGAAGACGTTGCCGCAGATATTGCCGCCAGGGAGGAGGGAGCCGCCTCCACCTGCCGCATGGACGGTCGGCGGTTCGAGGTCCTCTTCCGGCTCGTCGACCGTCTTGTTGCGGCCGCTCTCCAAAACCACCTCGGCAGTCGGCGGCTTGCCGCTCTTCGATCCGTCCTTCTTCCTGTGCATCGACGTAAAGGAGTCCCATTGCAGGCGGAAGCTCTTGTTCCACTTCAAGCCGGCAAGTTTTTCCCGGTCGTCGTCCGACATTCTCACGGCATCTCCGACCGGAGCCGCGGTCTCCGGCTTGACGGAATCGGCTTGCGATGTCGCAGCCGAAGTTTCGGTTTCCTTCGGAAAGGCGTTGGCGCGTTTCTCCTCCGTGTCGAACCAGGATTGGATGGCCTGGCCGAGGAATCCGTGCTCCGAACGGGCAAGGAGCGGGGATCCGTCGCTTCCGATGCCCGTTCCCCAGGCCCGCGCGGACCACGGGAGGTAGATCCGGTGCTCGGCGCGCGTGAGTGCGACGTAGAAGAGCCGGCGGGCCTCCTCGCGGAGCGCGGGCTGCTCGTCCTCGGGGGTCTTCTTCTTGTTGAACGGCGCGGAGAATCCGGCCGCGACGAAGACGACGGGGAACTGGAGCCCCTTGGCGGCGTGCATCGTCATGATCTGCACGCGGTCCGCGCCGCTGTCCTTCCCGAAGAGCTCGCCGTCCTCGCCGGCGGAATCGTCCTTCCTGCGCCAGGCGCGCAGCGTGGCGGAGAAGTCGGCGGTGGTTCGGGCGAGACGGCCGCGTGTCGCGAGCAGAAGGTCGAAGATCTGGCGCACGGCGGTGCGGGAACGGTTGAAGGCGTGGATGTCGGCGCCCGGGGAGGCGAGCGCCGTGCAGGGGTCGGACATCGCCTTCTCGAAGAGCTCGTTCCACTTCCTCTTGTCGGCAAATTTCCGAAGGGCTTCGACGAAGGCGTCGAACGCCGGGAACGTCGCGAACTGCGGCAGCCGCGCGGGCTCGATGCCGAAGATCGGCGACACGAGCAGCGCCGTGCGGTTTCCGGCGTCGGTGGGCTTCTCGAGGTAGTCGAGGAGCGCCTGGACGCCCTCCGCCTCCGGCGAGTCGAAGAGCCCCCGCTGCTTGTACTGCCCGTAGGGGATGCCGTGCCGGGCCAGGACGCGCCGCACCATGATCGCGTCCCGGTTCGCCTTGACGAGGACGCACATGTCCCGGTAGCGGAAGCGGTGCGGCTTCGGGTTTCCTTCCTTGTCGAGCATTTTGTAGGCCGGATCCAGGGCGTGGAGGCGCTCCATCTCCTGCGCCGCTCGCTCCATGAAGACGGGCAGGCAGACGGAGACATTGCCGAAACCACCGGATTCGGGCACATTGTCCTTCAAGCGGCCGGGCATCGATTCGAGCAGGCGGACGGGGTCCGGCTCCGCCTCTTCAACGAGGCCGTGGACACGATTCCCGTTTTCGTCCTTTCTGTCGCCGAACTTCTCGTTTCCATCCTCCGGATACCGAACCGCTTTGTATGGGATGCCATCCCCGGCCGCGCCGGCCGCGAACCACTCCCCGGCAAAGAGGCCGTTAAACGCATCGACGAGGGCAGGCTTCGCGCGGAAAGTCTCCGGGAGCGAAAGCTCCTGCCCGCCGGCGTCCAGGACTTCCGCCTTGGCCTTGCCATAGACGCGCACATCCGCGCCGCGGAACGAGTAGATGGCCTGCTTGGGGTCGCCCACGACGATTAGAAAGCCGGGCTTGCCGCCCTCGACTTTGTTCACCGCTTGAGAGAAGAGAATGCGGAAGATGTCCCACTGGCTTTGGTCGGTGTCCTGGAATTCGTCGACGAGCGCCACGCGCCAGTGGGCCCGGATGGCATTGAAAAAGCTCGCCTGCGCGTCCGCGGCCTCGGGCGTCCCGGGTTTCTTGCGGACGACCTCCGAGGCGCTCTCGACCATGTCGTCGAACGGCAGCAGCGCGGCGGCCTTCTTGAATTCCTCGAACAGCGGAATCGCGAGGTTCAAGAGTTCGATCGCAAGCTCCTTCTGATTCTTCCGGGATGCCGCCTTGCCCATTTTCTTCAGCGCGGCGCCAAGGTTTTCGATCGGTTTCCTGCAATTGGGAATTGAATTGAAAAGTTTACCACCCTGCTTGCCATTCATAACGGAAATGTGGTTCCACTTTCGGATCGTTGAATCGAGATCCTCTAGATTGTTTGGAACCGGGCAAGAGGCGAGTTCGTCGGCGAAATCCGCTTCCGTTGGCCGTGCGAGATTGTCGAAGTTCTTCTCAAGCCAAGCGTAGAAAGTAGCAGGCTTGGAGTTCCAAAACTGAGCATTGTCGACAATGTATTTTCCGACATTTCCGACTCCCAGCGCGACCAGTTCGGCGTGGGCCTTCCGAACGGCGGGGGCGGCATTCCCGACGGCGACGTCGAGCTCCTCGCGCCACTCGTCCGGAGCCGTCTTCCCGATCTTCTTCCCGACCTCCTCGACCAGCTTGTCGACGGATTCCATCCCGGCGGCCTTCAGCGCCGCGGACAATCCATCGGGGCAGAGCGCCTTGAAGTCCGAACCCTTCAGCGCGTCCAGGATGGCGCGACGGGCCAGCGCAGCGCCGTCGCCGCCGATGTCGCACTGCATCGGGACGCCGTTCTCGAAGGCGAATTCGGTCAGGAGCTGCCGGCAGAACGAGTGGATCGTGCAGATCGTCGTCTCGTCGAAGTCGGGCGGAAGGCATCCCTCCTTCTCCAGCGCCTCGCGGACGCGGTTCTTGAGTTCGGCGGCCGCCTTCTCCGTGAACGTGACGAGAAGGATTTCCCGCGGGGAATACCCCTTCTCCCGGATGAGCTTCACCACGATGCTCTCAAGCGCGTAGGTCTTGCCCGTGCCGGCCGACGCTTCGATGATGGCGTCGCGCCCGTAGTCGAGCTGGTTCCAGACATAGCGCTTGTCCGTCCATCTTTTTTCACTGTTCGCCATTTCAGACACTCTCCTTGCGAACGCCGTCCAGGATCCGCTTGAACCAATTCTCGTATCTCGACTTCACGTCGGCGACGTCGTTCGCGGCGTCGCCGTCGCCCCCTTCGCCGGGGAACCGTCCCATCGGACCGACCGTTTCGTCGACGACCAGGCCGTTGTCGAAGCCCTTCCTCTCGCCGGAATCCCAATCCTTCGAGAACGAATCGACGGTCGACCGCCACTCCGCGTCATCCTTCGGGGCCTTTTCGGCGATCTTCCCGTCCTTCTTCGCCTTTTCGAACGCCTTCGCGAGGTCGGAGTATCCGAAGTCGAGATACACGCCGTCCTCCGAATCGTCCAGATAGCGCAGGTAGGCGCCGGAGACCTTGTCGAGCCAGGTTCTCGCCTCTTCGGGCGTGGCCGTCCACTCCCACGCGTTGTGGAGGCATTTGTCGATGTCGGCAATGCCGACCCGTAGCGTTCGCGCATCGGCGCCGGTCTCCCCGGCGACCTTCGCGACCCAGGCGACAAACGGCTTCAGCATGGCCTTGGGCGGAAACGGCGTTTGATTGATTTCTCCTTTTTTCCTTCCCCTTGAATCGCCGCATTTGTTGAACTGGAGAATCCGGCTCTCCCCTCCCGCGACCTTCCAATCCTTGGTTTTGGCGGTGAAAAGTCGTTCAGGAAGGTGCTTCTCGCATGGGCCCTCACTTGCGGGGAACACGGTTCGCACGGGATCGGGTTTCTCCCAGTCGTTCGGCAGGAATCCGTCCGCGAAGCTCTTCAGAGCCTGAAGGTCCTTGTTGCTGAATTTTTCGGATGTCTTGTCGATGGAATACGTTCCGAAGAATCCTTCCGCCTCGGGCAGGGCCCCCTTGGCGGCGAAGGATTCGTAGACTTCCTTGATCTCGTCCGGGGTTCCGCCACACGCCTCGTCGAGCAGTTTCCGGTTGAACGCCCACTGCACCGGGCCGTAGGGGATTTCGAGTGGTGCTTCGGGGTCGATGGAGCCGTCCCGGTATCCCTCGACACCGATTCCATACAAGTGCTGAAGCACGGCGCGGAGGGGCTTTTCGAGGAAATCGGCCAGGTCGTCCGTCCGAATCTCGACGCGACCGCCCGCCGAAGCCTCCCGGCCGTCCCGCCTGGCGGGCTCCCCGAGCGCAATGCGGCGCTCGACGTCCGAATACGTCGGGAGAAGGCCGGCGTACCAGTCGTCGGGCCAGGCGATCGGGCCGACGGGACTCTCGGGCAGGTCCTTCTCGGCGTGCCCGTCCAGATGATGGAGGAAATCGGCCTCCTCGGCGCGCTCGAGGAGCGGCGCCTGCACCTCGCGGAACTCGCTCTTCCTTTCCTTTCCGTCCTTGTCCGCCGTCGTCGGCAGGACGTAGTCCGAAAGGAACTTCTCCAGCTCGCAGACCATTCCGGAGGGGAAGAGCTCGGCGTCCTTGACGGGCTCGAGGCACGGATACGAGAGGACGAGCCGGTCCTGCACGGCCATCAGCGTCTCGAGGAAGAGATGCTTCCGCACGGCCGTGGGCTGGACGTCGCCGAGCGACCGAGCCGCGCCCGGGATCTCGAGCGTCGTGGCGGAGTCGCGCCCGGGGAACATCCCCTCGCCCATCCCGAGCACGAAGACCTGCTTGAACGGCACGGGGCGCATCGGCACGAGTCCGGCGACCGTGACGCCGTTCGTGAGGTAGCTTCCCCTCTGGCACTTGACGCCGCCGACGAACTGCTCGACGGCCGCGACGACCAGCTCGAATTCCTGTTCTCCGGGCATGGTGTAAAGGGAGGAGAGCGTCCCGAAGACCTGGCCCTTTACCGGACCTTCCAGCTTGTCGTCGTAATCGACCGCGAGGAACTCGTTGGCAATCCGGCGCAGTTCGTCTGCCCACGTTGGACCGCCAGTGCCTTTTTCCTTTTCCTCGGGCGGCTTCGCGCACCGGCGCTTTTTTCCGGTCAGGTCGTGGAGCTCGCGGTACAGTGTCTCCACGACTTCCGAGAACTTCAGCGCGGAGGCGTCGTCGCCGCCGTCCCAGACGGAGAGATCCTCCCGGCCCACCGCCACGCGGCCGAGCCGGAGGCGTCGCAGCGCCCGGTCCCAGGAGAGGTTTCCGAAGTCGCCCTTGTCGTCAAAGCTGTCGAACGCCCCGATGTCCTTGGCATAGCCCCTCCATTCCGCGACGTCGTCCGGGCCGAAGGAGAGCGCGCGCTGCACGCACGGATTGTCGAGGACGGCGAAGAGCGTCTCGCGCGAAAGGCCGTCGCGGGCGAGGGCCATCAGCCCCAGGAAGCCCTGCAGGTAGGCGCTGTCCTCGGCGGCGGTTGTGTCGATGAGCGCGTAGGGGATCTGCCCGCGCCCGTCGAAGACGGCCTCGATCACGGGGCGGTAGGTCGCCATGTCCGGCACCAGCACGGCGATGTCGGAGAACTTGCATCTCCGGCCGTCGCCCCACGGACGCTTTCCGGCATCCCCTTGCGGCCCCCACACGGCGCCGAGGATGGCGTTGTGGACCGTCTCCACCTCGCGCCGGATCCCCGGCGCGGCGACGACCTGAATCGACGCGTCCTGATGTTCGACGCGATCCTCCCCGAGCTTGACGCCGCCCTCCCCGGCCACGTCCTCCCCGGCGAAGGTGCGGATGGAGCGCTGGACCTTGGCCAGCATGTCCTCCTTTTCGCCGAAGCCGACGGAATCCAGCCGATCCCACTTGAAGCGGAACGGAGTGTCCGAATTTCCGTTCTTCTCCTCCAGCCCGACGAGCAGGCGCAGCGTCTCGCGCCCGGCCGCGCCCCACTGCTGGAGAAGGGGGTGCGTCATCTCAAGATCGGCGTCGGCCGTCGGGAGCCGCCGCAGAAGCTCCTTCTTGGTTTCGATGTCGCCCCAGTATTCCAGACAGACGTTGTTGTGGTAGAAGACAATATCGCGGGTCGGGGCGAGCCAGTTCAGAATCTCGGCCTGGAGCGGCGAGAGCGTCGAGAGGCCGAAGAAGTAGATCGGGAGTTTGTCGCTGGACGGCTGGACTTTCTTCTCCAAGACTCGGTTGAAGAGCTGGCGCAGCGAAAGCTTTTCGCCGTCGGGCGGGTAGATTCCTTCCTTTCCGAAGAGCTTTTTCGCGAGGGCCGCCTCGGCCGCTTCGACGCCCACCGGCGCCCCGTCGCCTTTCGCGCTACAGCCCAGGATCCACTTTTCCACGATTTCGCGGTAGCGGTAGACCTCGTACTTGTCCATGAGCTCGGCGAGCTTCACGGCGAGCTGCCAGGCCATCCGCGCCTTCTCGCGCAAGGCCATCC